>Ga0070658_10000432_pt1 | contig 36448 bp, 37 predicted proteins | sample KBSC13metaG_FD_64664 | JGI IMG/M metagenome (GOLD analysis project Ga0070658, IMG submission 64664) | Corn rhizosphere microbial communities from Kellogg Biological Station, Michigan, USA - KBS C1-3 metaG | ecosystem: Host-associated > Plants > Roots > Rhizosphere > Soil ... | reverse complement strand
ATGGGAGTGTATCTGGCCTGGCCAATCGTCCGCGCGAAGATGGCTGCACCGGACGAGCCCGAAGCTGAGGCCGAGACTGAGGCCGTGCTCATGCACGTGCGCGAAGCGGCGCGACCCTTCGATCACCCCGCTGCGCCCGCGACTGGCGCGTCCCAGGCTGCCGCGATGGCGTCGCTCGTGAAGCTGTGCGGCGACCGCGCCGACCGCGCCCTCGAGTTGGTCAATGTCGAGCTGAGCGTCGACCCGAATCAAACCTATGCGAGTGCGCTAGAGCGGGCGCTACGTCGCCAAGAATTGTTCGAGCGTCGCACCTGAAAAACAAAAAGGCACCGAGCGAGGTGCCTTTTTTGTACCGGTGTACTTGGAGGATCAGGTACCCGTTTGGAAGTTCGACGAAGACCACCACACGCCCGCCGCCATCGCGACCAGCAGGCCAACCAGCATCGTCATCGAGAACGTGATCGGGGCCAGCGGCAGGAAGGCAAACATACCTGCCATGAGGACGACCAGGTGTGTGCTTGAGTAGAAGAACACTGGGTTCGTAGTCTCAAACCGGTACTTCTTGCGTGCCCGAACACCGAAGCCGTCGACGGCCGCGGCGATCGACAGTACAAGCAAGGGCAAGAAGAAAATTCGCAAGAGCACGTATGCTCTCCAGATGGCCTTATAGACCATCAGCCAGACACCATGTACCCATTGCTCGCCGAAAGATTGAATCGACGTTGTCGCAGCGGACTGCGACGACGTCGGCGACGGCGCGAAGAATTGTTCTGTGCGTGGCACCAGTCCGCTATCGACAAACATGCTTTGGAAGCGCGCGTTTGCCGCCTCGGTCAGACTGTTCACATCGATGTTGAAACCCGCGACCATCTCGACTTCCGATGGATTGACTGTCTGCTCGGGCAACAGCATCGGTATGAAAATCAGCGCCATCAGAGGCAGAAACATGCACCACAGAATCAGGTGCCGGCCGAACGTGTTCTGAACCGCTACAGGATGAATCGCCATGGTCTTACGCTGCGACAGCGACCGGGTTCAGGAACTCCCGCAGGGACTCCTCGTCCAGAAGGGTGCTCGGCAGGATTTTCATGATCATGAACATTCGCGCCATGTCACTACCGATCGCGCAGGGCTTGCGCGTAACGGTGAGCTCTCCGTCCGGGTAGTTGCTGACGAATTCCGGCAGGCCACATGCAAATGGCATCCACTGGACGCCGCCGGATTCGGTTTCGACCACCGCTAGCTGTGAGAATACATCGCTACTGTGATCGAGTAGTGCGTTCACGAACGCTGCGCGTGCCACGTCGTCGTTTTCGTGCTGCTGAACATCGTGCAACGCGCGTTTGACGGCGGCAACCAGCAACGAGCCGCCCAGGGCGTCCACGGATTCCATGCCCACATATCGTGCGTAAGCGGTCGCAATTCGCTCGAGCAGCGGATACCGTGCCCAAATCACCTTCGCGGCGGCGTGCTCCCCTGTTGCGCGTACAGCTGCTGCGAGTATTTTCTTGTCGCTCATTCCACTCTCCGGATTGCGCATTTGAATATTTTTATCTTTGTCATTTTGGCACTGAATTTGCATTGTGGCTACATGTTGTCGGTAATTTCCCCACATTTATCTTTATATCCCAAAATCATTTTTTTGATTATTCGAAAGGACAACAAAGTTGTGAGTTTTTGTGAGATTTGCGATTTTTTGTTGTTTTTGCTAGATCAGCAGCGGCAGTCGACCCTTGTACAAGCTGCTTCCCGCCAGGAACGCGAAGTATTGCAGCCCAGGCAAACGCGTGAGCAGGTCAGGACTTACGAACGGGATTTCCGTCTCGTTAAGGGATCGCGACGTGGAGCCGCTGAATTCCGTAAACGATTTTGACGAGCCTGAGCCAGTCGACTGGGTCACACGCACGTCTCGTGCGGCGGTTTGTCCAAAGGACGTCGCAATCCACTTCGCCATCTCAGGATCTTTGACGCGGAGGCAAATCACGTTATTGAGGTTGCCGAGGGCTTGACCCGTGCGCGCGCTATTACCGAACACGACGTCGAGGTCGGCGATCGTTTGTGTCGCGATGAAGGCCTTGATGCCGGCGCCGCCGCCCTTGTTCAGCAACTGGATTCCCTGCTCGTTCATGACCTCGGCTGCCTCGTCGACAACGACGTAGATGTCCTTCGCTTCGCGGAAATTGTAGGTCGCGCCGGCAACCGATGCCAGGTCCGCAAGCAAGATGGAGCCGATAGCCGAGCCGACGATTTTGTTCGACAAAGAGTCCAGACCAACGTAGAGCACTGCGTTTTCGTCGATGATTTTTTGCGTGTCATAGATCGGGCGCTGATCGTCCAGGTCGGACGGATCAGGCGAGAGCATCGCGCCCAGCTCGTCGGAGCCGAGCATTTCCAAGATCGGCTCCAAGACTTGAATCATCTTGGTGTAGTGTTCCTTCGAGTGGTGCACCATTGAGATGAGCGAGTCGATCGCTTCATCGTCAATCTGGAGCGACTGGAACTTGCCGATCATCGTCTCGAGACGTTCGTTGCCGCCAGGAGCAGGTTTGCTGTTCCGGTCTTTCTTCGGTGCGAACGATTGCAGGTCCTGGTCCCAGGCCGAGCCCTGCAGGCTGTAGAGCCGCTTTGCGATCAGACGCTCCAGCAGCGGTTCTACGCCGCGCTGCACGTATTCCTTGGCGGTCTTTATGGACGGCCGCATGCCGTCCGCCACCTGCGCGCGCATCACGCGGAACAGGGTTTTCCATGCAAACGCGCCGAACGAGCCGTCTGCGTCGACGAGCTGGCCGATGCGTGTCGCAACGTCGGATACGGTATTCCAGTTTTGCAGCGGATTCATCCTGATCGATTTTGACGGATGAGCCGGATGGAAGTACAAGAACTTGCGGCCAGCGCGCTTGCACTCCTTGCGAAGCCGGTTTTCCCAATCCTTGTCGCCCTTCGGGTCGATCACGATCAGGACCTTATTCGCATGCACGATTTGGCTCGTCACAAGTTCGTAAAGGCGAGTCTTCCCAGCCCGCGTTGTGCCTACGATCAGCGTATGGCCGTTGAGGGCTTCGATCGGCAAAGTTAGTTCTTGCTCGTCCGTGTTCAGACCGTGGATCCACGACACGCCGATCGCGTCGTCCTTCAAGGGGACGTAGTTCGGCGGCTGAATGTGCCTCAGGATGGCCTTGGGCAACCAGGATGGCGGCCCTTCGATCTCATCAGGACTGCGGTACATGATCTGCCGGGCCGTTTCCGCATGATGCTGCGTCCAGCGAAAGCCGCGACCGAGCCAGAATCCGCCCTTCCCGTCCGTTTCGGTTAGCTCCTTCTTGTCCAGCTTGAGGTGCTTGCGGGACAGTTCGAGCATCTTTTCCACGGGGATCGTCTCTACGCGCAACGCCGAAATGGACGCGCGGAAGCGGTAGAGGTCCAGCGTCTGCTTGCCACGTACTGTCGACGCAGCCAGCATCCCGACGGCCAGCACGGGCCACATGGGAGGATGGAGAACGCTCAGGGCAGCAGACGAGGCTGCCCAGGTCGCGCAGGCCGGCAGCTCGTACGCCGGTCGGAACATGTCGTGATAGGTTCGGGCCATAATGCTAGCTCTGGTTCAGTATCAGTTGGCAGGCTTACGACGCAGCCGGTTCGTCTTGGATAAACTGTCCGCGCAGCGTGGGTGTCAAAATTAGGTGGCGCGAGTCGTCGGACCGACGCACCACGAACCCCGCCTCTTCCATTTTTTTGCGGATCGTCGGTCCCGAAACGCCGAACAGGCCAAGCATGTTGATGGGCACGAGAACGCCCTCCTCGCTCGAGGCGAGGTGCTTGGCAAGGTCGGGGAAGCGCGGATGGAGCTTGAGCGCTGCGAACCATTCCCTGAGCACTGGGTCTTTACCGAGTAACGGGTCGGCACCGCTAGACGGCGCCGCGTTTGTTGGGTGCATCGGCGGCTGCTCCAGGGTAGGAGTGGCGACGGGATGTCGCGACTCTGCGGCGAAATTTACACTGGCCGCCACCGATTGCACTGGATGTGGGGCTGACGACGGAGCACTTGGCTTGCTCGGCGCCAGTGGATTCACTGGGAGCGTGGGGTTCGCTTGTGCTGCCATCTGCTTGGCCAGGCCCGACGTATCGAGTGGCGCGGCAAGAAGGCTGGATTCGGACTCGTTGAAAACGCGCGCTTCCTTCTCTACGTAGTGGTCGATGACGCGTTCGATGGACTGGCGCACGACTTTCGCCAACGTGCTCTCGATGCCAAGTAACTTTTGCGTTCCTGCCGTGATGGCGTCGTAGAACATCATGACAACGCGCAGATCGAAGTGCTCGAACAGTCCAGTAGGGAATAGGCGGGTCGCCACGACCGCGCAACCTTGATTGCTCAATCCAGCGCCTTCATCGCGCCAAAGGAACGAGGCGTCCGGGTGTTTCTGGAGCCAGTCTTGAAACCGCATGGGGGTAAAGAAGGGGTGGTACTCGCTGTCGCCCGCGACCACTTTTGTGCTGCTTGTCACCCTCGCCGCGCATGTTGCCAGCGTCGCGACGAAACTCATATAACGGCACTGTGGCTCAAGAATGCGGCGGTCCTCAGCTTTGATTTCAGGGAAGAAGATCACGGTGCCGGCGTACTGGAGCGCGAGGGTTGCGCAGATTAGGCCGAACTCCCAGGCGCCTTGGGGCCGGCTGAACACTTTGGGCGAGAACGGCAGATTTTGCACGTGCTGCGCATAGGCTCGAAGTACTGGCATGCAGCGAGCGTCGAATTGCTCGGGCTGAAGTCCCGCCGCGGTGCGGATTGCTTCGAGGCGTTGGTCCGCGTTACTCAGCATCTGTGCGGCTGGCGCAGGAGTCAGAATCTTGTTCATGGCCGCATTATGTCGGCTGCTTTTCTCCCGCTTTTATCGAATGCGACTCGATAAAATGCACTGCTCGCGCGAAACCGTTAACTGAGGTGCTAAACCGACGCCTCGAAACCACTACAAGACGGTTCAAGGAAAGCCGCGAACGGCTTCCAGCGTTTTTCGCTTGCACCGTCGATCGAAATCTGTGCCATGCATGGCACAGATTTGCGGGTGCACGGATCGGCCAAGCGTGTGCCATGCATGGCACACTTCCCACCCGCTCAAGTCGCGAGCGCCCAACTCGCAAGTGCGACACGCGTGGCATACCTTAGTTGTGTCGGCAGAAGGACATCTGGCCGATGATCGACCGGATCACGCCGGGCGCCTGATCAGACCTCTTCGGCAGTCTCGTCGTGCGCAGAGTAGTGCAGCTCGTCTACTTCGAACAGCGGTCCGTCGCCAGTGTAAGCGCCAGCTGGGCAAACGCTCCATTGGCCTCGAGCAACATAGGCGGCAAATGCGCGCCGGGCCGGTTCGCGCCAGGCCAAACCGACAATGATGTTACATCGGATCACCTGCACGCCCACGGCTAGGTCCGCAGGCGTCCACCTGTCGCGCCCGAGCACCTTGGATTGCATGGTGCCGCTCTCAAAAACGTGCAGTAGCTCCACACCGAACGCAGTTTCGATGGCTGAGACTTGTGGGAGGGTGTAGTCCGAATGCCCGTTGAGCTTCCGGTAGGCTTGCGAGATGCCAATGTCCAGAACCCTGGCGAGCTCTTTCGCCATTAGGGAAGGTGCAATTTGAGCCTCTGCGAGGACGACCTTGACCTTTTTGGCCAAGAGACGCCGTCTTGTCTCCAGGGTGAGCATAATGAACTATGGTTACTTTTAAGAAATGGGTATAAAAATAACATCATGGTAAGTATATCCAAAATTGCGCTTTTCCGCTCGTCAAAAAATTGATATGTAGTCACATTTACGCGTAAACAAGCTGGCACACCGCCAATTTTGTTAAATGATGAGCAGCAGACTACACAATGTTAGTGTGAGGTTACGAAAACGTTGCGGACTAATAGAACAACAATAAATATTTCCTTAGAACTACATTTTCGCTTGACATCGTAATTCTCGCGCGAAATACTTGCGTCCAGCCAGGTGTTTTGCTTTGCAATAGCCGTCAACCGCTGCGTACGGCAACGAAACCAAATATTTTCACAGTAGTGACGATCGTGAATCGTTGCGAAAACGCACGGTCATTTGCAAACATTGCACCGTGGAAATACTGCATAATTTTTTCACCGATTTAGCAATTCTTGGGAAGGCGAGTGTTCATGACATCAAATGCTGTTGCAGAGCTCCAGAGCTTTGTCTTGGAGGAACCCAACGACGACTTTTGGTTGGATGGCCCAAACATTTCGGTGGCTTCACTCCCGGCCGACGAGCAGCAGGCCGTCCAAGAATGTATTACCGAGTGGAAGTCAGCCGGTCGTCGACTCATGTCTGAGCTGTTCACCATGACCGAGCAACTGGTAAAGATGCGCCAGATCCTCGGCAGAAAGTTCGGTCCACTCGTGCGGGCGGAGCTCAATATCAGCCGACGCCAGGCTTATCGCTACATGGACATGAACAAAGTGCTCAAGGCCCATTTCACGGTCAACGGCGAATTGGCATGGGGCAATGGAGTCATTTCGCAGGCGGCTTTGTCCCTCTTGGCCCCAACGACCGATGATTCGGTGATCCAGGAGGTGAAGCTCGCGCTCGGCAATGGCCAAGCGGTCGACGGTCCCATGGTTTCGGAACTTTTGGCCCGTCGCGAATCCGAGCACGCGACGGCGCTGGCCGCCGCCCACGCCGATGCCAAGATGGCTCAACAAAAACTGCAGCGCCAGCTTGAGACGGCGGAAGCCAATCTCGGACGCATCCAGCGTGATACCGATGCTCAGGCCGAGCTGCTTCGCAGGAACACTGAGGCACGTGCGGTTCTGGAGGAAGAAAACGCCACGCTCCGGCGCGAGGCGAACGAAGTCCGTTTTGAAGAGAAACGCGTCGAGGTCGTTCCGCCTGGGTTCGCTTCTGCGGAAGAAGCGATTGCAGCCAAGACCAAAGAACTTGGCGCTCTCGAAACACAACGGTCCGCACTCGAGTCAAGCATCACTTCCCTGACCAATGATCGAGAGCGCTTGCGCAATGAAGTTTCTCGGATGTCCACGAACACTGCTGAGTTCCGCGAAATGAAAAGCGTGATCGATCAGATCGTAGACCGTTTCCCATTGGTAGCGCTAAGCGAAATGGCCGCTGGTGACAAGACGCTGAAAGCGGCGTTTCTTGCTTTGGGCGAAACCATGATTCAGTACGGCCAGCGCCTGTCCCAAGCCGGTCAGTAAGAGCGCGACATGGGAATTAACGCATCTCCGTCGTACGAAATACCCTTCGCAAAGGGTGTTTTTGACGCGCACCACGATTTTCGCAGTAAGGTGAAAATTGCAAGCCTGGCCATCCTCGACGTTGTCGGGACAGTTGTCGCTTACGGCGATCCAATGGCCTCAGTCGTGCTCGGCGCTGACGCGCAGACGATTGCATTGCTGGCGAATGCACCAAAGCAGAAGATCGATGAACTGACCACGTCTGGTGTAGCAATATTTTCGCTGCGCATGCAGGGTACGCAGTTCGCGAACTCCCTAAAAAACAACGACGCCAACAGCAGTCTCAAGCTTCTGCTGAACACGTTTTCGGCGCCCTTGCCAGTCGCCTCGCTCAACAATAGCAGTTATGACGAGTCATTGGCTTCGGCCTTACCCGACATTCACGTTGCCGTTTATGACGCCCATCCAGAAGTGCGCAGCAAAATCGAGATCGCGAACCGCGCCGTCCTCGACGCAGTGCGCGCTGGAGTAGCGTACGGCGACCGGATGGTTACGGCTGTGTTTGGCGTCGATATCCAGACGCTCGACATGCTGGCAAATGCATCCAGGTCGATGCTCAATGACATTGCTATGACCGGCGTTGCTATGTTCGCGTTGCGCTCGCCCGACGGGCTGCTCGCGGACGTGCTGAGCAACAACGATACCGACGCCTGTTTGAAGGTCTTGCTCAAGGCCTTTCCCGATTCGTCCCCAACTTGACACGTCTGACTTGACGTCGCCGTAGGATTACATCATGCACACAACTGGTACCCTTCAGAAAGCAAGCCAATCATACAGTTCCAAAATCGCGATCGGGGAAGCTCTGGCCGGATTTTCTATCCGCGCGGTGACGATCGCCGCCGTCGCGCGCATCAGGCCCACAGACGCCCGCGACATATTTGTCCGGTTCGTTGGCGTGCCGTCGAAGTCGGGGCAGACACCGAAATCGCATCGCTGGTTCCTCGGACGTAGAACGCTCCGGTTGCACTCTGCCTTCCTGTTGCTGTCGTACGCCTCATACCGGCAGCAATATGAACCCAACTACGACGCGCACGGCATCGCGTTCGTTCTGGCCTACTACAACTACCAATGCCTTTTCCCAGGCCAGCAGCCCGAGATTAGTGCGGAGCGCTTGGCGCTTCTGATTAACGCTGGTTTCGGATCGCGCTGGCGCAAGATCGCGGACGGCGTTTCGTCTGATTTCGAGGCAGACAACGTCAAAGTCCTGAAATGCCGTAAGTGTGCCGTGCCTCACCTGGTCGAAGCGCACCAGATCGGCTATGTGTGCGAGGAATGTCAGGCGGCGACCAAACTGCAGAAGGCGGCAAGTCCCGTTCTCAAGCTGGCGGCGTAACGTAGTCACGACTTGATGAAAGAATCCGCCGCGTGTGCGGATTTTTTTGGGCCTGGGCGAGGAACGATCAGAATTTGGCGACTGGTGTCAGATGGATCATGACCGTCTGGTCGATGGCCGCGGGGGCGCCGGTCTCGCGTTTGCCGGCCGTTTCCGTGCCGAAGGCCTGCAGCCTGTCGACGATGACGGCGCCCCGCGCCGCATCTTCGAGCGCGCTGGCCGCCGCCCGGGCACGTCTTGCAGACAGGTCCACGTTGCGGTTCTTATGCTTTCCCTCGCAACCCACGATCGACACCGGCTGGCGCAATGCGTTGACGTACTCGCTGCAGGCATGCGCCGGTTCGATTGCCGTGCGGGGGCAGCGGGCCAGTCGGGCCGTGGGAAGCGACGCATAGCCGTCCACCGCCGCGTGATAACCGATGCCGGACCGGTCGCGATAGCCCTTGAGCATGTTGCCGACTGCAGTCAGCGCCGGCGCGAGGTCGTCCGGCATGCACGAATCGCTGCGGAAGTGCTGGCTGGAGAAGGCGAGCACCATATTACCGCCGTGATCGAAGCAGCTGACCCCGATGGATTCGAAGTCGATCGCCGTGCAGGGCGACGCCGAAGCGCTGGAGGGGGGCGCGGGCGGCGATACGTTGATGACCGGCGCAACCGTGTTGGTATTCGTTGCCGAAAACGTGTTGACATTGCTGATGCTGAGGTTGAGCTTCAGGACGGCTGCCGCTTGGCTCACGGCGGTCGCCGCGGTGACGACATTGACACTGTTCTGGATCTGCGGGCTGATGTCGGCGGGCTTTTGGCGGAGCATCGCCGGGTTCAGGCGCGTGGCATCGTCGATGGCCTTGGCCGTTGCAGCGTCTGCGATCTGCTTGACCAGGCCTTCGTCGACGGTTTCGATGTTCTGAAACGGTGTCGGTTTCGGACTACCGTCCGTGCGCGGCGCCGTCGCGGCATCCGTGATCTTTTGCGTCAACAACTGCTGCCTTGCCATCCATTGGTTGGCGGCGTACACCGACAGCGGTGTGACGTCTGGCGGTGTGATGTCTGGTCCCGGTGTGGCCAGGGGCGGAGCCGCGACCACGTCGGACGCGCTTGGCAGAATGAACCGCGCCTTTGCCAGCGGTAATGACTGAGCTGCGCCGGACGGGTTAGGAACGATGGCTGCGTCACGGGCCGCGTCCTGTACATACGAGTCGGATGTCGTTGATTTGTCACTATCAGACTCTGGTGGCATCTTCAATATCAGCATGGTATCGACTAATTCGCTCAGCATCGAAAAATGGGTACCTTCTGTAAGGTTGTCGCAGGCGGCGCGCTTCAATTCTTGAAGAAATGGCTTAATTACAGTGTCGCCCGTGCCCTTCTGGAGACGGGCTGTATAGGCGTCAGTCACCTGGGCGTAAGCCTTGTTGACAGCATCCTGAAGACTGGGTCCGAAAGCGAGGTAGCTGACGCTGATGGCGCCGTATGCCTTATCGTCGAGCCGGTTGATCACGGCGTCGGCCGGTTTCAGCGCGCCGTGCAATAGCTCGAGGCTGCGCCGCGCCACGTGCGTCAGCACTTCATCACGGACACCGGCGTTGAAGACAAGGCTGAAGTCCCCCGACAGCAGCTGTTCGAGTTGTGCCAACTGGATTTGCAAGTTGGTATCCCACGCGGCCAGTTCGATGGCGGCCTGCTCGGGAAGGTGCATGCTGAGGTTCATTGCAGCTTGCCGCAGCGCCTGATGTGCTCTGCGAACGTTCTGGACGGCGTCTTTCAGGTTTAGAGCCTTCAAGTTCACGGCATTCATTACTTTGGTGCGCTGCGCAAAGCCCCCAACCTTGATTTGCTGCAGGACTGTCTGATAGTCGCCATCGAGGTTGCTGACGCTATCGGCGAGCAATTTCATCGCTTTGCTTAGATTGGAAACGGCCTGGTCGAACGTGTCGAGGTCCGCCATCATGTCTTTGTCGCCAAGGACCGGCACCAGAGAAATCGCCAGGTTGTCCATGGCTTTGCCGACCGCCCGCAATGCCGCCTGCACGTCGGCCGGTGCCTTGGCGTCGAGTAGCAGCGTGTTCAGGCCGACCAGCGCAGTTTTGAGCTTGCCAACTTGGTCCCAAATTGTTTGCCGATCGGGGTTTTGCAGGGCGTGGTATGTGGCGGCCGCCTGTTCGTAGAACGGCGCCGCCGCCTTCTTGAGTTCGGGCGCCGGCGACTGCTGGGCGGATAATAACTGATCCAGGTCGTTGATTTTTGTGCGGAGTTCTTGAAACTCGTGGCGTACCGCGATGGGGTCGGGGACCGGCACGATCCCAAACTTCGTCCGAATTTGCGCAAGGGAACACATCGCCAGGATCGATTCGGTGTGCGTGATGTCGCAGTGGCCGACGTTGCCGATGGCGATACTGGCGATGTATTGGCTTTTGTCGAGGTTGGCTGGTGGCGTCGAGAGGGTTTCCCTGCATTCCTCGCTGATGGCCACGCGGTTTTCTACCGACTTTTTGAAACTGGCGCACCCCGATGACAAGGTCGCGGTGACGAGGCCGATGATCAGATATCCGCAGCGCATGACTGCTCTTGATCAGTTGTCGATAGAGCAAATGCTAGAAGCCGCATGCGTGCGGAAGCTCACCAATTGTCACGCCCTAACAATGTTGATGGGCCGACCGTTGCGTTTACTCACCGGTTGTCCACGCAGACGGCACCCCGCGCACCGGCTCGGTCGGGGTCACGTTTTCCCGTGACGCATAACGTTAATCTCAATCCAAAACCCGTACCAAGTCGCCGGCGCCGTCCTTTCGGACTTTGAACAGCTCGTTCGATTTTTCTTGCACCACATTCGCAAAGCCTTGCTTTTCGAGCTGCGCGCGGAGCTGGTCGAATCCGCGGACGATCACAAAGCCCACTCCGTAGCGCCCGCGCGCTACAACTATTTCCGACGCCCTGACGTTCGCGCTAACGCGACGGGCCGGGCTCGCGAGGGTGTCCTGCATACTTCGTTCCATTGCTACGTCCATAAAGGTCTCAGACTGTTTCGCTCGCGTCGCCCGCTATGTGTCAGGATCAGGCTAGATGCTTCGGCCGGCGAGCCGCGCCGCCATGCAGTATAGATAGGACAGTCGCACCGGTATGCTCGAAAACGGCACCACGTTTTCGTGCTTATCGGCAAGACACGCGGTCGTCGGGGCCGGCGGCCAGGCAAAAAAAAACCTGCCCCGAGGGGCAGGTCATGCTGTAGCAAATGTCCTTAGTTCAGCCGGATTTCTTTTGCTGGAGCCAGGTCAGTCCGTCCCCGGAAGATTTCAGGGGTGAACAGTGTAGGCACCGGGGCTTTCACCTTCGGTGCGTTGATTTTCGCCCAAGCCGTGCGGGCGAGCGTTTTGGTACCTTTCCAGAGCAAACGCGCGATCAAGCGCAACAGCGGCCACAGGACATGGCTAAACGAGAAGCTAATGGCCAGAACACAAATAGCGATTAGTGCAGCGATGGTGGTGCCGATGATGCCAGTTTCGTTTTTCATTTGTTTTCCCCAAAAGGAAGTTGCAGGAAGCCGTAGGGCGGGCAGTTGAGGTCGGCCGGAGGTGGCCGGGTTGATGGCGGATGCGTGGGATCAGACCGCGTATGCGGCTTTGGAAGCTGCGTATTCGGCTTCGTCCTGGTCGGCACGCTCGATGCTCCCTTTGATGGCGATCATCAAGGCAGAGACGAAGGGCGTGACGACAAATCCCAGAAACATCGCAAGACTTTGCAGGGTGCTGGCGGTGGACGGGACTTTGCCCAAAACCGCTTGCAGCGCGTAGTGCGGCAGACCAACGTCAGCCCCATGCCCGACAGGCGGAAACCCTGCGGCCTGGTTGTGCATATCGATGCCGATCCCGGCGATCGAGAGCGAAGCTGCGATCATGAGGAGCAGGACGGTGCTTGCGAGAATGCCTGCGTCGGAAAACAGGTGACGTGCGATTTTCATGACTGATAAGCTTTCAACAGGATGAAACGTGGCGGGGCCGGGAAAACCTGAGTTGGCCGGTTTGGTCTTGCTGGAGGGTGACAGGAAGCGGTTAGCTGATGGTCCCGGTAACTTCGGAACCAACGGCGAAATACGCTCCTTCCATCGACGACAAATCGATCGAATCGCAGAAGGCAAGGAAGTCCTGTTCGTTGCTGAGGTCGAGGTCTTGCATGGTGATACTCCTAGTTAATTCCGCAAAGGCGGGGGAAAAAGGAGTAAGCGCGAAGGCTTTCCGATGAGGGCGGAAAGCTGGTGCATTTTGTTGGACGTATTTGTCCGATGACTGCTGCGCACGGTCGACAATCCTGATGGCCAGATTACGACTTGCGAGCTATTGCGGGTGAACCTGCCGGAGACCGGCTGATGAGAATTCTACACGTTCTTTTGCTGATGGAAAAGCAAGGAAGGCTTGGCCTCCCCTGCTTTTACCCGTGCATTACTTGCGTGGTTGATGGGATTCGCGGCGCCGGATCGGGCGTCGGAATGTCATAGTTTTCGTGCTGTGCTTCTTCTTGCTGGAGGCGCTGCAGCTTCTGCGCCAGAGCGGCCCGGCGGGTGTGGTAATACTCAATCCACAGGTCCGCATAGTCCGTGCCTTCGACTGGTGGGATCTTCAGTTCGACCTCGTACCCCGCTGCTTCCAGCCGTGCTTTCAACTGCCTGGCGTGGTGCTCACCCGGGCGGTGTCCCTTCTTCAGGTCCATCGCGTCGTGGTCTGCAAAGATGATTATCTTGTCGAACTGGCCTTCCGGAACGTCGGCCAATTCCAAGTTGCCGCAGTTCAGCAGCGACCACACGTTCATCGTGTACCGGTAGCCCGTGGCGACGGCGACGGCGTTCTCAATCCCTTCCGTCAGCGCCAGCACCCGGCTCTCCGGCACGTTGACCACGCGTATCGCGGCACCGTTGAGTTTGCGCACTCCCTTCATCTGCTTCTTGACCATTTTGAACGGCGCCTTGTCACCGGCGGCAGTCAGAAAGGTCCTGTGGCCAGTGATCGGAACCATCTGGCCGTCGATCGCTTGCGCCAGCAGCGTTGGAAACCTGCCGCGACACACTGGTTTGTCGAGTGCGTCGCTTTCCCAGAAATCCATACCGGGATGGAAACGCAGCGCGCGACTTAGCTTCGTCACGTCACATCCAGGCACGCGCTTTTGCAGGTACACCGACGCAGGATCGCGGCCGTTGAGCGGCTGCGAAGTCCTGAATGCCCATTGAAGCGTCTTGCGGTTCTTGGCCACTTTCTCCGGGCTGAAATCCTCGTCCTGAAAATTGGTGTTCGGCGCTGGCGCGTCGATTTTCCCTACAGTTCCGTCGTCGAGGAACTTCATCACCTCCGCAGGGCTCATGCCGGTGGCACCCAGCAGCAGCGTGTAGCCGTTGCCCGCCCCGCAGTGCTGGCACCACCAGGTCCCCATATTCATCTTGTTATCGAATCGAAATCGATCCTTCCCCTCTTTACAGACGGGGCAAGGACCATGCTTGCGCGTCAAAAGCTTCGGATAGTCTCGGAGGATCCCGGCCTTCTCCAGCTTGTTTGCCCAATCTACTTTTTTGAAATCAACACCCATGATTGCCCTCATTGCCAGAAACTGGCTTTAGAAATGGGGAAGGCACCCGCGGTCGGGGCTTTCGTGAGGCTGGGCGGCCTCAAGAAAACCGCTAGGTTTCCCGGTAAAGCACGAGGCTTTACCGGAGTTTGAGTTAAAATTCTACGTGATGGCCAATACAGCCATTATAAACAAATGGTATATCGTCATCCATATCGCTGAAGTTCGATTGCGGTTGCGGCTGCGGGCGACGGCCTGCTGGAGCGCCACCGCCACCACCGCCACCGGCCTGTTGCGCTGCTGGCGCCGGCGCTTGACGTGGAGCCGGACGCGAAGCTTGACGGGCAGGCTGGTTGCCGTAATTACCACCGTCGCCCTGGTCGCTGAATCCGCCGTCATCGCCACCAGTGCCGCCACCTTGACGACCGCCGAGCATTTGCATGTTCTCGGCGATGATGTCAGTGGCGTAGCGTTCGATGCCGTCCTTGTCGGTGTACTTGCGGGTCTGCAGGCGCCCTTCGACGTAGACCGACGAACCCTTCTTCAGGTACTGGCCGACGATTTCGGCAAGGCGGCCGAAGAACGAGACGCGGTGCCACTCGGTCAGCTCTTTCTGCTCGCCGGTATCGCGGTCCTTCGATTTGTAGGACGTCGCGACAGCGATGTTGGCGATGGCGTCCCCGCTGGGCATGTAGCGGATTTCGGGATCGCGGCCGAGGTTGCCGACGATGATGACTTTGTTGACTGATGCCATGGTGTGTTCCTTGATTTTTGAGTGATGTGGTCGACGCTTACGAACCCTTGCTGGGTTCCGCCGAATGCTGCATTGGGATGAGGGGCGCATACCCGGCAACTAACTTTTCGAGCTTGTAGATGCCTTCGTATGTCACCCTCTCGCCGGCTCTAGCCTTCTTGAGCATGGTTTGAAGTTCGGTGCGTTCCGCGTCGAGGAATGTCAGCTGCACCGAGGCGTATGCCGGCGCATTGGTTCTCGTCAGCACGGCTTGCCAATGCGCTTCCGCGCGGGCGACACCGTCGAGTGCTTGAAGGATTTGTGCCTCGATGCTGCGCCGGGACAGACCGCGAACGATCCACCGGAGAGCGAGCACGAGGCCGACGACGATACCGACAAAGAGCTGAGTGGTGGACAACATATCGTCTCCGTTGAGTTAATGGGTTTTGATGGAGTAGCGGTTGCGGCGGCGGTCTTCAGTCTTGCCGTCTACTTCCACTGTGAAGTGCTCACGTCCGAGCAGCTGGACAGTGACCAGGTCGCCGATCTTGAGCTTGTGCTCCGCCACAAGCTCGCCCAGATGTTCGCCCACGAAATCCTTCACGAAGGTGCGCGATTCCGATTCGAGCTTCATTACGTAGGTGACGTAGGGCTTTTCGCCCGGCGCCCCATAGCGCTTTTCCTCGCCGGCAAACATGATGCGTCCGGTGAACGGACGCCCCTTGTTGCCTGCGGCCGGAATCAGCGTGCGTGCCTGCTCAGTCTCAGCGCCATTGCTGGCCGCGCCAGCGGTCTTGTCCAGTCCAGGACGTACCTTGCGGGGCGACTTGAACGGGGCGTCGAACGGCGGCGCTGACTCGTCGGGCTCGAGATTCGGCATCGCCTCACGCTCCTGCCGATTGCCTTTGGCAGCGCTGGCGGGACGCGGAAAGCCGCGTTCGCGAATCCATTGAATGGCGCCATCGAGATCGAACGCGATGCCGCATTCGTCTGCAATCGCAGGCGTGAAGTTCGCTTCGAGCTGGCGCCGGTTCACCCGTGACGAGACGCGGATGACCTTGGCTTGGACGTACTGGAAAAAGTTGACCGATTGGCCGCCGATCATGGCGCTGCAAACACGGTCGGCCACGATCAGGGTATTACTGGGCGCTGCTGCGGAGACTGGCTGTGCGACGGTTTGCGCCGGCGCTTGGGGCGCTGGCTTGGCGACGGGCTTCGCTCGGGCCAAACCGCCTCTGATGAAGTCCACTGCGCTTGATGCAACGCGGAAAGGCAACGTAATTAGGTTGACTGCTACCTGTTCGTTTGTCGAAAGCGGTTGGAAATTGCGGCTCATGAATTCTCCTTAGTGCCGAGAACCGGCGATAGAAAGGAGTGAGCTTTGAAGGCTCTTCGATGTGGCATCGAAGAACTGGAGTATTTTGAACCTGCCGGAGGCCGGCGGAATAATATTACTGCAAAATTGCCGCCTGGAAAAGTGGGTGACTAGAAAACCGACGCCCGAGGGCGCCGATTTTCGCTTTTTTACAGTTTGGTCACGTCGATCGTATAGTCAGCCAACGCCCAGAGTTCCGGGGTGTGGGTGATGAAATACTCTCGCAGGTAACCTCCTTTTTTTAACACGGCACGTTTCATCTCCATGAAGGTCCGTTTGACTTGCGGGTCGAACGGCCCGTCCGTTTCGTCCGTGAACAGCGTTTGATAGCCTGCATCGCTCGACTGGGCTGCGTAAAGGGCGATGGAGCGTGTGAGGTACTCATTCACGATCACCTCTTCTCCACCAGACATCATGCCCAGCGGCTTACCCTTCTCCGGACGCAAGGTATCAAAAACGTACACCTCGAACGTTTCCTTCATGTTGCCGTTCTTCAGCTCCGATTGCGTGTCCAGGCGGACGGTGAATCGGCCGTTGAAGCACTCCTTCAGCAGCTGGTTGCACACCGAGGCGATCTCGGGCCCCGCGTCGTCGATACTCAACGCGACGCAGCCATCGTTACCAAGGCCCTTTTCCAGCCGCTTAAACCGGGCAATCTCTTCGCTGCAGCGCTCAGCCTGTTGCTTGATGTGCGTTGACCTTGCGGCCAATGCACGCGCCGCTTCCAGCCTGCCTGCCGCCGACGTTTGTTGCGTCGTCAGTGCGGCTTGCCGCGCGCGGCAGTCCAACACAGCCCTGTTCGCCTGCTCGGCCCGGCGCTTCGCTTCGTCGATCTCGGCATCGGTGACGGGAACCGCCAAGCTGTCCAGCCTCTCTTGGTACTGCTGGAGCGTACTGGCCAGCTCAGCTTCGATGCTCTGGATTGCCCTTTGCGTCTCCGTGCTGAGCGATCCGAGTTGTTGCTGCAGCGTTTCCAGACGACTGGTGGCGCTGGCCATCGCGCTTTCGCGCTCGGCCATCTCCGCTTCGATCGCAGGCACGCGCCTTTCCGCTTCTTCCACCATTGGCAGCTTTGCGGCGGTGGCCGTTGCCCTGCTGATCTTATCGCTCGTCTCCCGACGTCGTGCTTCAAGCTGCGTGAGTTTGGCTTCGACAGCCGTGTAGACGTCGAGCTTGACTTGCAAGGCCTCGATCTGGGCCACCAGAGCATCGCGGGCTTTGCGCTTATCGCCAAGGCTTTCCTCCGTCACCGGTATGGCTGCGGCCGCATTGCGCGCGTTGTCGAGCAACTTGCATTTGCTCTGGAAGCCCGTGCCGCCACATGGCACTTCCCCGATGAGGGAGGCAGTGACCTTGAGGTTCTCGAGCACACTCTTCTGCGCGTGACCTTCGGACACGATTTTCGCTTTATCCGCGACCAGTCGCTGCATTGCCGCCCGGTCTGCGCCAGCTGAACTCAGTTCGGCCTTGCAAGCGTCGATTGCCTGGTCGAGTTCGCCAAGGACAGTCGCTGCAAGTCCGGTTTCAGCTTGCGCAAGCACGACGTCATCGCGCAGCGCCAGCATCGGCCGAAGCCGCGTGAGCTCTTGTTGAGCCGCGCTGATCGCCTGCCTGGTGCGTGCCTGTTCTGCGGTGCAGGTGGCGATGTCTGCCGTGATGGCCAGACGTTTGCCTTCAAACTGACTTTTCTGTTCAGCTACCCGTTCCGCAGCCTTGCTTCTGGCCGCTGCTACCTGCTCGGTGAGGAACTTGCGCTCCGCGATGTCACGCGCTTGGGAGTCCCTTTTTGCTTCGCGCAGCGCCAACTCTTGGCGAGCTAGGTCCACCGCTTCTAGCCTTACCTGCTCGTCCGCCTTTTCGGCGGCAAGACTTGTGGCCAGGCGGCCCAACTCGCTACTGGCAATCTCTACCTGCGCATCATGTTGTCGCGCCTGGTCCAGTTCGGCATTCATGCGGTCGAGGCCTTGCTTGAGGAATTTAGCCACCTGACCGGCTTTGGCCGACAGGCTGCGGAATTCTCCCAGATGGAGCACGGACGCGAGGATCGACTTGATATCGCCCACGTCATACTCAGCGAGCGTCTTTTTCTTCTGTGCGGAGAATTGCGAAGTGAAGAATCGCTCGGGCGGGCCGAGGATGTCGTCGACGCACGCATCGTACGTGCTCGACTTCCCATCGCTGACTGTTCCGTCCGCCAGCACTACAGGCGTCCAGTTCGAGGTTGCCACGTCCCACCGGTACAGGTACGAATCTGCCTTCTGCGATTTGCCTGCGACACGCATCGACAAGACGGTGCGATAGTCCACGCCGCCATGCCCCCACTCCAGTTCTTTCTGAGCGGTGGCACCGACGATGACGTCCCAGTACGAGAAGCCGCCCGGACCGAGAGTGGTCGAATGCGACGGCATAACGCGGTAAGGATGGAGGTTCTCCAGTATCGTGGTCTTTGCCGAGCCGTTCGGTCCGATGAACGCTACGAGCATCGCATCTGCAGGGATGGTTCTGAGATCGAGCGTGAGCTCGTCGCGGCCGAAGGCGTACCACACGCCGGCGAAGCCTTTCAGTTTGAGGAATTTCGGTATCAAGATGGTCTCCATGCCGCAAGGCGGCGTACAAAAATGGAGTCAGCCTGATGAGAGGCTTTCCGATCACGAATCGGAAAGCGTTAAGTGGATGTGAACCTGCCGCAGAGCGGCCAGACAATCATAGCAGCACATGTCGAGCATGTGGATGTTGAAGAACGCGGACCGCCTTGAGAGCGGTCCTTTTTCGTTATTGCAGCTTTGCGGATGTCTTGTACTCGTCGAGCACGTAGTCGCGCACCGGCCAGCCGTACTGGCGACTCAGTTCTCGCGCGTATTGCATCGCGAGCGCGTAGGTACCGAAATCGCCGACGGCGTCGGCACCGCCCTCAATGTAGTGGGCGTACACGGAAAACTGTTGCGGGTTGACGTTGTCGACCTCGAACTGAGTTCCGCTTGTGCCGGTACCGGCCAGCAGGTCGCGAACGCCCTGCACTTCAAAGGCATCGTAAAGGCATTCGCAGCCGAGCAAGATGCTATCGGCGTACCTGTCGTTCAGATCGTCAGCGATGGACCTATCCAAGCTCGCCGCTTGCGCGATCGAGGCGACGTCGGCTGGCGCGTTGTCGGGTGCGGCCAATTGCAGGAAATGGTTCATGGTTGTGGTCTCGTTTCGTTGATGTACAGCGGCCCGCACGCGGCGGGCCATTTTTGAGTAGGCCCGGCTTGCGCGAGGACTATTAGGTTGCTGATTCCGATGCTGCTTGCTTGCCGCGGATCCGGCGCAAGGCGCTATGCGTCAACACTCCGATCTTGGCCCCCGTCCAGCTGGTGCCGGCGGCGATCGCATGGGCGCCGCGCCTGGCAAGCGTGGTGGCGTGCGCCGACAGCGTGGTCCCGACCGAGGAGGCATCGTGGCTTGCCGAAGCGCGCACACGTCCTGGGGTGAAGCTGCCGCTCCAGGTCAAGCCTTGCGCGTAAACCTCGCTGCGAACGCGGTTCTTGAATGAAGCGTGCAGCTGCTTCTGGTTGCGGTCGCAATGCGCCTTTTCGACGGCGAGCAAAAACAAAATGTCGTGCTCGGCGCGCTGCAGCTTTTCCTTGAGGCGCTTGCTGTTGAGCTGGCTACGGGCCATGAGGCCGGTGACGATGGCGGTGGCCAGAGCGAACATGCCGTGGATAGTTTCGGGTTGCATAAGGGTCTCCGATAAGAGGCGGACGAGTATGTCCGCGGCTTGCTGATGAGGTACGCGTGAGCGTCGTTGAGTGCCGGATACCGGCTAGGAAAACGGGTGAGCGGTGCTCATCGATGCGGGGCACCGATCAGCTGCTGGGCTGAAGAAGAACCGCCCCTTTCGGAGCGGGTTCTGTGGGTGGTAGGGTCAGTTGATAATACCGCCGACTCGTACGAACTCGCGTACGTCATCCGCGTTCATGTACTGGGCGCCACCAAGCGGTCGCCAGGCTGGGTTGTGTAAGCGTGACGCAGCTTCGAACGCCGCACTGTGCGTCGAAAACGTCGCAAGGGCTAGCTCATGTAGAGCCTGGTCAGACTTGTACAGGCGATTGCTAACGATCGTGAACATGGTGACGTCGTTGAGATGGCCCGCCAGCCCCAAGCGGGGCCGAGAGGTCAGGTTGCAGTTGAGGATCTGTCAGGCGGCATGCAGCAACTGCATCGGATCTTCCCAGACGTATTGCGTCCGGGAGAACAGCGTGCCGGCTGTCTCGATGACGGATTCCGCGGCCCAGGCCTCAAGCGCAACTAAGTCGCGCTCGCGCGTTCCGGCCATCACCTGCAACGTCGCGGTGTAGGTCGGAGTGCCGCCTTTGTGGCCTGCAAAATCGAGCCGGCAGGTGCCGACTCGGACATCGCCGTTGTACAGCCAGAAGGCACTCGGCTTGCCGACCCGTTTGTACGGGATACGCGTACGTGCGAGGTCCGGAAAAGCCTTGCGCTCGACTTCCTTGAGCGAGAAGGTTTCGCCGTTCCGGTCGACTTCGAGCAGGTAGAAACGGTCGTCGTTGCAGAGGTTCGTGAAGCACGTGAGGATCTCATTGCGCTTCGGATGGATGCCGAGGATCGCCAGATGCGTATGCGAGTGGCCAACACACCAGCCGAACTTTGCGCCAGGCAGCGCGTGGCGGGACAGCGTGAAGTGGTCAACGTCAAGCAGATCCTTCGGATAGCGTTGCATAAGCTCCAGGCCATACCGGGTGATTTCTCCCAACATGGCTTCGACGATTTTTGTAGCGATTGCAGTCATGATTTCTCCAGACGCACTCAGACCGCGATGCGGTCAGGTGCAGGATTTTGATAGGGATGGCTTAGACGTTGACATCCACTTCGGGATCTCGTTGTCGTGCCTGTTGAGGTGCGCACGGAGCATCCGTGCTCGGTGCTGTTGAAGAGTGAGTTAGCGACTCGAAGAACTGGCGTGCAATCTCTTCAGGCTCCATCGTTTGAAGAGCGGCGAGACGCTCATCCAGTCCATCGGATGGCGTTCCCGAAAACTCACACCACTTGCTGAAACGCTCGTTCACGGAGGAGAGGGTCGAGATACCGGCGCAGCGCTGGCGCTGAATCGCCAAGACCGTGCCCTCGACCTTAACGTCGACAGCGACGCTGAGGATCTTCTTGATGGCTTGGCGATCGACGCTCGAGGCAAATTCTTCGTCGACGTTGAAGCGCACACGTACATAGCTGTCGGCGCACTGGTCTGCGACCTTTGCCAACTCATCGAGGTCGGGAATCCCGTCGAACTCGATGTCGATGAGGCGCCGCGATGGCGTCACCACCGGATCGATGCTGGCGCTGTGTGCCCTCACGTCCCACACCAGGACGTACTTGTCACCATCCTCGCCGTAATGAAACCGGCCGGGTGCGCCCGCGTAGGCGGCGAGCTGCATATAACCGTCGTAGACGCGTTGCCATTGCTGGCATTTGTGGATGTGCCCTAGCATGCTGGCGCTGGTGTTCGCGGAGAACAAAGCCCCGAGCGTGAACTCGTGGTCCTGTCCGGCCATCGGTACGCCATGCTCGGTCATGGATCCGTCGACGGTGCCGTGTCCGACAAGGACGGTAGGAACGCCGCGGCAGCGCAGCGCGGCATTTACTGGCCCGAACGACGAGAGCAATGCGGCGAGGTGGTTGCCCATCTCGACGCTTGCGTTCTCAGCGCCGACAGTCAGCGCCAGATCGGCCTTGTTGACGGTCGGGATCGCGGTGATCACCAGCTGGTAGTCGAGGTCGGTACGATTGGGGTCGTATTGCTCCCATTGGCCACCGGCCAGCGCCACCATGCCGATCTTGTCGGCGACATAGATCGGGTGCTTGGCGCCGATCATCTCGAGCATCTTGAGCATGCCCGCGGGCTCGTGTGAGAACGTCCCTTGGAGCATGAACACCGGACAGTGGTCCGCGAGTTGTTTGATGCGCTTGGCCAGCGCTCGCAGTGCAGGTGAATGCGCTTCGAGAGCATGGTCAGTGCTATCGCCGCTGATGATGGCGACCGATACGTTTTGCTGAATGGCTGTTGCGACTGCAAAGCCGAAGCAGCGATCTGCCTCGACCAGGTTGCCCGGCGAGTAGTGCAGGTCTGAGGCGTGCAGAGCTTTCATTTTGATTCTCCCATTGGTGCCGCAAGGCGGCTTTGAAATGGGGAGAGCGGAGTTCGCTCGCGGCTGCTTATGCAGACGAGAACGTGGTGTTGCGATCGCGGGACGGGGCCGGCGCCAGCGTGAGCTGGGCCGGATACCGGAACACCGCGGGCTTGCGCCCTGGCGGTGGCTATTCCAGTCCTGCGATGGCTTCGGAGTGGCTTCGGGACTCGAAAGAAACCCGCAGGTTTTCCACACTCATGGTTGGCCTCCAGTCGCAGTGGGGTTGGTATTTAAATTTGTGCCTACGCCGCCGACTACGCGACATCGGAACAGGTTTGCTTGGTGTTGAGCGACGCGTGCACTGGCTCAGCCGCATCGACACGCTTATCGGTTTTGGCGTCGCTGGCGTCAGTCTTGAAGATGTCGTCGAAGGCGTTACCGAGGGCGCTGCCGGGTGCAAAAAGGGGATTGTTCATTGTGTTTCCTTATTCAGTGGTTAAAGTGGCCGCGAACCAGGTGACCGGAATTTTTTAGGTCCGCCATGCGGAGACATCGACGTAATCGGACAGCTGCAACTCGCACTCGCGCGCGTGGCTCTCACTGACCATGGTCGACAGCAGGTTGACGATGCGTTTGAGTTCAGCGCGCATGCTTCGGCCGGTGACACGGCGAACGCGGTCGACGTTGTAGCCCAGGACGTCGCAGACCCACTCAAACGACACAAGGCTGCCGTCTGGATTGAGGCTGTACATCCAGATCAGTGCATCGAGCTGGTCGAGCTCGCCCTGATTGGTCGTGGCGCTTTGGCCGAACAAATCCGAGTTGGAAGCGGGTTCGGGCCGCAGCTTCAGATCCCACAACATGCGCAGGAACATTCGCTTGGCCATCAACGTCTCCGGGGTGTCTTCCGGATCGGTGGCTTCGAGGTCGACGACGATGCCGTCATCGAAGCGCTGACCAGGCATCTGAAAGTCCAGGTCTTGCGACATGCTCGGCGAGGACTTGGCGGTCGACTTGCGCGTCGCTGGAGCGATGGTTTCGATGCGGCGTACGACCTTGACGACCGGCGCAGCTGGCGCCGGCGGCGTCGCTTGTTTTGCGATAGGCGGGTTGATGGGGATTTCGTCACATCCACCGAAGAGGTTCCACTGTTCGATGACAGTCGGCTTCGGAGGCCTGACGGCTTTTGCGGAATGCATAGGTACCTCCAGTAAATGCCGCAAGGCGGCAGAAGAAAGAGGTGTCCTGCAAAAGGATCTGCGCTTGCGCGACAAGGGCAGATAGTAGGATGGGGAGGAGGATGCGACTTGTGCGGTTGAGATAGCCACCTACAATGGTCTCGTTATTACCCACCGAGGATGCAATGAACGACATCAACAACATGAGCGGCCCCGAATTTGACACGTGGCTGCGCAGCCAGGCAGGCGACGCTGGCGTATCGGAAGACGAACAGCTGGCCCAGGTGGTCAGCATGGCGATTATGGAGACGGTACCGGAAAGGCGTGCGCAACTACTGCTCGAAACCGCGAACATGTGTATGGCCATGGCAGACAGGTCCCTGGGTTGCCAGGTTCCTGTCGCCACTTGTTTAACGCTCACGCGTCATTAAGGCCTTAATTACGTTTGGTTTGCAGCAGGCTCATACGGGCCAGGCTGCGGACCGCACGGACGTTGCTCCAGACGCGATCGTTGTCGATGCAAGGCTCAGCCTCAATGACTTCGATCTCGTTCAGAACTTGCTGTGCTTTTTTCGGATTGCGCGCGGCCGCGAACAGCGTTTCCCAGAACTCCTGCTCATGCACGGGGAATCGGGAGTAGCGCTGCGCATTATCAGCCGGTTGCTGCAGGATTGCTTGGAGGGCTGCTTGGGAAGCTTGCGTCAGAATGGTTTGCATTTTTTCACTACTCCTAATCGATTCCGCATAAGCGGGTTGGTAAAGGAGTGAGTGACTTTCGTCACTTATCTATTCGCCAATAGATAAGTGAATTTCTTTTTGAACCTGCCGGAAGCCGGCACTCGTAATTTACCCCAACGTTGTTTCGTTGTCTAGCGGCAAAAGTGCAACGCGGGGTCAAGTTGGTGTCGTCCGCGTCCGCTCGGGCGTCCCCCTAATACGGCAAAACTCTGTTGGCGTTCTATCGGCTGAAGTGACACCGGTTTCGGACTGTCGAAAGTGTGCCACGCGTGGCACAGGTTACGTTGACTCGCGGCCCGCCGCAGCCACATCGAAGGTCGGCAGTTTTACCGCGCTCGCCGCTAGCGCCAACCCCCTCGTTTGCTTAGCAGGTCCGATAAGATCTTTAGCACTTGTTTGCCGTCAGCTAGACATGCTTTCGGTTGCGCTTGCACCACCTCTACCAGGTCGACGCGAGGCTCACCTGATCCGAAGGTAGTTTTTCCTGCAAACGACTGGGTCTCGTACCCACTGTCCCGTCAGGAATTCGATATCGAAATGCCGGCGTTCTCGTTGGCGGTCGTACGCCGGGCCAGCCGATGATGCCCAGGTCACTACCTTCATCGCACCCATCCCGAGCTGAGCCTCGTAACAGCGTGGCTAGCACCAAGAATGAAACTAACGCACAGGTATAAAGTAAAAAGAATCGCCCCTCCAGACACGCCTCGGACGACTCACACTCTGCCCTTCTCCTGGCCGCCCGCCGTCGAGTGCTAAAAGAGTAAAGAGAACATAAAGAACAAAGAGAGCAGAAAGAGTCCCCCCGGGCCCGGCACCGGCGGCCAGCGGCAGTGGCGTTACCTTGGGTCTACGGTAGGTTGCCTGTCCGTTAGTTTCAGTTATGGTATTCTTGCGGTATTCCGACCCTTCAAAACCCTGCTGGATGGCGCCGGCCGCCTGGCCACCGCTTCCGGCTCAAAACCCGAGGTGAACATGACCGACCCGAAACAGTGGGATGCCGACCCGGTAGCCTCGTTCACGGCTTTCGTCCGGACCCCCGAATTCGCACGCACCAGCCGTCGCTTAAGCGAAGCTGACCCGGCGCCTGTGTCCTCGAAGTCAGCCGCCATCTACGGCTTCATGTTCAGCAAATTCGCAAAGTGGCTCGCGATCGAGAAAAAAACCTTCTCCCACGTGGGCGAGCAGGACCTGGTGCGCTTCGTCAGCCAGCTGCGGCGCCGCGGAGAACAGAACAGCGACATCACCGAGCGTTACCTGCGCCTGCTCGAGCGCTGCTACGCCCACCTCAAGATCGCACCCAACCCGGCGACGTCGGCGACCAAGCTGGCCAGCGAGAATCGCTACCTGGCCAAGAACCAGGGCACCGAGGCGCTGGAGCAGGAGCAGATCGACGCGTTCGTTGCGGCCCTGCCCTCTTTCGAGCAGCCGGGCCCAAACCGAGCTGGCCGGCTGCCGAAAGGTTGGAAGCATCGCCGTGACCACGCGGCCCAGGCCTCGATGCTGTTCGGCGGGCTGCGCGTGGCCGAGGTAATCGGCCTGCACATTGACGAGGTGGACGACGCCTTCAACCACGGCCCAATCCGCCTGCAGATCAATCCAGAAGACAAGCACGACACCAGCTATGAGCACGAGACCGTTGTCTACGACTACGGCGCCGACGCGCTGCGCCGCTGGCTCGTGGAGAGGCTAGCCGAGGACGCGAAAGGCAACCGGATCCTCGCCGGTGACCTCGTGTTCCCCGGCGATCACACCGGCAAGCCGATGTCGAAGGTGACGCTCTGGCGGCAGGTCCAGGCGACGTTCGTCCGCGCAGGGCTCGACGTCAACCGCGCCGGCGGCCGCACCTTGCGCAACACGTTTGCCGCACGAGAATTGAAGAACGGACGCACGAAGGCCGACGTGAAAGAATATCTGGGCCTAGCCCTTGAGCGGTCCACCGAGCTGTACGAAACCGCGAAACCGAGGAAGAAGAAGCCGAATGAAGCTGTCTGAAATCACGAGCATCCTGGCCGAGGCCTCGCTCCCGCCCGTCTCGCGTGACCAGCTGCTCGAGCTGGCGGGTACACATGCCGGCAAGCAGTTCCAGGCCGCTCTGCTGGGCTTCGCGGGCGGCGACCGTCAGCGGCGCGACGAGATCGAGGCGGTGGTGCGCGCGCTCGACCCCGACGTGCAGGACACGCTTCGTCGGCTCGGCAGCACCTCCACGATCGACCAGGTGGTGGCCGCGGCGTGCCGCGAGCAGCGCCGCTTCTTCGAAGCGGTCGACGCGATCGTGCAACAATCATCCCGCGCCGGGGCCGCGCGGCTCTACTTGACCGAGCTGGGCATGGTGCCGGTGGCGCCAGCACCGCGCTCGGACGTAGGCGCCGCGACGCCCTACTATTCATTCAAGATCTTCGGGAGCGCCGCGGCGCTGTGTGTGGCCGAGGCGACCACCCGGACAGGCAACCAGCACACGGTCAACATCGAAGGCGCCATCGCACTGGGCACAGAAGGCGGCAGCAAGGCCTTCGATTGGCCGAACAAGATTGTCGTCCAGCTGACCGTGCAGGAGGCCTACCAGGTCCTGGCCCTGCTGGAAAACAGGCTCCGCTCCGTGCGGTTCGACGGACATGGTCGGGCGCACGACAAATCGCTGCAGGTCGAGTTCCAGGACTCGCATTACTTCGTCCGGCTGATCCAGCGGCACCGGCCCGCCGTCGCGGTGCCGGTGCGCCCCGTCGACGCGATTCCCTTCATTTCTCTGCTCTACAAACAGCTGCTGCGCAATGAGCCGCACCTGTGCATCGAACATATCCGCATGATGGTCGATCGCATGGCCGAGATGGCGAGCGTATCCGCGCATCCGGCGAAGCACCGGTAGTCATCAACTGGTACAGAAACGCTGCTCCGTGGCAGCCGGCCGCCCGTGTCTAGAGTTTGTCGACGCCGATGTTCACGGTGTGTCTTGTCCACCCGTAGCAGGCAGCAACCACCGTCTGACTTTCGTCGTCAACCAGCACCGCGCGCGCGGCCACGACATGGTCGGCAGCCAGGTGCTGGACCAGGTGAACGCAGGCCTGGAATTCAGCGGGCGTCATGCGCCGGTTGAGCGTCTTGGTGCGTATTTCGGCGATCGTGACCGGCCATTTCGGAGCATCGTGACCGCTGCACAGCGCGCGGTGTTGCGCGTCGAAATTCTAATGCATGCGGTCACGATGGAGCTATTTTTCCAGGGCGTTTGTGTGAAGCCGCCGTGAGCTCGTACGCTGGAGTGGCGGGTGCGGGTCAGGTGTTGCCTGCCGTGACAGTCCGTGAACTTTGCAGCCGGACAACATGTTATGCTGGCGCGACCGGCCGGGTTCGGCCAAAACCGGTCATAAAAAGCTCCACAAAAATACCTTGTCCTGGGTGTCTTAGAGCGGTCAGACAAGTAGCAATGATGAAAAAAATTCAAACCATTTCCTCTACCCAGGTAGCCGGCACTGAAGGATATGCGGACGACGCGGAATGGCTGATCCCTCGCTATGAGAGCGTCAACTCTTTGGAAAAATATCGAGCGGTCGCTCATCTATTTCCTGAAAGTCCAAGTCGGATCCTGGACGTTGGTGCGGGCACTGGCGTCGATGCTGAATGGCTTGCACAAAAGGGGCATCAAGTCGTGGCTGTCGAACCAGTAGCGGCCTTTCGTGAGGCCGGGATCAAACTTCATTCTTCGTGCAAGATTGAATGGCTGGACGACAGTCTTCCAAAGCTGTCAAAAGTCGCGTTCCGTGAGGAGCTTTTCGATGTTGTTCTTGTTAGTGCCGTATGGAACCACCTCGCGTGCGCAGAGCGAGAGCAAGCAATGTCCATCTTTGCCGCGCTGCTCGCCCCAGGCCGACAGCTCATTCTCTCGATAAGACATGGTCCGTCACCTTCTAACCGACGAATGTTCGACGTTTCGGTTGACGACACGGTAAGGCTGGCGGCTGCTCATCGCCTTAAGCTAGTTTTCAACGCGCATATTGCCTCGACGCAATTGCTTAACAGGCAAGCTGGCGTGACCTGGTCTTGGCTAGTGTTTGAACGCGAACAGTTCGGCGTTCGCGAAGAGCCGTAGGCAGCTATTCAATCAGCGTTCGGAATGTCCGGAATGGGTCGATCTCGGCCGTTCAGCCGGCAGTAAGCCACTATGGCAACCGACATGGGAAAATGTTATTTTTACTTTAAAAGTTGGGGTAATTTTGCTTCAATGAACGCAAGGGACAGAAGGTTATGCTACGACTAGCGATCTCAACGACCTAATAACATGTGGGATCTTAAAAAACGGTGGGATGAATGACAGCGTTCGATATTGTGATACGTTTTTTACTATCAGTACTATTGATTTCTGGACTAGTTTATTGGGGCTATTGCGAACTTTGTCAGCGCAAGGAAAGCATTGTTGGTTTGTCTACTTGGGCGTTTGCATTTCTTCCATTCTTGGGCTTACTCATGGGAATTGCTAGTTTAGACTTTATCTGGATACCTATTAGGGGAGGTTTGGTAATCGCGCTTACTGTCGTGGGCTGGGTCTTAATGTCTCAACTTTTCAAAAAAGCCCGCGCAAGATTTCAACATGGTAGGCTCGGCTGAATGGCCGAGATCGGCCAGAACCGGTCATTCAGATGTGGACGTGGTCGGTTTTCACGCGGCCGATAGCATCTGCAGGCTCTCCGCTTCGATTTCCGGATACGAACATTATGACGCTCACGATATTAGGGTTGATCCTCATCGCTTTTGGCACTATTTACCTGCGCCGACCGACGATCTATCGACGCGGACTTTGGCTGAAGGCAAGCATTGCGATTCGTTTGCTCTCGGAAGCTGGTTACAAGAGATATATGAAGGGCTTGGGCATCCTATTCATTACCTCGGGCGTGTGCTTGATTGTGTGGGAACAAGGGTTGGCTCAAATTTTCGAATAGTCCTCGATCACGTTTCAGAAGATTTGTTCGAATGAATGCGCTTGTGCCTTGACGGTAGTGCTGCGTTATGTCTGCTTCGGGTCGGTTCCTGCCTGTCGTGACACTCCGTGATTTTTCCACCTCGGCAACATGCTATGCTAAGTTTTCCAACCACCGCCGTACATCAAATAGGAAGCTTAGTGAAATACAAATTGCCCGTTCTAGCTGCGCTCGCCGGTCTTTTCACCTCCGCTTCCACAAGCGGCATGGCAATCGACAAGTATGAAATGGTCACGCCCGACGGTGCCCGTCACTATATCGTTGTAACACCGGATGGTCCTAGTAACCCTAAACACCCTGCAATCGTCTTACTCCACGGGCATGGATCTTCTGCTGCTTGGTTCACAGGGCAAGATTCATTCGCAGGCTTTCGAACCAACGAATGGCTACAACTTGCAGAGCGCGCACACGTACTATTGATAATCCCTGATGGCGCCAAAGGCAGCGACGGGAAACAAGCATGGAACGATTGTCGAGCCGACGCGGAAACAAATAGCACAACCGATGATGTCCACTTTATTTCCGCCCTGATTGATACAGCAATCAGCCAGCACGGCGTCGATCCTGATCGTGTTTATGCATTTGGACAGTCGAATGGTGGAGGTATGGTTTACCGGCTAGGCATCGAGATACCGCAGAAATTAGCTGCGATCGGAGTCCAAAGTGCGCTTATGCCGACACGCAGCCGATGCGCGGTGCCATCCTACCCGCTATCGGTATTTATTACCCATGGAACGGACGACAAAATTGCACCGTATTCAGGCGGCGAAGTCACCCACTGGGCCCTTCGTGGACGTGGTTCAGGCATCAGCATCGAGGAATCGGTAGCAATCTGGCGAAAGATCGGGGGTGTGCCAGAGCAGGCTAACACCTATCGGTTTCCACATTTAGATGAGAAGGATTTGACTTCTGCCACTCGCTATACCTGGGGAAACTCGTCCGCCGGATTGCAGATCGAGTTTCTGAAGATTCAGGGCGGCGGTCACACATGGCCGTCCAGATCCGTTTCAATGCCCTGGCTGGTTCGCAAACTGCTTGGTGCGATGAACCACGATGTCGACTTGACTACAGAGCTGTGGTCCTTCTTCAAGGATAAGCGCCTAAACCATTAGTACGATGGACGCTCCCACCTGTAAAGGCATCAATGTGCCAAAATGGCAGTACGAGCCAAACACCGAGCCTTACGAACGGCCGAGATCGGCCAAAAGCGGCCTGTCAATTCCACGCGTTAACGCCGCCTCATCTTTATAAAAACTTTCTACTTTAATACTTAACCTCCGGATATGAATTTCGTCCAAATCTTGATCCTAGCGGTAATACAAGGCATTGCCGAGTTATTGCCCGTATCCAGCTCCGCCCATGTAATCACGGCAGAAAAATTGATGGGACTCGACCCATCCAGCCCAGAAATGACACTATTGCTGGTCATGCTGCATACCGGCACGATGTTCGCCGTGATCGTATATTTCTGGTCCGCGTGGAAAAAAACCTATTTCGCTTCCGTGGCGACCTTTAAACAGGCGGCCGTCCAGCTGGCGATTGCCACGGCAGTGACGGGGATGGTCGGCTTTGGACTGACGCAGGTCATTAAGCATGGATTTGCTGCCGATGCGTCGACTTTCGAAATCGAGCAATTGTTCAGTAATACGAAATTGATGGCGGCGGCGCTCGCCTCTGCTGGTATCCTAATTATCGCCTCTTCACGCATACGCAGGCAGGAAGGTCCGCTGACTACCCGTTCAGCTGCACTGGTCGGTGCGGTGCAGGGGCTGTGCCTGCCTTTTCGCGGGTTCTCGCGTTCGGGAGCAACCATTTCTACCGGGCTGGTCTGCGGCATCGCACGTTCGCGGGTCGAGGAATTCAGTTTCGCGCTGGCCGTCGTGTTAACCCCTGCCGTTATCGTTAAGGAGGCGATACGCCTTTACCATGCCAAGGCGGCGATGTCGCAGGTCCAGGCGCACGAGATGATGGGTTTATTTATGCCGAGCATGTTAGGCATGGTGTTGAGTTTCCTCGCTGGTCTGCTGGCTCTTCGCTGGCTGTCGCGCTGGCTCGAAGGCGACCGTTGGCACTTTTTCGGTGCCTACTGCTTGGTAGCGGCAGTTTTTGTCCTGTCGCTGGATGTCTGAGATCGCAGTCGCAGGCAGTAGCGCTTCGTGGAGCTTGCAAGGCTTGTGCTGCCATCTAGTAATCTAGCAATGCGTTACAAATGCTGCCTGGCAGACTTAATAGACGCAACGGCCATCAGTACGGAAATGGGTGACCCTGAAACGCCCAGAACTCTGAAGAGACCAGTCCAGTCTCAAGGTTGCCTGCGGCACTTTTCGCTTGATCACTGTATGGCTGCTTCGGGGCGAATGCGGAAGTTCGTGGAACACTGCGGACTATTTCTATAGAAACATATTTTACTGAGTCGAACGGCCGAGACCTGTAGCGTTACGCAGTATCGATGTGTGATTGTTACTGCGTAACGGATCGTCCGCTGCTACTGACTTTCGTCTTCCGTTACTGGACGTCGTCCTGCCTGACGGATCGATTCGCCAGTCAGCGTGAAGCGGTGGTGATGCTGCATGACGCGGTCGAGAATCGCGTCCGCGATTGTGGCGTCGCCGATCCAGGCGTGCCAGTGCTCGATGGGAAGCTGGGCCGTGATGATGGTGGCCTTGCTGCCCGCACGGTCGTCGATGATCTCCAGCAGGTCCGAGCGGGTGGCGCTGTCGATGGCGCCCATGCCCCAGTCGTCTAGCAACAGGACGTCGGTTTTCGCCGGTTGCAACAGCCATTTTCCGAAGGTGCCGCTGCCGTGCCGGATGCGCAGCTCCTCCTGCAAGCGTGGCACGCGCTGGTAGAGCACCGTGTGGCCGCGTCGGCAAGCATGCTGGGCCAACGCGCAAGCCAGCCAGGATTTGCCGGCGCCAGTCGGGCCAGTGATCAGCACGCTATGGCCAGCGGTCACCCAGTCTCCCAGCGCCAGGCTCATCACGGCACGCCGGTCCAATCCGCGCGTCGGGCGGTGGTCGATGTCCTCGATCGCCGCCTGCGCGTACTTCAATCGCGCTTGTTTGAGTAGGCGCTGCAGCTTGCGGTCGCTGCGCCAGTGGACTTCGCGGTCCACCAATAAAGCCAGCCTTTCCTCGAAACTCATGGCGGCCATGCCGGCCAAGCCGAGTTGTTCCTCCAGCGCCGCCGCCAGGCCATCGAGCTTGAGTTCGCGCAATTGCGTCAGGGTCGTGTGCATCATCATGCCGTGCTCCTTATTGGTAGTAGTGGGGGCCGCGTACATGGGCATGGTCGGGGCTGATCCATTCATCGCTATCGGAGCGTGCCATTCGGTCCCGGTTGTTGACCAGGATGTCGTTGACGTGACGGTACTGGCAGGCGCCGATCTGCAAGGCCAGCGCGCAGGCCGCCTCCAGGCGCGGCTTACCGTAGCGCTTGGCCAGCTGGAGCAGGCCGAGGCAGGCGCGGTAGCCGTGCTCGGGGTGCTTGTTTTCCTTCAGCAGCCGCGTGACGCACACCGCGACGGCGGGGCCGATCGCGCCGCCCCAGTCGATCAGGCGTTGCGGCGTCCATTCCATGTGGGCGCGGTGCGCCGCCGGCATGTGTTCGGCAACGGTACTGAAGCCGCCAACGCGGCTGTTGCGAGCATGGCAGGCGATACGCTGTCCGCGGTGCAGCAGCTCCACCGCGCCTCGCGTGATGCGTGCTTCCAGCGCCTGGCCCACCAGTGCATGCGGTACGCTGTAGCGGTGCTTGTCCACCTCGACGTGATAATCGATGTGTACCTTGACGGTCTTGAATGTGGCGATCTCGTATCGCTGCGCGGGCAGTGCTTGGAGCGCCGGCGCGTCCAGCGCGGCGAACGCGCTGGCCCGGCTGCCCGGCACCTTCTGGAAGGGGCGCTCATTGAGCTGCTTGAGCAGCGGGACGATGGCCAGATTCACTTCATGGATGTCGGCGAAGCGCTGGTGGCGCAGCCGCGCCATGATCCAGCGCTCGACCACCTGCACCGCCGATTCGACCTTCGGTTTGTCTTGCGGGTGATAGGCGCGCGCCGGCAGGAACGAGGTGCCGTAATGGCGCGCGAAATCGAGCACGGTGTCGTTGGCGCGCGGCGCGTAGCGGTTGGCATCGGCGATCAGTGCCCTTGGATTGTCGGGCACGATCAGGCATGGGCTGCCTCCATAGAACTCCAGTGCCAGGGCGGTCGAGTCGAGCCAGTCGGCCATGGTTTCACGCGGCGTGGCGCAGGCATAGGTGTAGCTCGACGCCCCGAGCGCCGCTACGAAGAAGTGGGCGCGGCCGCCGTCCGCAAGCGGCAAAGTCGGCCCGGCGAAATCGATGAAGAGCTTTTCGCCAGCGCGGTGCGCCTGCCGCATCGAGCGCTTGAGCGTCTTGGCGAAGCTGCGGTAGTGCTCGCAGAACTGTGTGTAGCGCCAAGTACGTTGACCAGCGTATTCGGCCTGGTATTCCTCCCACAACAGCATCAGTGTGACGCCCTTGCGGCGCAGCTCCTGGTGGATGCGCCCATAGTCGGGCATGACATAGTCAGGCTGACGTTCCGGACGGCCCAGCAGGCGCCGCTCCAGCGCCGCCTCGTCCATCTCGCGGACGGCCGGCCAGTCCAGGCCCGCCGTCGCGGCCAAGCCAGCGTATTTGGCAACGACGCCTTTTGACATCGCCAACGACTGGGCGACCTGTTCGTGCGACAGCTTGGCGTCCAACTTCAGACGCAGTATTTCCTTGATCTTGCGCATAGTGATCCTTGGTGTGGGCATGGGCTTTTCGTGACGAAAACTGAAAAGCGTACCCTTGTGAAAAGGTCTATGCGCAACACCGGCGCGGCGCGGTCACGATCACCGAAACGAACGGTCACGTAGCCGTGACGGCATCGTGACCGTCCGTTTCGGCAGCGAGGTAAAATCGGTCACGATCAGCCGAAATGGCTGGTCACGATCGGCCGAAATCACCGGTCACGATCGGCCGGAATAGGCGGTCACGATGGGCCGAAATACCCATCTTGGGCATACACGAGACTCCTAGGATCTCACCACGAACCTCATTTTCGAAGCCTGCCGCGACCCGCCTGCCAGTCGAGACAGCCCCCGGCCGATACGCGGCACGCGCGACGGCCGGCGCACCGGCCATCCTTCTCAACCCTAGCGGTTGTTGATGCTGATGGCGCCCGAGGTAACCGCGAATTCGAAGATCTCCTGCGCCGTCGGCTCGCCCCAATACTTCCGGGCCAGCCAGGCATAGAACGGTACCATGACGCGCGCCGTGCGCTTGCCGGCGGCGGCGGGAATCAGCGCCGCGCTGACCTCCTGCAGCGCGTTGTATTCCGCGATCGCCGTTTCCCGGTCCTCGTCCGGCATCTCGACGAACATCGCCGCGGCGTCGTCGTGGCGTTTCTTGGTGAAGCGCGCCTGGATCTCCTTCATCGCCTCGATCTCGCCGCCGCCGGAGGTAGAGGTGGAGGTGGATTTCCGCGCCGGCGCCTCGGGCGCATACTTGCCCTCGAGCGCGCGCTTCAGGTAGGCCGCGGGCGTCTTGATCGCCGGCTTGGTCTTGTCATTCACGCGCTCGGTCGTGAACTGCCAGGCCGCCTCGACCTCTTCCAGCGGGTAGGCATCCAGGATCTTCTTGCGGTCGCGCGGCGAAACGCCCAAGGTTTCGAGGCGCTGTTCCCACTCGGTCCTGGCTCCACTGGCGCTATCCTTCTCGCCATCCTGGTCCAGCTTGAAGATGTCCTTTTCCTCGACCGTGAACTGCAGGTACTTCACGCTGCGGCCACCATCGCGGTTCTCGTGCAGCGTGATGCTGAGGTCGGACTTCTCGTTAATCTCGAGGATCGCCGGCTTGAGCTTCTCGCGCTTAAAAATCTTGTACTCATTGAGCACCGACTTCTCGTTCACTTCACCATAGATCACCCAACGCCACTCCTCCCAGCGCATCTCGTTGGTGAGCTTCGAGGGATTGGTGCGGAACCGGTTCACCCACTCGTACAGGGCCGCCGACGCGTCCAGCCGGAACGCGCGCTGGATGCGCAGGTCGAGCCGGGCATAGATCTTCGGTTCCAGCAGCATCGGCTTGATCTGCGGCGAATACGAATAATAGATCTTGTCGCGATCGAAGCCGACGAAAGGCAACAGCACGCACGAACCCCAGATCGAATCGCCGTCCTGCCGCAGGTAGTCCCACTGCACCGTCAGCTTCTGCATGGCGGCCAGCGTGTCCTTCAGGTGCTTGCGGTTTGGTGAGGTATAGTTGATGGTCCGCATCAGCTCGACACGCGAAATCGAATAAGTGTCGACCTTCTCGCCCGGATTGCGCGCTTGCTCCTCGAGCGCGTGCTTGAGCATCGCGTTGAAAGCGAGGCGTTGAGTCTTGCTCTGGATGCCGCCCGTGATCGCCATGTGCACCGCTTGCACCGGCTTCTTGAGGATCTCGGGCTTCTGCTCGAACAGCAGAGCCAGGGCCATCTGCGAATTGTTGGGGTCGTCTCGGCTCATCGACATCATAAGGTGAACTATGATCACGTATTGTTCACCTTGACATGCTCCACGTCAAATTTTTAATTTGTCAATGGCGGCGTTGGCACATCAGCGGCAGCGCACGGACACCGTCAACGCCTCTTCGAAAGGTGAACCCGGGCGATAGGTAATGGGGCTATCTATCAGAAAGGGACACCGTGCCGTTCCTAGACAGGCATCGGGTCAACCCAGACCTCAGCCGGCCACCCAATGAGCCACTCGACGCGACCGAAGGCCCTGCCTATCAAAAAGAAGCACCTGACCGGCGCCCGGCAGCCCTTTTTCCCGTTTCAGGTATCAAAAACGTTCACCTCGCTGCCGGTTTGTCCAGTGGGGATGGACACGGAGGCGGGCCGCGGTGCGGGTTCGAGCGCGCCGGTGCGAAGGAGCAGGCCATTGCCCTATCAAAAGCGTTCACCAATGACCGGCCCGCTCACCATTTGATGGGCCGAAGCCAGCCTGGCGCCGTCGCGCCTACCCGCATCCTATCAATATCGTTCACCTTTCATGTGCAGGCGCAAAGACGGGCTATCAAACACCGTTGCTCCGGGCTCACGCCTATCAAAAACCATTAGCGGTGCACCGGGCAGGCCTCACCGGCTCGAGATGGGCTCGGACATTGCGCAGCCCGTGCCTGCATCACGGCCAAGACCACGAACCAAGTA
>Ga0070658_10000430_pt1 | contig 36463 bp, 30 predicted proteins | sample KBSC13metaG_FD_64664 | JGI IMG/M metagenome (GOLD analysis project Ga0070658, IMG submission 64664) | Corn rhizosphere microbial communities from Kellogg Biological Station, Michigan, USA - KBS C1-3 metaG | ecosystem: Host-associated > Plants > Roots > Rhizosphere > Soil ... | reverse complement strand
TGGACGCCATCGCGTCCGGCACGCTGGCGGCGATTGAATATTTCCGTACCCGATTCGGGGATCCGCCGCTGAAACATATTGAGATTTCGCCGGTAACGGGGCGATTCGGGCAGGGATTCGCGGGAATGATTTATCTGCCGACGCGGATGTATCTGGACCCCTCGATGTTGCGGAACGGCCCGGGCGCGCTCGGGGCAGATGATGGGTTCATGGGTGACCTGCTGCGGGCGCACGAAACCGCGCATCAGTGGTGGGGCAACATCGTGACGACGGATTCCTATCATCACGAATGGCTGATGGAATCGCTGGCGAACTATTCAGCGCTGATGTTTCTGGAAAGCCGGATGGGACCGCATGCGATTGAGAGAGCGCTCAATTATTACCACGATCTGCTGCTTCTGAAAGGCGCGGACGGAACGATCGCGGAGGAGCGCGGGCCGGTGGTGGAAGGGCGGCGTCTCGAGAGCGCGGATGCGCCGATCGCGGCGGACGCGGTGCTTTACGGCAAGGGAACGTGGATCATCCACATGCTGCGGCGGCGGCTGGGAGACGCCGCATTTGTGAAGATGCTGGCGGAGGCGCGGCGGCGTTATGAATTCAAGACGATGACGACCGAGGAGTTTCGCGAGCTTTGCTCAGAGTTTCTGCCGAAGGGATCCGCGGACCCGAAACTGGTAGAGTTCTTCGATCAGTGGGTTTATGACACGGGGATGCCGACATTGAAGCTTACTTATTCGGTGAGTGGACGCAGGCTGAGCGGGACGATTACGCAGAGTGATGCGCCGGATGATTTCACGGTGCTGGTTCCGGTGGAAATTCGAGTGGGGAACGGCAAGCCGATTGTGAGGCAGGTTCGGACGAGTAACGGGTCTGTGAAGTTTACAGCGGATGTAGCGGGGCCGGGGGCGAAGGCGACGCTCGATCCGGGGATGAGTGTGCTGCGCCGGTAGGGACGAAAATCCTTATTGGCCACGGATAAACACAGATGCACACAGATAAGATTTTATTTTTTTGACAGGCGTTCGATTTCCGCGCCGAGCTGGCGGCGGACATCTTCCAGGGCGCTGCCTTTCTGAGTCCAGTGAGTCCAGTCCTGTGCGACGGCATGGATCTTTTCGAGGGCCCAGTCGGTCCGGCCAAGATGCCGGAGCATGGCGACGTATTCGTAATCCTGCACGCCTTCGCGAAGCTGCTTGAGACGTATGGAGGGGACGATGCCGTTCACGCCCGCGGGCGCGCCGGGATAGACGAGCATGCCGTCGCCGGGATAATTTCCCGGGCTGAAGACGCCCTGATTATTGACATTTTTCCAGGGATCTCCATCCCAACGATCGATGCGCCAGTAGAGCAAGCCGCTCAGGCCGTAGGTCTGGCTGAGGAAGCCCGCCTGGATGCGGTAGTCGATGGGATCGTAGTCAATCAGCCACTTCGGCGAATAGGAATCCTGGACAAGCGCGTTGTATGACCAGATTTCGGCGCCATGCGAGCGGGCCTGCGAGATCGCAGAGGTATCGTGCTCCCACTGCATGGGCAGCAGCACCCAGATATCGACAGAGTCCATCAGTTGCGGGACGGGCCCCATCACGACCAGATTTTTGATGTGGGCCTGATGCAGGACGCGGCCCCAGTCCTCGATCTGTGGATAGAGATTTTTGCAGTTTCCGACTTCATCAGCCGTGTAATTGAAAAGCGTGAGGTCTTTGTCGTGCGCGGCGACGGCAGCAGTCAGATCGCGCAGGCTGGGTGGCGGCTTCATCGAGCAGTGAGAATTGTCCGCGCCGCTCCAGAAGCCGGTGTCGCTCATGCGAAGCCCCCCCGAAGCCTGAAGGCTGCGTTCCAGCGCGGCATCGGCCTTCCCCGCCCCGTGCTGCGGCATGAGCTTGTGACGCAGAAGTTCTTCGACCTCCGACCGGCCGTAGGGATTCCAGAAGGCGAAGCTCGACTGCAGCGAAGGCTTCAGAGGAACGGTGAAGTCCCAGACTGAGAGCGTGAAGGGCAGATCTGTTTTGCCGCGGTTCGTGGAAAGGGTAATCGAACCGTGATAGTCGCCCGCAATCGCATTGCGCGGCACGAAAACGTCGACCCAGAGTGTGGCGGGCTCGTTTTGCGTGGGCTCAAATGGCGCGGCGCGGTAAGTTCCGGATTTATGAAACGGTATCAGAGCGTCGGGATACCACCCTGCGCCAAGCGAGCGGTTCGAACCGTGGCGATCCGGGCTGGCAGGATCGACATGAACGTAATGCTCTCGATAGAGGGTTACGCTGGACGCGGGAATCTGGTGCTGATGCGCATCGGTGAGCGATGACGGCGCGGCATCGAGAAAAGTGATTCCCGCGGCGGGCGATGTCAACGTGATCTGGAACGCTTCGTATTCGCCGCGGGCGCCGTACAGGCGCGTGGCGGATTGCGCAGAAACAGAGTGACCGGGGATGGCGCGTTCGTAATCCGGGAACGCCTGCCAGACAACCGTCTGCGGCGCGGACTGGGCGCAGAGATAAGAGAGGGACAGCGCCGCGATGGGCAGAAACCTACGCACTGGCGAGGGGGCCCGGAGGGCCCGGGTGCAACTGGTCCTTTGAGAATGCCGCAGAGTGCAGGCCCCGGCGGAAGCTTTCGACGTTCAGAAGATCTTCGAGGCGCACGTCGCACAGATGTACGTCGCGGCCGAAATGCTGGAGCAGCGCGAACTGCGTGCAGGGATCGGGCGCGGAGAACGTCATCATCTCGAGTCCGAACGCGCGAACGAGACGCTCGGCGAACACGGGATTGAAATGGCCGAGAGGATCGAAGTAGCCGGTACCGCGTTCCACGTCACCGGCCGGAGCCGCAATCTGGACCGCGCCGGCGTTGAGCCAGCTATCGCCCTGATCGATCATCTGCTCAATCGTCTCATTGACGGCGAAGCGCCCGCCGAGTTCGAACTGCACTTCAAGCCCCCGGGCGTGGGCCATCTTGACGATAAGCGAAGGCCGCAGCGGCAGTTCCGTGTGGCTCTCGCCGCATTCGACGCGCACGACGCCGAAATCCGCGCAGAGATCGAGATAAGACTCGATCAGGCCTTGCGCCACGGCAATCTGAAAGAGTCCATTCCCCGTAACGGTGGGGACGCTGTGCGCGGCGGCGGCCGCCACTTTGCGGCGGGTCACGGTTTCATCCGCGATCATCCAGCACGCCATGGATATCTTCAACACTTCCATGAGATTCGCGCTCTGCGCCAGGTGACCTTCCACCGTCGAAAGATCGTAGCCTGGGTCGAAAGGCGAAGTGCATGGGCGAAGATGGGGTACGCCGATCTGGTGCAAATACTCCGTTGCCGTAATATGGCCCCTGACCGGAATTGACTCTGATCCCGTTGCTTTCCTCGCAAGGATTACGGTGGGCATTAGTCAGTTCCTTAAGATCGATCTCATGAGATGGCCGTTAGACCCAGCCGATTAGTACTGGCCGGCGCCAATCATCTGGCCGGGCAGTGGCGAGGGGCTGGCGTCCGGGAAACCAGCGCGCTCCGCGAGCGCTTCCATGCGGGTGGAAAGCTGGGCCATTGTCAGAATCGACACGTCACCCTTCTGGCGCGCGTGCGCCAGCCTTTCAATGAGCGAATCAAACAATCGACAGCCGCGCGGCGACTCGGCCAGGTTTACCGGATGGAGGCCGAAGTGAAAGATGCCGCGATGGCGGGCGGCCGCTTCGATCCCTTTCTCGAAGCGGTCAAGTCGGGTCTGATGGTTGACGATGCGGCTGCGCGACTCGCCGATGGGATACAGAAACATCGATGCCGGAATGTTCCAGAGTCCCGGCATTTTCTGCTGCGGCCAGACGGGCGGTGGCACGGCGCGGCCGAGTTCATCCATTACACGGAGAACAGCTCCCGGAATCGTGCGGCCCATCTTTTCCGAGAGGATGGGAGCCGTGCCGCGATAGCAACGCATGCCGGCTTCGGCGAGCAGCGAATGGTGCCGCTCCAGATTGCGCGGAAATGAGAAGGACGTAGGCTGCACGCCTGCATCACGCAGCGCGGCGAGCCCGGCTTCGAGTTCCGTTTTGGCGACGGCTGGAACCGAATGGCGATCCGTCCAGATGAGATGCGATAGTCCTCCATGGAGACCGATCTCCTGGGGAACCGCAGCATTTGCCAGTTGGCGGATGAAGGAGCGGCGGTACCACGAAGGCGCCGTCACTTCGTTGCCCGCGGGGATACGCTGTCTCCACGCCGGCGGCAACCCTTTCATTCGCGCGTCCGCTGCGCCGCGGCACTCGCTGAGAGCCATGCCCCCCACCACCAGCCACGTGGCGCTCACACCGGCATTGCAGAATGAGCGCAGCACGTGGTCGTAAGCGGCGCCAGCATTCGGATAGCGCGCGTTAAAACGCTTTTCATCCAGAATATCGAGGTGGCCCCAGAGCAGTTCCGCGTCGAGGGAAAGCACCACGGCGCCCTGGTCCATCACGAAGGTCGGATTTTCTTTGGCCTTCAGCACAGTAGCCAACCTTGTCTCCCTCGATGTGCCATTTAGCTGGCCGCCGCGACAGCGGGCTCGGCGATGAGATTCACGGTGTCCGAGCTGAACGGCTCGCAGGGCGCCGAGAAGGCCGCCATAACCTTGGCGTCCATCTCGTCGGTGCGCGTCGAAACGCCGATCGCTCTCAGAAACTTTCGGTTGTCATAGCTGATATCACGGTAGTCAGCCACCTTGCCGTCTTCGAATGCCTGCTTCATCTCGCGAATACCATCGTCGAGATTCAGGCTGCAATCGAAGCCGAGCTGGCTCTGGATCTTTTTAAAGGACACGCGATAGTTGCGGCGATCGGAGTTTTCGACATGTTCTACCTGAGTGTTCGGGAAGTGTTCGCGAATCTTCGCGGCGACGTCCGCCAAAGTGTAGTTCAGATCGGGACTGCCGACATTAAAGACCTGGCCGCTGACCAGTCCCAGCGGTGCGTTCATGACATGAGTACAGGCGGCGGCGATGTCACGCACATGGATAAACGGGCGCCATTGGGTGCCGTTGAAGATCGTGATTGAACCTTCCTGATGGGCCTTGGCCGAGAGGAGGTTCACGACGAGATCGAAACGCGGACGGTAGGAGAAGCCAAACACCGTTGCGAAGCGCAAAATGGTGGGGTGGAAATATTCGTTGCGGGCCCGCAGCAGCGCCTGCTCGGAATCGACCTTGGTCTGGGCGTAAAGCGAGATCGGGCGGACGGGCGAAGTTTCATCCGCCACTTCGTCAGTAGCGCCATAGACGCTGCAACTCGATGCGAAGATGAAGCGCTTAATGCGAAAGCCCTTCGCGACTTCGATCAGCATGCGGGTTGCGGCATAGTTAGTTTCGAGCGCGGTCTGGCGATCTTCTTCGCAGGCGGGATCGCCGACAATAGCCGCGAGATCGATGATGGTGCTGGTTCCCTTGACGGCGCGCACGACGGTCTGGATGTTGCGGCAATCGCCCACGATCAACTGGAAGTTCGGGTGATGAAGGACGTCTTCGATCGCGGTGTAGCCATATACCAAACGGTCCAGAACGCGGACCTTGTGACCAGCGTCGAGCAACTGCCGGACGAGGATGGAGCCGATGTAACCCGCGCCACCGACAACGAGGACTGGACCCGAATCGTTGTGGTTATTACGGGACTTTCTGCCGGAGTGCGCTTCGGTCTCTTTCTGTCGCTTTTCGAGAAATGGAGCGGCGATCATGGCTCCGGTAACGAGGACGGAGAACCAGATCACGACGCTGCGGGATACCAGATCATCGCGGAACATCAGATAGTTCGCGGCGAGGAAGAACAGCAGCGAGAGGCCCGCGCCGCGCATGATCGTATTCACGCGATAACGCAGCGTGTAAAAGCCGGCGCGCTCGTAAACACCGGTCATCAGGAACACAAGGGGAAACACCAGTGAGAGCGGCCAGAAAAAGTGGCCATAGTAATGGGGAAAGTACTGTGCGATGGTTCGAGCCGTATCAGTCCTTCCCATCACTGTGTAAGAAGTGACCGCCGCGGCCAGAGCCACGAGCAGGCATGCATGAATCACCAGAAAGTCGGTGATGATCCTCCAGGAAACAGATCGAAAGGGCGTACGCCTAATTGCGTCAAGCATTGTCTTAGTTTTTTCCTCGTCCCGATTCAGAATTCGTTCGCTTTGCCGTTCAGGCCGCCGCCAGAGTTAACGACGCGGCGGCAGGCGTTTCCATGTTGTGCCGTGAGGCCCCGATAACTTCCCGAACCGCCTGGATTACGTCTTCCACATCGCGGTCCGACATCGCCGGATAGCACGGCAGCGAAACCAGCCCATGGTAACGGCGTTCCGCTACAGGGAACATTGCAGGTGTATAGCCAAGATGCTCACTGTAATATGGATGCCGATGTACGGGAATGAAATGTACGCTCGTACCAATTCGAGCCTTTTTCAGCGCCGCGATGAAGGTGTCTCGATCGAGATTTGTCGCTTCCTCGCGGATCTGGACGGCGTAAAGGTGGTACGTGTGGTTCCTTCCCGCGATCTCTTCCGGCAATCGGAGCTCAGAATACTCCGAAAACGCCTGGTTATAGCGGGCCGCGATAGCGCGCCGGCGGTCATTGAACGATTCGAGGCGACGGAGCTGGTGAATGCCGATTGCGGCCTGCATGTCCATCATGTTGCACTTGAATCCCGCTTCTGTGACCTCGTAGTACCATGAACCGGTCTCTCCGTACCGCTTCCACGCATCGCGATTCATGCCGTGAAGTGAGAGACGTCGCACATGATCCGCAAAGGCGTCGTCGTTGGTGGTAATCATCCCACCCTCGCCCGTTGTCATATTTTTCGTGGCATAGAAGCTGAAGCAAGTCGACAGGCCGTGAGTTCCGATCAGGCGACCGTGATAGCGCGTACCAGCAGCGTGCGCTGCGTCTTCGATGATCGGAATCCCATGCTGCTGCGCAACGCGAATGATTTCATCAAGGTCACATGCCATGCCGGAATAATGTACCGGGATGATCGCGCGTGTGCGGGGAGTAATTGCGCGGGCAATCGAATCGGGATCGATCTGCAGATATTCGTTCACATCAACCAGAACCGGTTTCGCACCTGTGTGCACCACAACATTTGCGGTGGCGCAGAAAGTCATCGTCGGCACGATCACCTCATCGCCGGGCCCGATTCCGAGCGCCATCAATGAGAGGTGAAGAGCCGCCGTGCAGGAGCCGACTGCGATGGCGTGACGCGCTCCCACATATTCCGCGAATTCGGTTTCGAACCGCTTCACTTTCGGGCCCGTGGTGAGCCATCCTCCGCGAAGACTGTCGACAACTTCGTTAATTTCATCCTCTCCTATAGACGGCAACCCGTAAGGCAGAAATTCAGTGCGTGTCATGAATAGAACTCCCCGTTCGACTTATTTGTTGAAACAGAACCTGGCTAGACGATCCGGCGCCAGGTGAGACTGGCGGCCGCGAGTCGAAAACCGCATCGCTCATAAAGCCGCGCCGCCGCGATATTGCGGAGCTGCGTACCGACTTCGATAAACGAAACACCCTGAAGCGAAAACCATTGCAAGGCGGCCATGGTGGCTGCGGACGCAACTCCGCTATTGCGAGCGGCAGCCGCGGTGGCAACCATACCAATCTCGCCGCAACCGATACTAAGCACGCGCGTTGCCTCTTTATCTATGCGGCACGTCACATATCCGAGTACGCTATCGCCGGCGCTGGCGACGATGACAGCGTCCGCGATGTGTCCGAGACAACTGTTTACTACCCACGTCTCATTCACGCGATCCGCGGTTTCCGTATCGAGCGCGGAGTCAGCGTGAAAACGATCATGGATGTAAGCAGTACGCGCGAGTTCCCGTACCTGTGGCAGATCAGATTCGCGAAACAAACGGAGATCGAAGGGGTGAGGTTCTGTATTAAATGTCGCTGCTATGGGGATGCGGAGAGAGAAAGTCTGAATGCCGTCAATAAGATCGAAGTTGTTTTTTCGCAGTGCCTCGATTGACGTAAGATCGGCGACATCGACGCGCGCGGTGATGTGGCGAATGCCACGATTGGCGCAAGCCAATACGGTTTCCGATACAAGGTCACGCTTGATCGCCGCAGCTTCGTTGCGAGCGCCACTCGCAACAAGCAGATCCATGCGCGCGGTCGGAAACCCAAATTGCTCGGAATCCCAGGCAAGCTCCGTCCAGCAGGCGAGGCCCGTCGTTTCGAAATCGTTACGCCAGCAGATGCGATGTGTGCTTTCCCGCATCAAGAGGTTATGGACGCGGAGACTTGCCAGCGCCTCCACGCGGTCTGAAGTGGCAATCTGATGCCACGGAGTGTACCCCTGCCTTCCATGTCTGGCGACAAAGTGTTCCAGTTCTTCCACCGCTGCCGCGGTGACAGTTTCAGCGGCAATCATAATGAAGATTCCTTCTGGCGGCTCGTGTGGATTCCCTGTCGGCGCAAAACGAAGCCGACCGTTTGGCACAGCACCCGCGCATCGAGTGCGAGTGAGCGGCGGTCGATGTATTCGACATCGAGCTGACGGCGGCGCTCCCAGGGAACTTCGTTACGGCCGCTGATCTGTGCGAGGCCGGTCAGACCGGGGCGCGCGCAGAGGCGGCGCTTATCGGTTTCGGAGTAGAAGCGGATTTGATCGGGCAGTTCCGGGCGCGGCCCTACGAGGCTCATATCGCCCATGAAGACGTTGATCAGTTGCGGAAGCTCATCCAGGCTCGTGTTGCGCAGGAAGTGGCCAATGCGGGTGACTCGCGGATCGTCGGGGGAACTCCACGCGGAGCCATCGGCGTTGCGAAGGTCCGGCGCGTTGACCGTCATGGTGCGGAATTTATTCAGCGTGAAAACACGGCCGCCGCGCCCGAGACGCTTTTGGCGGAAGAGTGCAGGGCCCGGCGATGTCAGGCGAATGGCGGCGGCAATCCCCAGGAGCAGAGGGCTCAGGATAACCAGCGCGGCGCCGGAGAGAATTACATCCAGGCTGCGTTTGCCGAACGGCTCGCGATCGTCGCCGGCGACCATGGGAATGCATTCGGAAAGAATCCTGTCGTACTCCGCGCTGTAGCGATCGAGCATCGCGCGGCTCGTGTATGTGGACTGGAACCTGGCATAAGCCGCCTTCGCAAGCTTCTCCGCATACGCCGGTTCATTCGCGATTTTCATGATGGCGACAGCAAGCGCGGCGCGATCGCGCGGGGCGATCAGGTGGGCGCATTCGCCCTCTCGCGTGACTTCGCGGTTGCTGCCGATGGCCGTCGCAACGATGGGTTTTTCCATCGCCATGGCTTCCAGCAGAGCGATCGAGAGTCCTTCACGCAGGCTCGGCAGGGCGACCATGTCGGCAGCGGCGAGAAGATCGCCGACATCTTTGCGGAAGCCGAGGAAATGAACAACGTCCTGCAGGCCGAGCCGTGCGGCCTGCTGCTCCAAAGCGCTCTGAATCGGCCCCGTACCCGGCAGCCAGAGTTTGACGGGACGCGCGATCTGGCGGCGAACAGTCGCCAGCGCTGCGAGAAGATCGTCGAGCCCTTTGCCGTCGGCCAGGCGGCCAATCGAAACGATAAGAAAGTCTTCCGGGCTAAGTCCATGCTCGGCGCGGGTCGCTTCCCTTCCCTTCGTAACGGAAATGCGCTCCGCCGCGATGCCGTTCGGAATCGCGATCATCTTGTTCTCATCCCCGATCCCAAGCGACAGGCCCCACGTCCGATGGAATTCACTCACCGTGATGATGCGATGGCACCAGTTCGCGGCGCGGCGCTCGAGAGCGGCGTAGACCCGAAGCGCCCACGGCTGCGATTGTTCGTGAAACGCAAAGCCGTGGACAGTGTGGGCAACCGCCGGAACACCCGCCATCTTCGCGGCGAGACGGCCGACGAATCCGCCCTTGGATGTGTGTGTGTGGACGAGAGTGTAGGGGTTTCGGCGCAGGAATCGATAGAGACGCCAGAGACCGCGCATATCGCGGAACGGCCGGATGTCGCGCCAGATGGCGTCAAGATAGACGACGCCGATGTCATTCTCTTCAAGAATTTTGATCAGTGCCGGATCGGTGGTGAGTACATCGACTTCCCAGCCGAGATCGCGGGCCATGCGGGCGAGATCCAGAATGATCACGGACCCGCCGCCGAATTTCGATTCTCCGACGACGTGGAGCAGTTTCATAGTGACTTCGATTCCCTCAACGCGCTGTCATTTGGCGACAGGCTCCGCCCGGTATTGCACATGACAGTCCACAGCATCGGGGCCGTTCGACCGACCATTCGAGAAAGGATCGAGCCGCATCCAGCGGAGGACGAACCAGACGCCGAGTGCGGCGCTGGCCTGCGTGGCCACCACGACCCACGCCATACCGACACCCCCGAAACGGGGCGCAATGGCGATCGCGAGTACGACATTCAGCGCGCCGCAGGCAAGAACGACGCTGTTGAGTTCTTTTTCGAGGTCGAGCGGCAGCATCCAGTGGATGGTCAGGACATTCCGAAGCGCAATGAGAGGAGCGAGCAGGCTGAGGATCCGGAGTGGCGCAATTGCGGCCTCATAACCGGGACCGAGCAGCAATCGGACAAGCAGAGGCGACAGGAGCCACATGAATGCGGCCATCGCCATACCGACGCTGCACATGATCAGAGCCCCCAGCCGGGCCAGACGCAGCGTACGATCGCGCGATTGAGTGGCTACATGGCTGAGGCGCGGATACACTGCCTCACTGGCGGGCGCGAGCAGGCCGGTGAGCGCGCGGCAGATGCGATCGGCGCCTGCATAAAACCCAACGATTTCGGGCCGCGCAAAAAAGCCCAGCAGGAAAGTATTGCCGACAGAAAACAGCGTGGATGCATTTCGCGGAATGAAAGTCTTCGCGCTGCCGGCGAGCGCGCCGCGGACTGCGCTCAGCTTCGGTACTTTAAATCCCGTGATCTTCGAGACCAGCACCAGGGAAACCACCAGGGAGAAAAATGATGCCCCTGCCTGACAGGCCAGCGCTACCCAGATATCGCCCGGTCCCTGCACGTATATGAATGTGGCGGCAACCGCAATGGCCCGAATGACGAAATCGAGCGTCGCCATCAGTCGCATACGCTCGATCGCCTGGAAGAACCACATCAGATTGGAGCCCTGAAATACCGCCCAGGCGATGCCCCACCAGAACGTATCGGGGTGATCCCGGAACAGGGGCATGCTCAATTCAACGACCAGAGCGAGCGCGCAACCCAGAAGCCCCAGTACGAATTTCGCCCCCTGCACGGCGGATACGACTTCGCGCAGAGAATCGCGGTCACCCGTCGCTCGCGCCGCATCGCGCGTGCCGGAAAATGTAAATCCGAACTCGACGCCCAGGAGAAGGCAGCCGCCGAACGACTGTATGGCCGCAAGCACCCCCCAGGCGGCCGGACCCAGCGTGCGGCTCAGGTAGGGGACAGTCACCACCGCAAGCAAGTAGGTGGAGCAGTAAATCCCATACATCGAAAAAATGTTGGTAATGACTCCCGTAGGAATGGAGAAGCCGAAAACCTTTCGCGCGCCGTCAGTCTTCATACTGGAATTCCCGGCGGAATGCGAGATCGCGCGCCGCCGCTACAGCCGCACAGGCGAGCATCGCCATTACCAGCCACCAGTGGCGCTGGTAAAGGACCTCAATTCCCGTTGAAAGACCGAGCATGCCGGCATGCGCGCCGAGCAAACCCACCACGAGCGGCTTTGCCTGGGAATCCGCTTGTTTCAGGGCAGACTTGCCGCGCCAGAAGAACCAGCCAACGAATGCCACATAGATCGTGAATCCGATGAGTCCCAGCTCGGTCAGAATCCAGACGGTCGTGTTGTGAATGATCAGGGGATGATAACCCGCCGGATCGCTGCGCAGATCGAATTCGCCTAACCCGACGCCGCGGATCGGATGCGATACAAACATCGGGATCGCCTGCCGAATCTGTTCAACGCGCTCCATGGCGGTATCCTGGCGGGCGATCAACTCTTCATTCTTGGCGCTCAGATGACTCTGAACCCAGAGATACGTGCCGCCAGTGATGGCGAGCGCCAGCACCGCCGAAATCACCCACAGGCGCGGGCGCAGGAAGCTGACCAGGATGAAGCCGAACGTAAAACCGATCCACGCTGAGCGCGAGAGCGTAAAAAACAAGCCTGCGCCCAGCGCTATCGTTACCGCCGCTCCGAAAAGACCGGGGACAGCCGTGCGTCCTCCGAGATAGGAGCCGACCTGCATCAGCAACGCAACCAGCACGAGCCCGCCAAATGCGTTCGGATCAAGATACATGCCGGATACGCGCACGCTTCCATAATTCAGCCAGGCAGCGGAGTAGCCCGCCTTCAGGGCGACCACCGAAATCAGGCAATGGAGACTCACGGCGACAATGAAGATCCGCATGAACTGCCGGATCTCTCGCCATGTGCGCGCGGCGGTAGTCAGGCAAAAATAAGAGGCGAACAGAGTGAGCAGACCGACGATCTTGATGGCCACATAGGACGACATGGTCCCGTGCAGATAGACCGACACACCCGCCGCGGCGAGGAAGACCAGCATCAGCCCGGCATGCGCCAGACTCCATACGGCGGGAACGAACCGCAGGCGGAACAGGCACAGAATCACCCCGAGGGCGAGAAAGAGATCGGATGGAGCGATGTTGACGGAACCCGCCGGAAACTGGACGGGAAAGAAGAATATGTAGAGGCCCATCAGCCAGACCAGCGGGCCGTTGTGCGCGGCGACCGCCGGTCTGACGCGAACCTGCGCCGGAAGAAAATCGTTCTGTACGTAAAACGGTACGCCGCTCACGGGACCGCCGTCTCCACCTCAGGCTCGGACGGAAGATAGCTGCTGTAAGCCGAACTGTCGGACCGCGGATTCCAGTCGTTCAGAATCGTGCCGGCAAGCGGGATGCGGTCGGCTGTCAGGCGGCTGGCGGCGGCGACGGCGTCCTGGCGAGTGGTCTTGCGCGCGCGGGTAATGAGGACAGCCGCGTCGGAGAGCCGTCCCAGGAGGCGCGCATCGGGGCCATGCAGAACGGGCGGCGCGTCGATCAGGATGACGTCGTACTGGTTTCGCATGCGGCCGAGGAAGTGCCCCAGACGATTACCGCCAAACAGCGGCGCGTAGCTTGTGGAGAGCTTACCGGCGGTCATCAGCGACAGGCTGGGCACAGGCAGCGTATGAATCTTCTCGGGCGCCGGATTTTCCTTCGGGTCCGCCTCGCGCAGAGCATCGGCGAGACCCGGCTCCAGAGGCACGTTGAAGATCTGATTGAGGCGCGGACGCCGCAGATCGCCATCGATCAGCAGAACCTTGCGGCGGCAGAGAGCAAGCGAGATGGCGAGATTCGCGGTAATCGTGGTTTTGCCGTCCCCTGGATTCGGGCTGGTGAAAAGCAGGACGCGGCAACCGCGGTCGCAGCTCGTCATGATGGAGGCGAGCGCGTCGTGGATGGATTCGATCAGCAGCGTCGGAGTTCCGTTCCACGCGGCGAGTTCCAGACGGTCGTCCAGACGTTCGCCGCCGGGCGGGGGCAAAAGATATTGGGCGTCGCGGCGGCGATCGATGGAGGGAACAGCCGCAAGTTCGGGAAGCTGGAGGAGTGTGGAGGCGTCTCCGGGAGCACGCAGCCGGGGTCGCACCTGTTCACGGGAAACAGCGGCGATGACTCCGGCAAAGAGACCGACGAACAAGCCTAGGGCGAGATTCAGCGGATAATTCGGCGTGTAGGGGCGAACCGGCGGCGTCGCGGTGGCGACGACCTTGAGATCCGTGTTGGGCGCGACTGAGGCGAGCGCCAGCTCCTGGGCTTTCTCGAGCAGTTCGGCGTGCATGGCGCGGGTGGTCTCGAGTTGTTTCTGCAGGGTCCCGTAGTGGATAAACTTCGCTTGCTGCGACGAGACATGCTGCGATTCGGCGTTGAATTTCTGCTGCAGCATCGCTTCGTGAGCGCTGGCGGCTCTAAACTCATCCTGCGCGCGACCGCGCACCGCCTGGCTCTCTTTGGCAATCGCATCTTTGACAACAGCAATCTGATTTTCAACCTCCTTCACTTTGTAGCTTTCGGGCTGATACATCGATTGCAGCTTTTGCGATTGCTGCTGGAGGTCGGTCAGTTTGCTCTGGTAAGCCTTGAGCGCCGGATCGTCGATTAATTGCGTCATGACGTCCGCGGGAGCATTGGCCGCGACCTGGTTGCGGGACTCCTTCATCATGCGGTCGGCTTCGGCTTTGCCCAGCTCTTCGCTTAAGAGGCGAAGTTGCTGCTGGGTTACAGTGTCCTGACTATCGGTTTGAACGATTCCGCTGCTCTGGGCATAACGCTGCATTTCGGCTTCGGAGGCCGCGAGCTTGTTATTCAGATCGGCGGTTTCGCGGTCCAGATATTCGCGAAGCTGCTTCGTCGTCGCTTCATCGGACGTGAAGGCGCGCGTCATATGCTCGGATGCGAGGTTGTTGACGAAGTCGGCGGCGAGCTTCGGATCGTCTGAACTATAGGACACGTTGATGATGCGGGCCTGATGGCGGATCGAAAGATTGTGCGCCGCCACGCCGACCGCCCTTTCGAGCGGCGTTACGGCAGGCAGATCCTCATGGCGCAGGGTGTGCCAGATCATCTGCGCCGAATCGCGGCCGGATGTAAATTTCGATTGTTTGTCCAGCCCCATTTTCTGCACAACATCGCGAAGAAGCGGCTCGCTGTTCAGGAGCGTTACCTCCGTGACGATGGCGTTGTCAGTCGCCGCGTCCGACGCGGCGCGCGCGGGCGTGAACGGCGATATGGTTCGGCCGGGGTCGCGCAGTTCGAGGATCGTCGTCGCCCGATACATCGGCGTCTGGAATCCGCTGATCACGATGGCCAGCAACATGGCTCCGGCGACGCAGGCAAGAATCAGCCATTTGCCGCGCTGGATGGAATGCCACGCGCTCGATACGGTGTCGGATTCGGGGGCCGACGGAGTTGGCGGCGCGAAAACATTGCGCGTGGGAGGCTGCCGGCGAACCGGCAGCGCGAGTGATGGCGGATAGCTGACTGGGTATTTGGACTCATTCATATTTTCAACCTCAGGGAACGCGCCAGATCGCTACGCCAGTGCCGATGGAGAGAGCGGCCTGAGCGGCTTTAAGCGCAACATTTTTCGTGCGGCTATCCGGGATGTACAGAAAGTCGCCTGCCTGCAACGGCACATTATCGGCTTTGCCTTCGAGAACCTTATCCATATCCACCGGGATATCGGCGCGAGTGCCATCGGCCTTTTCACGGAGAATCCGAGCCTTGCTGAGCTTGGCAGTGGCTAAAGGCCCCCCTGCGAGCGACATGGCCTGGAGAGCCGTGATCTGCTCGCGCTGCCCTACCGGGTATGCGCCTTGTTTGTTGACATCGCCCATTACATAGATCGTCTGACCAGCCTCGACCGTGATGACGTCGTGCGGCCGCATAATCAGGGCGCTCACCGCACTCTTGTGATCGAGCGCGTCGCGCAGTCCCGCCTCCGCGACATAAAACCGCCCGGAAGGATCCGGCGCGGCGCCGGGTATCGGAAGCTCGCCCTGATCCACCGAGCGCGAAATCCGGACTTTATTACCGGCGTCGGCTTTGACGCCCTCGGCGAGGGAAAGAACCTCGAGCAGGGTTTTCTCACCCTGGAGCTGATATTCGCCCGGCTTGTTGACTTCGCCCATTACGGAGACGGGCTGGCTGCGGAGCTCCGTCATGCTGACCGTAACCTGCGGGTCCTTGAGCTGCGAGCGAAGCTGCTTCACGAGCTCAGCGCGAAGCTGATCGACGGTGAGGCCAGCGGCGTGAATCCGTCCCGCCATCGGAACGTCGACGTTGCCGCTGAGATCGATGCGAAACGGGTGCGTCCCAATCTCCTCGGCCCCCAGCGCCCAGATCGTGACTTCATCGCCGGCGCCGAGCTTATAAGAAGGAGGCGCTTCGACAGCGGCCCATGCAGCCAGCGCCGCACAGCAGCAAAGGGCGGCAGACCGCAGAATTGGTTTGAATACCATGGCAGAATTTCTCCTTAGAGGTTGCAGGAAGACAGCGAGCCATGTTCGAAAACAGACGCGGGATGATTGTTTTAAACCTGCACGTTGAGTTTCCAGACAGATCCCCACTCACCCGGTACTCTGCAATGCTTGTGCCAGGTAACGATTGCCGCCCATTTACGGTAAATAGGTGGTCGGGAGACCTGTGAGCAGAAGCCCGGGTCATCGCGGACCAGGGAGGGAGTGGCAGCGAAAGTCTCTGAAGTGGCGCTCCACGCCTCTCCGTACCACTTTGCGGCACATCCGGGGCGCCGACCGGCGCAAGTGGAAGGCGCGTTGCATGTATTCGTACGTGCGAAGGGGGCAACAGCAGATCTGAGCGAATCCGAGCAGGGCCGGCACGAGCTAAACAGTGCGAGAACATTCACAACGGCGAAAAGGCCGTTCAGCGCTGCGATCCTGGCGCTCACCAAACACGAGAAAAAATTGCTGGCCGCCTGGCAGAAGCAATTGCAGGGACCCCGGGGGTTGCGGGGCGCCTTCGGAGCCCACACCGAAACTGCGCTATGGAACGCCGCCAGGAAATTGACAAAGACCGGATTTCCGGAATTTTCTTCCACGCTTTCTGAAGTGGGCGACGATCTCGCCCGCCGCGAGGTCCCTGCGGAAGAAATTGTCACGGTGATCACAAGCCTGCAAAATGCCGCACTCGGCTGTCTGACGCGAGATCAGCGGGGGGAAGCAATTGCGCTTCTGCGAATCAGTTCGCTCGCGTCAAGTCTTCTGCTTGCCGGATATGCCCGGCATTGGCAGCACCGGGCTGACAGCGTCGAAACCAGACTGCGCGATGCAGAAGAACGAATGCTCGGGGCGTCTTCTTACGTTACCGGCGTTTATGAACGTGAACGGCGGCGGCTATCGCACGACCTGCATGACGAAATCGGCCATGAACTGGTAGTGTTGAAGCTACGGCTGGAGTTGATTGCGGCGGACGTCAGCCAGAATAAGTTGGCCCTGCTCACGCCGCGGCTGAACGACGCTCTTGAACTCGTGGGGCGGGCGATCGATTCGGTGCGCCGGCTTGTGATGGACCTCGGTCCGGCGGTTTTTGACGACCTTGGATTTCTCCCGGCGATCCGTCTTTATGGAAGGCAGTTCAGCGCAAGCACGGGCATCGAAGTGACAATTCGCGAGGGCCACATGCCGCCTGAAATTCCGCTTTCTCATCAGACCGCGCTGTACCGCGTCATGCAGGGGGCGCTTTCCAACACTTTGCGCCATGGGAAGGCGAAGCATGTGACCGTCGCATTCGCCTGCCTGAAAAACGCTCAACTGATGATGACGATTGAAGATGACGGAGTAGGTTTCGATACAACCGCGGTGCGCGCCAAGCAGCGATTCGGCCTCACCGCTATGCGGGAGCGCATCGCAGTGCTGGGCGGAAAAGTTCATGTACAGTCCTGGCCCGCAAGTCCGCTTGGCGGCCGCCGCGGCACTCGAATTGAAGTGGATTTACCGCTGGCCGGAGGGGGCTCATGATGAACAGCAAGCTGCGTGTACTCGTTTGTGACGATCATTCGCTTTTCCGCGAGGGAGTGAAGTCGATTTTGATGGCGCAGCCGGATATCGAAGTCATCGGCGAGGCCTTCGACGGGCTCCAGGCCGTGGAAATGACGAAAACGCTGCGGCCGGACGTCGTCCTCATGGATATTTCCATGCCGCTGCTCAAGGGCTTCGACGCGACTCGACGCATTCGCCGGATGCTTCCCGATATGAAGATTCTGGTGCTGACGATTCACGACGACGAGGACCTGGTGGCGCGCTGCCTTATGGAGGGAGCCGCCGGCTACATTCTGAAGGATGCGCCGCCTTCACAACTTGTTTACGCCACCCAGGCGGTAGGACGCGGCGAGCGCTATCTCAGCCCACGCGTGCTCGGCAGCGTGGTCAATGCTTATAAAGGAAACACAGAGCGCGCCGGGCAGACGAAATACGATCTGCTGAGTGATCGTGAGCGCGAAATTCTGGTGCTGCTCGCCGGCGGCGATGCACTGAAGGAAATTGCCCAGCGGCTGAATCTCAGCGTGAAAACAGTCGACGCGCACAAAGCCAACCTCATGCGCAAGCTTGAGCTGCATGACCGCTCCGAGCTGATCCGCTACGCGATTCGCAACAAACTGGTGGAACCCTGATTTATCCGGCTGTCAGGACCATGTCGCCTGCAACGGCCGGTGACATCGCAGGCCATCTGGATCCGGACGTCTGTTCAACCGCGAGATCCGTAATCACCCGCGCGAGCTCGATCGGATCGTGACGAAGGTGGACGGCATGGGGACCCGTCACGCTGGCAAAAACCGGGCGCGCTCCCAGTTCACGAATCGTTTCGGTATCGTTGAAGACCGGGTGAATGCCGGCAGCGCTCGCATCGGGAACCAGACTGGGAGGTAATTCGCCCGAGTTCATCACACAGGCATCGATCGCGCCTTCTCCCAAATAACGCAGCAACGCACGAAGGTGATCCGAGGCGCGGAAACCATCGGTCTCTCCCGGCTGCGTCATCAGGTTGCAGACCTGGATTCTGAGAGCGCGCGACTCGCGAATGGCCTCGGCGACTCCCGGGACGAGCAGATTGGGGAGAATACTGGTAAAAAGACTGCCGGGACCGAACACAATGACGTCCGCGGATTCGATGGCGGCGAGCAGACCCGGGGACGGCGCGAGATTCTCCGCCTCCAGCCACATGCGGGAAATGCGGTCCATCTGGTTTACGATCTGGGTTTCACCGCGAACAATGGCCCCGTCCGCGAATTCCGCGCACAGTGTAACCGGCGCTTCAGTCGATGGCAGCACACGCCCGCGCACGCGTAATAACCCTGCCGCCTGATCCACGGCTTCCCGAAGACTGCCCGTGCGTTCGCACAAAGCGATGACGACGAGATTGCCGAGCGCATGTCCGCGCAATCCGTGTCCCTGACCCAGCCGATGTTGGAAAAGATCGCTCAGTGGGCTATCGACATCCGCGAGCGCGACCAGGCAGTTGCGCAGATCGCCGACTGCGGGAATCCCGAATGACTGGCGCAGTGCCCCGCTGGATCCGCCATTGTCGGAAACGCAGACGATCGCCGTGAGCGATATGTCCTCAATTGCGGTTGAGAGAGAGATTTGACGCAGGCCGCGCAAAACAATGGGGAGGCCGGTTCCGCCTCCGATGCACACGATCTTCACCGCTCATTTCGACTGCAGGACTACGGCCAAAACGAACTGAAAAGTGCCTGAAAACCGAGGATCAGCCTGCGGCGCTGCTGCTTGCGCCGGCGCCGATCTGCCACCGTTTGATCTTGTTCAGCAGCGCCTTGTAGCTGATTGACAACTTCTTCGCGGCCAGCTTGCGATTCCAGTTGACCTCATTCAGCGTGCGCAGCACAACTTCGCGTTCCACGCGTTCCGCGGCGAGCGACGAGAGCTTCTTGAGCGAGGAATTATCCTTCGGCAATTCAACGGCAGGCGCACTTGCCGCCGCGGATGCGGCCACCGCGCGGGCAACCGCCGGAACTTCGGCGGGAGGTTCGGACTCGATCAGATCGCCCAGTACAACCTTCACGTCAGGCAGAATGACGAAGCGCTTGATAATATTTTCGAGCTGGCGCACGTTGCCGGGCCAGGAGTAATTCTCAATAGCCTCCATGACATCGGGCGGAATTTCACGTACCGGTCGTTTGTACCGGCTCGAGTAGAGATTAATCAAAAACGTGCACAGGGGCGCAATATCTTCCCTCCTGTCACGGAGGGGCGGAATCTCAATCCGGATGACGTTCAAACGGTAATAGAGGTCTTCGCGGAAAGTTCCTTCGGCTACGCATTCCTCAAGACGCTGATTCGTCGCGGCGACTACGCGGGCCGAGGAGCACTGCGGCTTGGTACCGCCCAAACGCGTAAATTCTCCATCCTGAAGCACATGGAGGAGCTTAGCCTGAAGCAATGGGCTCATTTCGCCGATTTCATCGAGGAAGATGGTCCCCCGGCCAGCGAGCTCAAACTTGCCCGGCTTATCGCGAAGGGCGCCCGTGAAAGCGCCACGTTCGTAGCCAAACAATTCAGATTCAAGGAGTTCGGACGGCAACGCAGCGCAATTTACTTTCAACATCTGCTCGTTACGGCGAGCAGATGAGTAGTGAATGTGGCGGGCCATCACTTCTTTTCCAACGCCCGATTCCCCGAGGATCAGGACGGGGACGTCGGTATCGGCGACCTGCGCCGCCAATTCCCGCATCCGCATCATTTGCGGATTGCAGGAAACAACCTCGCGTACCGGCGCTCCAACCGCAGCGGGAGCGCCTGTCTGGCCCTCATCGAGCGCACTTTGAACAGCCCGTTCTAAGTCCTCATCCGCAAAGGGTTTAACAAGATAATCGCTGGCGCCCAAACGCATTGCTTTGACGACCATATTGACCTGCCCCATGCCGGACAAAACGATCGTCGGGACAGTGCGCCTCGAGCGCGCCATCTCTTCCAGGACCTCAATACCCCCGACACGGGGCATCATGAGATCAAGAATCAGAACACCTGGTTGACTGGCGGCCCGGAGCCGGGCGATTGCACGCTCGCCGGAAACCGCGGTTTCCACATCATAGCCACGCTGCGTGAGAAAGGCGCCGAGTGACGAACGAAACGACTCGTCGTCATCGACTACAAGGACACTGGGTTTGGTCACGCATCTATACCAGCATGCTGTAGACCAACTGCAAGTTCCCCTAAACGATTGATGTTTCGAAGCGCGGCGGAAAGATATTCCGGAGTGCCCACGCAAGTAGTTCGCGCATCGTCGAGCGCCATGCGGGTAAATCCACGGGCTGCCATGAGGGGATCCGTGAGCTGGCTCGCAATCGTGACGATTGTCTCCATGGCTTCATCCCGCTGCCGAAGACCGGCAAGAATGACGGCGGCGGGCTCACAGATTCTCCGTAGAGCCAGCCGCGTCGAGCCGTCAATGGGCCGGTCCGCGGCGAGAGCCAGAAGTCCTTCCAGTCTGTCCGGGGAGGCGATAGGGATCAGCACACGCCCGGCGAGCGACACGTCCTCGCCGCGCTCCAGTGCCGGGAGCAATTCCGGATGCTCGGCGATCCAGCTATCGAAATCGCCCGCCCAGAGCTGACGCTCGCCCTCCCACCCGCACGCGGAGGCAAAGTGGCGGGACGCCGCATCCCATCGAAAGGCGACGGCGTCGCCCGCATCCAGAATTGGCCGGGCGGAAGCACACAAAAGTGTGAGAAGAGCGCGAACCGAAGGCGATTTCTCGCGGCTCGACCTTTTTACCTGCGTGCTTCCGATGGTTACCTCCGTGTGACCCCTGTGATCATCGCTCACGGGTGAGTCAAAATAACTCACTCGCGGCGAGGGCCTTTTGACCACATGGTAACTAACCGCACGATTTGGCGACACTGAGAAAACACCTAAACTCCCCAGATAAAATCCCCTGGAACGAATTGGACGATTTTCGGGATCATGGTAACCCGCTTGCAGCGAATAAACAGACCTTGCGTCAATGCGAGTACCGATTCTCAAACAGGGCGATTATCTGATCGCCTCGATACAATCCGCTCTTTCTGATGAGGATCTGATTCAGCTGCGAGATGAGCTGGCGGCTCGTGTTGGAAAGTACCGTTCCAGAGGCGTGATCGTCGATGTAACTGTGCTGGACGTCATGGATTCCTTCGCTACTCGCACGCTGCGCGATCTTGCCCAGTCCGTTCGTTTGCGTGGAGCACAGACCGTGATCGTGGGGATTCAGCCGGAGGTGGCGTTTGCGATGGTGCAGTTGGGTCTCGAGCTGGGAAACGTTCATACAGCGCTCGATCTCGAAGAAGGCCTGGAGCTGATGACGGCGGGCCTGCCTGCCTGAGGATCGCCGGTAGCGGTGGAAACCAGGCACCTGCCAATTCGGTCGGATAGTGACGTTGTGGAGGCGCGCATGGCCTCGCGCGCGCTCGCCGGACGCGTCGGTTTTTCCGGCACCGATCAGGTGCTGATTGCGACTGCTGTCTCTGAGATCGCGCGCAACATTGTGGAATACGCGCGTGGCGGCGAAGTGTTGATCTCAGCGATCGAAGGAAGGCGAAAGGGTTTGGAAATCATTTTTCTGGATGAAGGTCCGGGGATCGCGGACGTAAGCAGAGCCATGGAAACCGGCTTCACCACCGCGCGCGGCCTTGGCATGGGTCTGCCCGGAGCCCGGCGGCTGATGGACGAATTCGATATCGCGTCGCGCGTGGGGCGCGGCACGGCAATCAAGATGAGGAAGTGGGTCGGATGACGCGCTCATTCCGCCGGACGCGGCGCTCTCTGATCGACTGGAGCCTCTCAGCGGTGCGGCCGCCGGGCGAATCGGAATCGGGCGACATGGCGCTCGTCAAGCCGGTAGCAAACGGCGTGCTTGTGGCGGCCGTGGATGGCGCCGGACATGGTCACGAGGCCGCCGATGCGGCGCGCATTGCCGTGACCACTTTAAAGGAACACGCCGGCGAAGGAATCGTCGCGCTGCTGCGCCGCTGTCACCTGAAACTCAGAGGTACGCGCGGCGCGGTCATGAGCCTCGTTTCATTCGACGGCGAGCGCAATGAGATGAGGTGGCTCGGAGTCGGGAACGTCTCCGGACTGCTCGTGCGCCGGCGGGATCATCCAGGCGCCGCGAGGGAAGGGATTCTGCTGAAGGGCGGAGTGGTCGGATACGTCCTGCCCCTGCTGCAACCGCAGATCATTCCCATTCTTCCAGGCGACACAGTCGTGCTGGCTACAGACGGGATCCATCCGGAGTTCGTGAAAGACGTGGACGCCGAAACTCCGCCCCGGACGCTCGCGGCCCGGCTCTGTGAGCGATATGCCACAGGACGCGATGACGGCATGATGCTGGTAGCGCGGTATCTGGGGTGGAATACGTGATCCCGGGGACGAAACAGTACGTAGTTGGACCGTCGCGTGCATTCTATGGGATGTAGCAGCGGGAGTGCGAGCTGGTGGAGGAACCAAGCTGATGGCGATGAAAGATCGAGTCCGCAAGGAAAGCGTAATGAAGCTACCTGTCGCTGGCGAGTCGACCAAAGATTTGCTGACGGAGCTCGTCGCGCACCTGCGCCAGAACCGGACTCAACTGCGTGAGGAGTGGGCGCGCCGCATCACCGAATCCCGGCTGCTGACGGCGATGACGCGCGAAGAAATTTTCGTGGAAGCGACCGCGGTATACGACAACTATGTCGCGGTGCTCGAAACCGGCAGCGTGGAGGCTCTCCAGGAGTACGCGCGCGATCTTTCGGAGCGCATCATCCCGCGCGGCGTTGAGACGCATGAAGTGCTGGGAATCGTGCTGCTGCTGCGCGATGTTCTCGCGCGCTCGCTGTTCAAAAAATACCAGGCCAATTTCGCAATGCTGAATCGCGTGCTGGACGCCTATGAACCAGCCGCCAACCGCATTGCGAACACGGTGGGAGTCAGCTTTGTCCAGGAGCGCGAACGCATTATCCGCGAACAGCAGGAGGCGATTCGGGAACTCTCGACGCCGGTGCTCCAGGTGCGCGAGCGCCTGCTGATTCTTCCGATCATCGGTGTAATTGACCCTCAGCGAGCCCGCCAGCTTACCGAGCAGTTACTCCGGGGCATCCGCGCTAACCGAGCGAAGGTGGTTGTGATCGACATTACGGGCGTCCCCTCGGTCGATTCCGGGGTGGCAAATCACCTGGTCCAGACGGTGGATGCCTCGCGACTTATGGGCGCAACGGTTATTGTCACGGGGTTGTCGTCTGAAATTGCACAAACCCTGGTTACAATCGGTGTGGATCTTACTAAAATGAAGACAGTTGGGGATTTGCAGGGCGGAATTGAGGAGGCGGAACGGCTGCTGGGATATCAGATTGTTAGTCCCGCATCGCCCGCCGCCAGTTAGCTCGACAACAATTTCCTGTAATGGTTCCTGGATTACAGAAGATCTCCCACCTGTGAATAATCCCGGTTGATCCCTGACTAATTTCCATTAACATATAGTCATCTGAGCCCGCCTGCAGGCAGGTGTGCTTTGACACCTGTCAGTATCCGGGAGGATTTTTCATGTCGCGACGCATAGATGTGACATCGAGCCAGGGTTCGACCTCGCTCTCCAACGATCTCCGGAGACTGGAGGCGAATCTCCGTCCACTGAGCGGAACCACTTCGCGATTCGCCGACGCTCCCAGCCTAGGGAAACGCTGGGCGATCGTACTGGCTGGCGGCGACGGAAAGCGTCTGCTGCCGATGACGCGCGTTGTCGCCGGCGATGACCGGCCGAAACAGTTCTGCGCGCTGGTGGACGCCGACACCCTTCTGGAGAAAACGCGCAAACGCGCGGAGCGCAGCATTGCGCCCGAACGCACGCTCTTTGCTCTGACGCGAGAACACAGCCGCTTCTACCTGAAGGAATCCGGAATTCGCGCTTCCCAGCGGATCGTGCAGCCCTGCAATAAAGGCACTGCCGCGCCGATCGTCTATGGATTGCTGAGCATCGAGAAGCAGGATCGCGATGCCGTGGTGGCCGTGTTACCGAGCGATCATCATTACTCTGACGAACTGGCATTCACGCGGGCGCTGGATGCGGCATTCGACGCGGCAATGCGCCATACGGAATCGGTAATTCTGATGGGGGGGCGTGCGCAAGGCGCCGAAACGGAGTATGGGTGGATTGAACTTGGTGATGCGGTGGGTGGTGGATCGAGCACTGCCTGGCGCGTACGAAGTTTCCACGAGAAACCGCCGGCGCCTGTCGCGCAGCGTTTGTTCGATGAAGGCGCGCTGTGGAACACGTTCGTGATGGTGGGGCGCGTTCGCGCTTTCATCGATCTGGTGGGAGCGGCCCGCACTGGGTTGCTGAAAGCATTCCCCCAGGAGCATTTGTGGAATGGCTCGGAGGTTCGCCTGGAAGAGTGGGTCTACAGCCGCATCTACAACATCGACTTTTCACGCGAGGTTCTTTCGACGCAGCCGGAACGGCTTCTGACCTTGCCGCTCGAAATCGGATGGAACGACCTGGGGCATCCAGAGCGCGTGCTCGATGTACTGCAGTCCGCCGGGCAATCGCCGTGGTGGATGAAGGAATGGCAGGCTATGAGACGCCCCGCAGCCCGCGCCGCCGCGGCTGCCGGAACGAGCGAAGCCGCCGTCGCCTGATTTTATTCCGCTGTTTTTTTTACACTACGCTGGCGGTAGCGCGCGCCAGTTCCGGATCACTTGCATGCTGACTCTCGCGCAGCTTTCCCACGAGCGCGGCCATCGACCGTACGGAGCGAAGGTCGTCAATTTCCAGATCCGCCAGTTCCACGCGAATGTCGAAGGTCTGCTCGAGGTGCATGATCAACTGCACCAGCGTGACTGAATCGAGCACGCCTTCCGCGAGCAGGTCGCTATCGTCACTCGCCACTTCCACGGCGAGCTTATCCGCGATCAACTGCCGGACTATCCCGGCCAGATTCAACACCGCACTCACTGAAATGCCTCCTGGGTAGTGGCCACTGCGCTGCGCGCGCCCAAAGGGCGCGGCGCGGGCGGTTCCGCACTGGCGGCGAATTCAAGGAACTTCTCTTTCAGACAACGCCGGTCTGTCTTACCATTGCCGTTGAGCGGCATGCGATCGAGCGGCATCCACTGCGCTGGAATCATGTAGCTGGGGAGCAACTTCGAAAGACTGCGGCGCAGGGCGGCTGGACTGTCTTCCCCGCCCGGCGCCGGCACCCATGCGCAGCAAATTGTGGTACCTTCGAACGCCGAGCAATCGATCGCCACAACAGCCGCCGCCTGAATTCCGGGGAGCGAATGCAGCGCAGCCTCGATTTCGCCGAGCTCGATGCGATATCCGCGGCTCTTGATTTGCGAATCGGAGCGTCCGAGCAAACACACGTCTCCGTTTTTTGTGCGGCGGGCCAGATCGCCTGTTCGATAGATACGCCCTTCCGGTCCATGCGTCGCGGGATCCTGCACGAAAACTTCAGCGGTGCGCGCGGGGTCACGCCAGTAGCCTGGACTCAGACCAACTCCACCGATATACAGATCGCCCGGTTCCTCCGGCCTTACCGGCTGAAGCTTCTCATCCAGCACCAGAAGCCGCTCGCCCGCGCAAGGCTCACCGATCGGCGTTTCGGCGGTTTCATCCGATGGACATGCCGGCACTTTGTAGAAGCTGCTCGCGATGGTTGCCTCGGTAGGCCCGTAGAGATTGTAAAAACCGACGCCCGGCAAACGTTTCATCCAATAGATGAGACCCGGTGTGGGGAATTTCTCGCCACACCACAACAGGCGCTTGAGGGACGGGAAGTCGTTTTCACGCACCGCGTCCGACTTCGCCATATGGGTGAGGATTGATGGGACCGAAAACCATTGTGTGAGCCTGGAATCGCGAATGAAATCCGCGAGACGACTCGGCAGCAGGTTCAGTTCAGGCGGCACGAGATGCAGTTCGGCGCCTGCGCGAACGGCGCCATGAATATCGAATGTCGAAAGGTCGAAATGAAATGGCGGATGTGCGGAAACGCGATCGCTCGATTCGATGCCAAAATACGGCACTGCCCAGTCGAGAAAATGCAGCGCGTTTGAGTGCGTAATCATCACGCCTTTGGGCGCGCCGGTGGTACCGGAAGTAAACAGCAGATGCGCGACGTCCAGTTCGGTTGATGAGGAGGGGGCCAGCTCCGGAGAGAGCGACTGCACTTCAGGCCAGCGGAAGGCGATACATTCCTTTTCCGGAAGTTCTCCGCCCCGGTCGTCCCTCGCGTCATCCATCCAGCCCACTTTTGCCGGAGCGTACAGTAGACCGGCCAGCAGGGGTGCAGCGGAATGCAGTGCGAGTATGCAGCGGCAATCCGCCGCCTCGAGGATACGTGAAAGTCGCGCAGCGGGCGAAGACGTATCGAGCGGAACGTAGATACAGTCCGCCTTCAGTGCGCCGAACATGCCGATCAGAATTTCAAAGGATTTCGGAAGGAGCAACCCGACACGGTCGCCTTTCACGCAGCCGGCATTTCGCAGAGCGCGAGCCAGACGATTCGCCGCCTGTTCCCACTCGCCATAGCTCATTCGGCGATTCTTAGAGACGACAGCGGTTTTCTCAGGATGATGTTCCGCCGACCTCGTCAGAGCGTCCTGCAGACGCCGGCTCACGCAGCAACCTCGCGGGCAGCCATCTGGAACGCGGTCCGCATGTGATCGAACTCCTCTTCAAGCGCGGGGATGTCCAGAATAAACGTGTCATAACCTGCCGAGAGATAACCGGCGAGCGCCTGCGCCACCGATTCATAGTTCCCGACGAGATATGGACAGAACGTCTTGTAATTTTCATACGGGCCGAGCCAGTAGGGGTTGCGGCCTGTCATATTCACCGATGTGTCCTGCGGGTTCGATTCACCGAGCTCGGCCAGACGCTGATGCCAGACAGAATCCGAAACCTTGAGGGCCAGCTTATGCGTAATTTGCCCCTGCCGGTCGTCCGGAAAGCGATCGTGAGCGACCCTCCATGCTTCCTCTTCATCGGATCGCGCAATGATGCCGATACGCAGACCGCGGCCTCCGAGCGGTTTGCCCTCCGGCGATGCCTCGTAGTGCTCGGGCGGCTCAGGGTATTGCACGGGAATGGCGCCAATGGCGCGGGCTGAGTTCAGGCCCGCGGCCGAGGAACCCGACATCAGCGCCTGCGGCATAAATTCTGCCGGCAACGCAGGCTGCAGCGTCAGATTGCGCACCTGATAAAAGCGCCCTTCGAAGGTGGTCGGCGAATGGCTCCGCAGTAGATCGAGCATGACCTTCGCGTACTCCGCGAGCCGTTCGTAACGCGCGTCATGCGGAGTGGGATCGTTCAGGGCGATCAGGTCGTTGCGAAATCCTCCCGCTACGAGGTTGAGGTCTACGCGCCGCTCATAAAGCGCCGAGAGCGAACTGACCATCTTCGCCGCGCTGAACGGATGCATGTAGATGGGCTGAAGCGCCACAAGTGGGCTCAGATGGAACGTGTTCTCGATAACAAGCTGCGCGATCAGCCACGGATCCACCATCTGGTTATCGGTGTAAATCAGCATCCCTTCGCAGCCCGCGTCCTCGCTCCACTGCGCTGCTCGAACAACCGATTTCTTATATCTCCTGAAGTCTTTTTGCCCGTAGCTCGGGGGACAGGTTGAATAAACTTTGGCGCCCGGGCACAGAATATCCCGGTTCGAAGTGGCAGGCCGCGGGGCCGCCAGCGTTTCCACCATCTGCAATCCTCCTACAGTGCGCCATTGATGCACGATCGATGCCATAGCAAGTGTGTTTTTATGCCACAGTTTTCAACATTCGCAGGTACCCTGGCGCCACTTCGAGGGAAGGACTTTCCACCATTTGACCAGGAGTGGAACCAAACGACATCCCCGCCAAAAGCAAATCCGCGAGCGGAAGGCATTTCCTGCCGCCGCTCGCGGATGTTGTTCTTAACAAACGAAGCGCTGGAGGCTTCGCGCTTGCGATTATCTCTTGACCGCGATCGTGATTCCGTCCTGAGTCGAAACGCCCTGATAGGTGCACTTGAGTGAGTTATCGCCGTTAGTCGCCCCATTTGGTATCACCACGTTGAGCTGGTAGAGACCGGGGCTGACCACGCCGGCAAACGCGACAGTGGCCGCTGCATTATTGATCTGGCAGGTCGGCAGCGTCGCAAGCGGGCTGGATTGGGTGCTGGATCCGGCGACCAGAGCGTCCTTCGGAAGACCGAAGCCGCTCCCCCACAACACGACGGTTTCGCCAACGGATGCGGGAGTGGAAAAGCCCGGATAGAGAGTTGCCGGCGCCAGGATGCTGTAATTGGCATCGGCGTGGGTTGCGGTCACGTAGGACTTGTCACCGAAGAATTTGAACAACGACGGCGTTACCTGCGTTTCATTCACTGTGAATGCCGCCGAAGTGGCCGAACCGTTCGACACGGTCACCTGCACCGGGCCCGTGGTGGCGTCGAGCGGCGTAAGCGCGTTGATCTGATCCTTGCCCGTGCACACAGATCCCGGTGCTGTGCTGGCGGCGCAATAGAAGTAAACATAAGCCGTCTTCCCGTTCACTTTCACGCTGACTCCATTCAGCGAATCGGGCATCAGACCGTTGGCGAATGAGGCGGCGTTGCTCCAAAGCACTCCCCCAACCGGTGTTCCACTTGGCGCCAGATTCGTGCCCGTGATTGCGATCCATGTATTCTGCGAGACGCCTGTCCCGTATGCGGCTGCGGCAGCCTCAATCACTGGAGTCTGCGGTGTGCCCGTACCCACTGTCACCTGAACCTTGACGCCGGCTACCGACTGCAGCACGAGATCGCCCTTCGACGTTTTCATCGAGCGCGCACTGGGAAAAGAAAAGGCGGTGCCCTGAATCGGACCGATGCTGGCAGACAAGGTATAAGTTGCAAAATCCGGGTACCCTACCGTCAGGTAATCAGGAGAGTTATAGTGCCAGACGCCTAACGTCTGCTCGCTCTGATTGACGAAAATGGCCTGATCGTCAGCAAGAGTGAACTGTCCGCCCGACCCGAAGTCCGCCGTTGCAGGTGTTCCGGATGGCGTCGTGTAGTCGCTCGCACAACACGTGGTTCCATGGGTCACGCTGGAATTATCGGTGGTAAAGGTGATTGTGAATGGCTGATTGGTGAACGCCGTGGCGCCGACACTGCCAGTCGCATTGCCGGTAAAGACAATCGTCATCGGAGCCGCCAGAACCGGAGATGCAACAAGAACTGCCAGCAGCAAAGAGCGTTTGATCATTTGTATGAAAAGCCTCCGGGCCGCATCAAGGCAACTGGGATGCCAGAAAGCGGATGCGGCGGTAACACCGGCAAGTACACAGCTAAAACGATTGATATCACCCCGGTTAGGCGTCTTAGTCATGTATGAATGCGTCCGGCCCAGGGAATTTAAAGGACGAAACGTGCCACTTAGTTCGCGCAGTTTCCGCGCCGTGAGACCATTGCGTTGCCCACAAACAGGAAATCTATTCCTGTTCGAAGGAACGTTTCGACCGCTTCTTCGGGCGTGTTCACGATGGGCTGGCCCTTCACGTTGAAGCTGGTGTTCAGCACCATCTCGCGGCCTGTCGCTTTTCCCATTGCGCGCAACAGCGTGTGGAACGCAGGATTGCTGGTGGCCGATACGGTCTGGACACGTGCGGATCCGTTGACATGGGTAATCGCCGGCAACTGGTCGCGATATGGTTTGCGAACGTCGACGGTGACGATCATATAAGGAAGCTTCGTTCCCGGCGGCACGTCAAACCATTGGTGAACCTGCTCCTCGGAAACCGCGGGAGCAAACGGCCGAAACGCCTCGCGCATTTTCACCATGGCGTTGACGCGGTCACGCATTTCCGGGCGCCCCGGATCCGCAATGATACTGCGATTGCCGAGGGCACGCGGTCCGAACTCCATACGGTCGCGATACCAGGCGAGCACATGTCCGCTAGCCATCAGGTCCGCGGCTTTGGCGCATGTCTGGTCGAGATCGTCGAAGCGTTCTACTTCTATCGAATCCCCGAAATGCTGGAACGCGGCCTCAATATCCCGCTGACTGTATCCGGGCCCGAGATAGGGAACGGGAAATCGCTCCTGGTTCACCTCGCCCGCCAGCATGGCGCGGTAGAGCGCGGCGCCCAGCGATGAACCATCATCCGCCGCGGCGGGCTGAATGTAGATTTCATCGAACAGGCCGGACCGCATCAGATGACCGTTCGCGGTACAGTTCAGCGCCACGCCGCCGGCGAGCGCGAGGCGGCGCTGTCCGGTGCGCTTGCCCCATGACCCGCAGAGATGCAGAACGGCGCGGTCCAAACACTCCTGGAGGGCGGCTGCGAGATCGCGATGCCGATCGGTGATATCCGAATCGGGGACGCGCGCTTCCATCAATTCGGAACTCAGATAGCGCCGCGTGGCGAGGTAGTTTTCGCGATCCTCCGGCGTGCGATTCAGGCCGAGGATCGGAATCCGGATCGCGCCGTCGTCCTGAAATTGCACCGTTTTTTCGAAAAATGCCCGAAACCGCTCAGGATCGCCGTACGGCGCGAGCCCCATGATCTTGTATTCGTCCGAATTGAAATCGAAACCGAGATGCAGTGTGATCAGCGAATACAGAATTCCGATGGAGTCATGAACGGGAATCCAGGCGAGGCGATCGAGCGCACCGCCGCGCGCCAGAAACGCGGACGCGCTTTCCGCTTCGCCCATGCCGTCAATCACCACCGTAAGACACTCATCCCACCCGGACGTACACGCCGCGCTGGCCGCATGGGCCTGATGATGGCCGACCTGAATGACGCGCTCCTCGGGATATCCGGGCAAATGTTTGCGCACGAGGTCAAGCAGAGCGGCCTTTGAATACACATCCGCGTATCGCGTGGCCGAAATCGTCCCCGCGGGAAAGAACTTCGCGTAAGGCGAATAGTCGAAGCCGTGAGCGATCTCGTCGATGTCGCTCAGCTTCAGCCCCGCCTCACGCACGCAGTATTGAATCGCGTTAATGGGAAATCCGGCCGAGTGCTTCTGCCGCGTGAAGCGCTCCTCGGCGGCCGCGGCGACGCAGACGCCATTCACCACCAGCGCCGCCGCCGAGTCATGTCCTTGTGAGATACGGTATTCGCGCTCATCCAGGTTGGGCCAGTGGCGCTTCTTAAAAGGAACGGAGGTTTCAAGTCCGCTGATTCCGATAATATTCATTTGCCGGCGTGTGGGATCACAGGTGAATGGGACCGTCCCCGTCTCCCCGGGTGATGTGAACGCGATCCCCCCGTGGATCGCATTCACTCAGAAGAGCGGTAAAGGCCTTCGAGGCGCCTAGAATATAGTTCGACGGGCCTTCAATAAAACCCGCCATGCGGCAAGCCTGCCGCCAGGAAGAGTGACTTTGATTGGTCACAACGATATCGGAGCGGCGCCGCATCAGGATACGGTGCGCCTCTTCCATCACCGTGGCTTCTTCGCCGGGAACCGCGAGGCAATCCACCACGGAGCCCACCAGCATATTTCCGAAATATTTGCTCTCCTCCATCCGAGTGCAGAGAAGCACGGCCCAGCCAACGGTCCGGTCGCGCCGCAGAACGCGGATACGTATGAAGCGCTCGCTATCGGGCGGGTACAGAATGTTGAGGATTTCGGCGGTACGGACGGCGATTGTCGAGTAGTGATCGCCACACTGGCGCCAGATATCGTCCGCCCAGCATCCGAAGGTGGAAAACGATTCCGCGAATACGTCGCAATTTCTGGAAAACCTCGCCAGCACGCCGTTGCGCAGCGTGGAGAGTTGCCGCGCGCCCCAATGAGCCAGCATGGCTCCCAGCGAAGCAATGCCGGACCATGCCGCCAGATTCAGCAGCAGCCGGCGAAGCGGCGAAGTTCGCAGATAGCGAATCTCCCGCGCAAAAGCGCCGCCGTGCTGAATCCGGAAGTAAAACGGAAGGGCGCGAAAACTCCACCCCATGGCTTTATGGACCTTCGCGATCGACGCATCGAAGCTGCCGATTCCCAGATCGTAGGCAAGCGGCTGGCGGCGCAGCGCATCCTGCATGATCTGCAGCCCGACGAGCGCGTACCGCTTATCCACAATCCCTTCGGAAATCGGCATTTGGCAGCTTCCGACCGTACGGATTTCACCGCCGCACAGGAATTCCTGAAGTTTGAGCGTGTAAGCTCCCCGCACGCCGGTATCATCGAGAGCCAGAAAGATCTCCCGATGCAATGTCCGGTCGGGCGCCTTTGGCAGCCATACCGCCGAAGGAGTGATGGGAACGCTGAAGGAAATATTCGCGGGCGCAACCCGGCGGTTGAAGTCTGCGACGGATTCGCTCAACTCTTCTGTATATGGCCGGATCTGGATGCCCACGATAACGAAGCTCTGCGGCTGCAATTCGAGTACCTAAATGCAAGCGCTTTGCTTGCTTGCAATTAAAGGACTTTCCGGCTGATTTGCGTTCGTGATCGAGTTTCAGAAGCAACATTGGCAGACAGTGTGCTCTTTTTGCCTCTCCATGACTCCGCTCGAAAGCAATGAAATCGATCGCGCTTCGGCCGGATCTTTCCCGGCCTCTGACCCGCCGCCCTGGACTTTGGGCCCGGAACAGAGCGATTGCCGTATCGAGCATGATTCGATGGGGGAGATCGCCGTCCCTTCACATGCGCTTTATGGCGCACAAACACAGCGCGCCATCCTGAACTTTCCGATTTCACGCCACCGTCTTCAGCCGGAGTTCATACGCGCGCTGGGGCTGATCAAGGCCTGCGCGGCGGAGGCGAACGCCGAGTTGGGAACTCTCCCGCCGGATATTGCCGAACGCATCGCCGCCGCGGCCGGAACGATCACGCAGGGCGAGCATCTCGATCAGTTTGTTGTGGACGTTTTTCAGACCGGCAGCGGCACTTCCACCAACATGAACGTGAACGAAGTGATCGCGCATCTCGCAGGCTGCCACCCGAACGACCACGTAAACCGGAGCCAGTCGAGCAACGATGTGATCCCGTCAGCGATCCACATCGCCGCCGCCCGCCGCATCCACGGCGAACTGCTGCCCGCGATGGAACTGCTGCGCGGCACGCTCGAAGGCAAAGCGATTGAGTTTGCCGATATCTTCAAGATTGGCCGCACCCATCTGCAGGACGCGACGCCGATGACGCTGGGCCAGGAATTCGGCGGCTACGAACATCAGGTGCAGGCCAACGCGGCGCGCCTCGAAGCAGCGACGCAGGGGTTGCTGGAACTGCCGCTTGGAGGAACGGCGGTCGGTACAGGGGTCAATGCGCCGGCTGGGTTCGCCGCGCGGACCATTGAACGGATTTCGCGCAGCACGCGGCTGGACTTTCGCGAGGCGCGGAACCATTTTGAAGCGCAGGCTGCAAAAGACGCTGTTGTATTCGTCAGCGGCGCCCTGCGAACCTATGCCGTGGCGCTCACCAAGATTGCAAATGACATTCGATGGCTCGGGTCCGGACCTCGCGGTGGGCTGGGTGAAATCCGCCTGCCCGAGTTGCAGCCGGGGTCGAGCATCATGCCGGGCAAGGTGAATCCCGTTGTGCCGGAGAGCGTGCTCATGGTGTGCGCGCAGGTGATCGGTCATGACGCCACGATTGTCTGGTGCGGCGCGGCCGGCAATTTCGAGCTGAACACCATGATGCCGCTGATCGCCTGGAACCTGCTCGATTCCATCGATCTGCTCTCGGCCTGCTCGCGCAACTTCGCGGTGCGCTGCATCGCTGACCTCTCAGTGGACCGCAAGCGTTCGGAAGCCCTGATCGAACAGTCCCTCGCGATGGCGACTCTGCTGGCGCCGGAGATTGGTTACGACAAGGCGGCCAGCATCGCAAAACGCGCCGCGGACACTGGTCGCACGGTGCGGGAAGTTGCGACGGAAATGAGCGGCCTCGATCCTGTGCGCCTCAATCGGTTGCTGTCTTTCCGGCAGCATGGAACGGGTGAGGACGGAGATTCCCCGCCTCGTCGAACTCCCGAGGAAACGCCGGCCCGGTGATTTCAAGATCCGGATTCGCATCGATTTCGCCCCGCAGATTTTCACTGAGCGCGATGGCGCCGAGCTCCAACGTGTTGTGTATCCAGGCGATCGTCACCTCGGCGGGGTTGAGCTTACCGACAGTGGCGGTGAGCAGATCGATGCATTCGCGGTCCGATGGAAAGTGCAGCGGAATCCTGACGGTGGCAAGTGAACCGGAGGTCCTCGCATTCAGCCCGCTGACCTGCAGATTCACGCGCGGCAGCACATCGTCATGTACAACATCCGCGAGGCCGACGCCCACCGCGTTGCCGCCGCTGTGAGGCGACAGGCTGCGGATGAAAATGCGCTCGACGCGCGGCGTATTCGGCCACGGATTGTACTCCCCATGAACCCCGCGGTTGACCACTTTCAGATCCATGCCGGTACCGCTGATGTTCTTGCCGATTTCGTCAACAATCAGAATGTCCACTGCCGGAACCGGAATTCGCGGCATCCACGACTTGACGAGCCGCAGCAATTCTTCTTCGCGTTCGATGAGCTGCGCGGCCGGCAGCACCGCGACCTGCGCGGTCTCGTGCGTGGAGTCTTCCAGAATCGCCAGACCACCGAGAACTTTACCGGTACGGAAGATCAGTTCGCCGGAGGAGCGGATGACGCGATCCATCCCGAGGCTGCGCGCATGAGAGTGCGACGTCTTCGCGCCTTCCAGCTTTCCGAGACCGATCGCCGCCATCTTCGTGAGTCCGCTTTCGAGCGGGCCCGCGAAGCTCGTGTGCCACTTGATGCGATTGATGAGGAAGATGCCCTCCGCATTCCACGCGTCGCGGCTGACGAAGGTTTCGACGCCCAGGTTCGATTCGCCAAGTGAAAGCACATCGAGAGAGCTGACGATGGGACACACCATCGTGGCTTCGGCGATGCCGTAATGCGCGAGCGTCGCGGCCTGCCCTTCCGCTGTGCCGCCGCCATGGCTGCCCATCGCCGGAAAAATGAAGGGGCGGAAACCATTCGTTCGAAAAAATTCGATAACGGCTCGGACGATCTCGCCGATGTTGGCAACGCCGCGACTGCCCACTCCAATCGCGACGCGTGAACCTGGCGCCAGCGCCGCGGCGATGCCGCTTGCATCCAGCTCGCGGCGGACCGCTCCAGTGACATCCGGCAGAGCCCGCCCTTGAAAGTTTTGCCGCACAGGCAGAAGCATGAACGGTGATTCAGGCAAATCAATCGCCGGCATCAGTTTTTGTTAGACAAATCGTGGTTGTGGGCCTGGAAAATCCGCCCGCGAAGATCCGGGGCGATGGGTTTCAGCGCGTCCAGAGAATAACTGCACAGGACGGGGATATACTGCGATTCCTCGAGCGAATTCCACAGGTCTTCCATCTGGGCGGCAGCTTGCGCCCTGCCGCAGGAACACATCTGATTCACCGTTTCCCCATACACGCGCACCTTGCCTGACGGCGCGCTGGCGATGCCGCGCCGGACTGCGGCGCCCACGAAGGCATCGAAAGCCTCCGGACTGGGAGCGTCATGCAACAAATTGTTATTGCCCGCATCGAGAAAAATGAGCCGTCCCTCCTCTTCCAGACCGCGCGCATCGATCGAATCCTGAAACAGGGACTCGATGATTGCCTCCCTGTGTTCACGCGTCACCATCAGCACGATGGATTCGCCTCGCGCGATGCCTTCTCCAGCGAAACGCGCCACGACCGGCACGATTTGCTCGAAGTTGCTGTAGGGGTAAACCATGTGCGTCTTCGGAGGCGGGTCGGCAAGAAGCGCGGCTGTTTTCGGTGTCATGCTCAGATCGGCAGAAGCTTATTCACATGATGGAGGAACTGCTCGGAGGAAAACGGCTTCTGGAGAAATTCTACCGCGCCCGGCGCCATTTCCTTCTGCGAGAGCAGCCCGCGCCGCTGCAGTTCAGGCAGGCTGAAGCCGCTGATATAGAGAAGACGCATGTAAGGCTGCAGATCCTTCACCTTGCGCGCAACTGCGGGACCGTTG
>Ga0070658_10000428_pt1 | contig 36510 bp, 39 predicted proteins | sample KBSC13metaG_FD_64664 | JGI IMG/M metagenome (GOLD analysis project Ga0070658, IMG submission 64664) | Corn rhizosphere microbial communities from Kellogg Biological Station, Michigan, USA - KBS C1-3 metaG | ecosystem: Host-associated > Plants > Roots > Rhizosphere > Soil ... | reverse complement strand
CCCCGGAACAAGTCCGGGGTGGGGTCGGCAAGTGACCACGCTCGCCTCGCTCGTCGATCCCTCCTCAGAAGCCTTCCGCACCAACGCGGCCCACAATCGCGCTCTGGCGGTCGATCTGCGCGCCAGGGTGGCCCAAGCCGCCCTCGGAGGCTCCCAATCCTCCCGCGAACGTCACGTTGCGCGCGGTAAATTGCCTCCCCGCGACCGTGTTACGCGCCTGCTCGACCCGGCGTCACCTTTCCTCGAGATCGGTCAGCTCGCCGCCAACGGCCTCTATGGCGACGAGGTGCCGGGCGCAGGCATTATCGCGGGCATCGGCCGCGTCTCAGGCCGCGAGGTGATGATCGTCGCCAATGACAGCACCGTCAAAGGCGGCACTTATTATCCGCTGACCGTGAAGAAGCATCTCCGCGCGCAGGAGATCGCGCAGGAAAACCGGCTGCCCTGCATCTATCTGGTCGACAGCGGCGGCGCCAACCTGCCGCACCAGGCGGAGGTCTTCCCCGACCGCGACCATTTCGGGCGGATCTTCTTCAACCAGGCCAATATGTCCGCCTTGGGCATTCCCCAGATTGCAAGCGTGATGGGCAGCTGCACTGCGGGCGGCGCCTATGTGCCCGCAATGTCCGACGAGAGCGTGATCGTGCGCGGGCAGGGGACGATCTTCCTGGCTGGGCCGCCTTTGGTGAAGGCGGCAACCGGCGAGGTGATTTCCGCCGAGGAATTGGGCGGAGCGGAGACGCACGGCCGCAAATCGGGTGTGGTCGATCATATCGCCGAGAATGACGAGCATGCGCTCACCATCGTGCGCGACATCGTTGCTACTTTGGGCCGCGCCCGGGAATGCGGGGTCGATCTCGCCGAGCCGCGTCCGCCCAAATATGATGCCGAGGAATTATACGGCATCGTGCCGACCGACGTACGTGCGCCTTATGACGTGCATGAGGTTATCGCGCGGATTGTCGATGGATCCGAGCTTCACGAATTCAAGGCTAATTACGGCACCACCTTGGTCTGCGGCTTCGCGCGTATTTGGGGAATGCCGGTTGCGATCCTCGCCAATAACGGCGTGCTCTTCAGCGAGAGCGCACAGAAGGGCGCGCATTTCATCGAACTCGCCTGCCAACGCCGGATCCCGCTTCTCTTCCTGCAGAACATCTCTGGCTTCATGGTTGGTGGTAAATATGAAGCGGAAGGCATTGCGAAACATGGTGCAAAACTGGTCACTGCGGTAGCCACCGCGTCGGTGCCAAAGGTCACCGTCCTGATCGGTGGAAGTTTCGGCGCAGGGAATTACGGCATGTGCGGCCGCGCCTATGGCCCGCGCTTCCTCTTCACCTGGCCCAATGCCCGGATCAGCGTGATGGGCGGCGAGCAGGCCGCCTCGGTGCTCGCTACCGTGCACCGCGACGCCGAGACATGGGCCCCCGAGGAGGCCGAGGCCTTCAAGGCCCCGATCCGTCAGAAATATGAGGATGAGGGCAACCCTTATTACGCCACTGCGCGGCTGTGGGACGACGGGGTGATCGATCCGATCCAGACCCGCGATGTGCTCGGCCTCGCTTTCGCCGCCACGCTGAACGCACCGATTCCCGATCGCGCGCAGTTCGGCATTTTCAGGATGTGATATGAGGGATCGCCTCTATCTCCTTGGTAATGAATTCGACGATGCCGATCTTCCGGGACGAAGTTTCTACTGCCGCGATTGCATCACGCTGAACGGCATACTGATGGCCTTTCCCGCAAAAGGTAAGAATCTGGACGTCATCCGGGTCGCGCATCCGCGTCCGCGCGCGGCAGTGATCGAAGCGATCGGCGCTGACAACCAATGGCTGCCGGTACTGGTATTCGGCGATCGGAGCGGCGCCGAATATGCCGATGGCGAATATCAGGGGACGATGTTCGTCCACGATATGCCGCGCCTCCTGCACGCGCTTCATGTCCGTCACGATTTCCCGGAGGCACATCCATGATCCTTGCCCTGCTCCTCGCAGCCGACACGGCGAAACTGCCGAAATGGAATCCGCTACCGATGGACGGCAGCGCGGAGGCCGCGGTGATGGTGCCGATCAACGGGCTGTTCGCCGGCCTGGAGGCGCGTGACGGCGCGAAGATACTCGCCCAAACGCGGCCCGAAGGCAGCGCGAATGCCGTGGCCGAAAAAGCCGATGGCACCCGGTCCCTGCGCCATCTCAGCTGGGCCGACTTTGCCGGCGGCATCAAGCCCGGCCCGGAACATTATCGCGAAAAGCTGCTCGACCCCGCCGTGGAGATTGACGGCGACATCGCCATGGTCTGGGGGCGCTACGTCTTCACGATCGACGACAAGATCCACCATTGCGGCGTCGATCATTTCGACCTGATCCGCGAAAATGGCGCTTGGAAGGTGCTGAACGTCACCTGGTCGTCGCGGACAACCGGCTGCGAACGCTGACGTGATCAAATCCCTCCTCATCGCAAATCGCGGCGAGATTGCGCGTCGGATCATGCGGACCGCGCAGGCGATGGGCATTCGTACGATTGCGGTGCATTCGGACGTGGATGCCGACATGCCGTTCGTGCGCGAGGCGGACGAGGCGGTCTGTATCGGCCCGGCACCGGCGCGCGAGAGCTATCTCGATCAGGCGAAGATCCTCGCCGCTGCAAGGCAGACCGGCGCCGAGGCGATCCATCCCGGTTACGGTTTTCTCTCCGAAAATGCCGAATTCGCCGAAGCGGTGATTGCCGCCGGCTTGATCTGGGTAGGGGCGCCGCCCGCGTCCATCCGCGCGATGGGCCTCAAGGATGCCGCAAAGGCCCTGATGGAGGAAGCGGGCGTGCCGGTCACCCCTGGTTATCTGGGCGAGGACCAGTTGCCGGAGACGCTTCGCAAGGAAGCGGACAAGATCGGCTATCCGGTGCTGATCAAGGCCGTCGCCGGCGGTGGCGGCAAAGGTATGCGCCGGGTCGATCGGGCGGCGGATTTCGCCGACGCGCTCGCCTCCTGCCGACGCGAGGCGGAGGCCGCGTTCGGCGACGAGCGCGTGCTGATCGAGAAATATGTCCTCAACCCGCGCCATATCGAAGTGCAGATATTCGGCGATACCCACGGCAACGTCGTCCACCTGTTCGAGCGCGATTGCTCGCTCCAGCGGCGCCACCAGAAGGTGATCGAGGAAGCCCCCGCGCCGGGCATGGACCAGGCCACGCGCGAAGCGACCTGCACGGCGGCGGTCAAGGCAGCGAAAGCGGTCGATTATGTCGGCGCGGGCACGATCGAGTTCATCGCCGATGCCTCCAATGGCCTGCGCGCCGATCGCATCTGGTTCATGGAGATGAACACCCGCCTCCAGGTCGAGCATCCCGTAACCGAGGAGATTACGAGACAGGATCTGGTCGAATGGCAGCTGCGGGTGGCCTCGGGTGAGCTGCTGCCCAAAAGCCAGGACGAATTGTCGATCAACGGCCACGCGATTGAAGCGCGGCTTTATGCGGAGGATCCTGCACGCGACTTCATGCCCTCCATCGGGGCGATCGACTATCTCCGCCTGTCCGACGAGGTCCGCATCGAAAGCGGCGTGGAGGAGGGCGGACAGGTCTCCTCTTTCTACGATCCCATGATCGCCAAGCTGATCGCGCACGCCAGCACCCGCGACGAAGCGGCTGACATGCTCGGTGATGCGTGCCGGGCGGTGAAATGCGAACCGGTGCGGACCAACGCCTGGTTCCTCGCCCGGCTGCTGGATATCGAGCCGTTCCGCGCGGGCACGATGACCACCAACACCATCGCCGAGCTGGGCGAGACCCTGCTGGCTGCGCCCGAACCGAGCGACGATCTGCTCCAGGTCGCCGCTGACCAGGCCGTGTTCCACGAGCGCTTCGTGCGCGGCCAGGCAGGGGAGCCGGCATTCGACCGCTTTGCCGGACTCCTGGGGTTCCGCCTCAATGCCCAGCCGGACATGCGCGTCCGCCTGGACGTCAACGGGCACGAAACCGAGGTCGGCTATGATTTGCTCGGCCAGCGACCCTATTGGGATGAGGAAGCCGGCTGGACGCAGATCGGGCAGGAAACCACCCTGTTCGAGGATGGTGCAGCCTATTTGACCACGCCGCACGCGGTACATGGCCGAGCCAGCGGCGGCAGCTCGGATGGTATGCTGACAGCACCGATGCCCGGCCGCATCGTGTCGGTCGAGGTTTCGGAAGGCGCGTCGGTCAAGGCGGGCCAGCGCCTGGTCGTGATCGAGGCGATGAAGATGGAGCAGGGGTTGGTCGCCCCCTTTGACGGCATCGTCACTGAAATGAAGGCCACTGCAGGCGCGCAGGTGAGCGAAGGCACCTTGCTCGTTCGTGTCGAGAAGCAGAGCGCGTGAGCGATCTGCTGATCCGCGATGCGCAGATGCAGGACGTCGCAACCGTCGTCGCCTTGCTGGCCGACGACGACAAGGGCCGGGCGCGTGAAGACACAAGCACAAGCGTGCCCGATCGCGGCTATTTCGAAGCCTTCGCCGCGATTACCGCCGATCCTAATCAGCGGCTGCTCGTCGCCGAGCAGGATGGCGCGATCGTGGGCACATTCCAGCTGAGCTTTCTTCCCGGATTATCCTTTCGCGGTGCCTGGCGCGGTCAGATCGAGGCGGTGCGCATTGCCAGCCACCTGCGCGGGCAGGGACTGGGTCGCGAAATGATCCTGTGGGCGGTCGAGCGCTGCCGCGAGCGTGGCTGCCGCATGGTCCAGCTCACCACGCACAAGAGTCGTGACCGCGCGCATGCTTTCTACGAAGGGCTGGGTTTCGAACGCAGCCATATCGGCATGAAGCTCCACCTTGGTGCCTCGGGCGTGTAGGAGAGGCTATGGCTGGGCGATATTTTGACGAATGGCAGGTGGGCGACCGGATCGAGCATCCGATCCGCCGCACCGTGACCGAAACCGACAATCTGCTCTTCTCGACGCTCACGCATAACCCGCAGCCGCTCCACATCGATGCGGAGGCGGCTAAGGCGAGCGAGTTCGGCCAGATCCTCGTCAATGGCACTTTCACCTTCAGCCTGATGGTGGGTCTGTCGGTGGCGGAGACGACGCTCGGCACGCTCGTTGCCAATCTGGGCTATGACAAGCTCGTCATGCCCAAGCCCGTATTCCTGGGCGACACGCTCCGCGTCGAGAGCGAGGTGGTCGAGCTTCGGCCGAGCAAATCGCGCCCCGGGTCGGGCATCGTCACCTTCGAGCATCGCGCGATCAACCAGCGCGACGAGGTCGTCTGCTCCTGTCTACGCATGGTCTTGCTCAAAGGGCGGGAGACCGCCTGATGCGGCTGCGATCGCTGCTGTTCGTGCCGGGGGACCGGCCCGACCGGATGGAGAAGGCGCTGACGACAGGCGCCGACGCGCTGATCCTCGATCTCGAGGATTCGGTGACCGAGGCAAAGAAGATCGAAGCACGCGACGCGGTCGTCGCTTTCCTCAACCGCCCGGAACGGCCGATACCGTTGCTGGTGCGCGTCAACCCTCTGGGAAGCGCGCATATCGACGCCGATCTGGTCGCGGCGACCCATGCACGCGCCGACGCGATCATGCTGCCCAAGGCCGAGGGCGCCAAGAGCATCCGCGCTTTGTCGACCTGGACCGGGCTGCCAATCCTGCCGATCGCGACCGAGACCCCGGCAGCGATCTTCGCGCTCGGTAGCTATGCCGAAGTCGCTGACCGCCTGCTCGGCCTGACCTGGGGTGCGGAGGATCTGCCCGCCACGATCGGCGCCACCGCCGCGCGAGAGGCGGATGGGGGCTATACCGCGCCGATCGAAATGGCGCGCTCGCTCGCTCTGATGGCGGCGCACGCCGCCGGCGTGCCGGCGATCGAGACGGTCTATCCCGATTTTCGCGACCTCGACGGGCTTGCCACCTATGCGGCGCGCGGCGCGCGCGATGGTTTTACCGGCATGATGGCGATCCATCCCGATCAGGTCCCGGTGATCAACCAGGCCTTCACGCCCAGCGAAGCCGAGATCGCCGCGGCACAAGCCATCGTCAATGCCTTCGCCGCCCAGCCGCAGGCCGGCGTGCTCGCGGTAAATGGCAAGATGGTCGACGCTCCGCATTTGACGCAGGCGCGCCGTTTGCTGGAACGTGCGGGGCAATGAGCTATCACACGTTGATCGATGCGGCCGATCTCGCGCGGCTGGTCGAGCAGGGAGGCGCACTGGTCTGCGACTGCCGCTTTGATCTCAGCGATTCCGAGGCGGGGCGGCGCGGATACCGCGCGGGGCATATTCCTGGCGCGGTCTATGTCGATCTGGAGCGGGATCTGTCGGCGGTTCCCAACGGCACCAACGGCCGCCACCCCTTGCCTGACCGGACTGCTTTCGCGGCACGAATGGCCACGCTGGGCGTGACGCAAGACGGGCTGGTCGTCGCCTATGACACGTCCGGCGGCTATTATGCGTCGCGCTTGTGGTGGATGCTGCGCTGGGCGGGGCATGGCCAGGTTGTCGTCCTTGATGGCGGGCTCGACGCCTGGACCCAGTCAGGCCGGCCTCTGGAGCAGGGCCACAATCACCCGCAGGCGGGCGATTTCCGGGCGTCTGCCGAGCCGAATATGCCGATCACCGAGGTGGAAGCGATCGAAGCCAATTTGGCCGATGGCGAGCTGCTGGTGGTCGACGCTCGCACGGCCGAACGTTTTGCCGGCGCGCCGCATCCGCTCGACGCGGCCTCCGGCCATATTCCTGGAGCAAGCAATCGCTTCTGGCAGAATAACCTGACTCCGGAGGGTCGCTTCAAGTCCCCGGAAGCGCTTGCCGCGGAATTCCAACAGCTGCTCGGCGAACGAACGTCCAGATTGACGGTACATCAATGCGGATCGGGCGTGACCGCAACGCATAATCTGCTCGCGATGGAAATCGCCGGCCTGGGCGGTTCGCGCCTCTATCCAGGATCCTGGAGCGAGTGGGCCAGCGATCCCCGGCGACCTATCGCCAAGGATTAGGCGGGTAAGGCCGCCCGGTCGGCGAGGCTCCAAAGCTTGCGGCCATCGGCCTGCGCGGCTTCGTGGTTCTGATAGATCCACCACAGCGCATCGACGATCTCGCTGCGCAGCGGCGTGGTCGCGTCCCCGAACATCACATTCCCGACATCGATCCCGAGAGCCTGCTCGCTCAGTGATACGCGCAGCGCATCGTCCTCGATCACGCGCAGCGCGGCTGCCACATAATCGTGCTCGTTCGTCGCTATCAGCCACTCGGGCATACCGAGCCGGCGCAGCAGCATCGCGTCGGTGCGGCCATGCGGTTCGGGGCAGTCCATAGCCACCACCGGCAATCCCTGGCGCAGTGAATCGATTACGCTGTGCAGCCCGCCGAAAGGGAAGGGGCTGAGGTTGAGGTCGCAGGCGGAGATCAGCCCGATATAGCGTTCATAGGACAGGGTGCCGTGCACGCGCGCACCGGGTAGCATCCGCTGGATGGTGCGGTTGAGCGCGCTCAGTTCCAGGCCGTGGGCATTGGGCAGGAAGTGGAATTCGAGCGGTCGCTTCGTCCCCGCGCGGACCCTCGCCAGCACGGCGAGAAAACCCGGATTGAGCTTGAGCGCGTTGCTGGGCAGCACGATACGCAGCGGGTTCGGCGCGGGCCGGATTTCGGGAACCGGCGGCGTGAAGCCGGGCATGCGCTCGAATATCAGGCTGTCGTCGGGGACGGTCAGCACCGTCTCACCGAACAGCGCCGGATCCGAGACATAGCCTTCCTCGAGCAGGTAATAATCGATCGGCTCGCAGAAGCTGGAGGCCGAATGGCCGAGCGCGGTGAGCTGGATCGGCGCCAGCCGCAGATTGGCGAACAGCGGCCCCCAGTGGCGCATGCCGACGCTAGGGTAAAAAAGGATGTCGGGGGCCGCATCCAGTATCATCTGATGGATCTTCTGCAGATATTTGGGCTTGCCCCGCTCGAAGGTCAGCACCGCATCGAACAGCGCGCTGACATGATCGTCGACTTCCTTGACGTCGGTAAGCAGCACCAACTCGAACCTGGTACGCAGCTGGCGCAGATATTGGCCGAAATAGCGATATTGGACATGCTTCGAATGCATGATCTCGGATGCGAACAAAATGCGCGGCCGCGACTTGAGCACGCGCTTGGCCGGCAGTGGGCGGTCGCCCAGACCCCAGCCGCGCGCCATGCCCTTCAGCGCTTCGTTGAACAGCCGCTTGATCGTATGCTTGTTGGGTGAGCCGGCATAGCTGCACAGCATCCAGGCCGAGGTGATCAACACCAGATGCTCGGGCGAAACCGGCCAGTCGGCGGCGGCCATCGACCCGGCATGGTCGAGCAATTGATCGCGCCGCGCCTGACCGCGCTGCGTCATCACCGGCTTGGTCGCGATCAGGTGCGCCAGCGTCTGCTGCGCCGCGCGTGGCGGTAACGTGTCGAGAAACTCAGGCGGCCAGGACAGATCCGAGTCCAGCGAGAGTAAAGGCAGCCGCCGCGCCAGCAGGTCCGACGAGATGCTCTCGGGCGACAGGGCGCGCAGCACATGATCTGTGCTCTCGAACCCCGTCGCCTGGAACAGGCGCCGCAGATCGCCCACGACGAAGCTCATCCGGTCATAATGATCCGGACCGATCTCGACGGTGGGATCGGCCATCAGGGCCGATATGGCCGAAGCCAGTCGCAGCAGGCGGGCGTCGGGAATGGCGGCGCCCGCCGCCGCATGATCGGCAATCTTGCCGGTGGCGAGATCGAGCAATACCCCCGCCAGCAGGTCCACGCGGTTCGGCGCGCGGCTGTAAACCGCGCGCTCGAAGGTTGCCAGGTCGGTCATCGCGCCGCTCTTTGACCGGATTTGGCCGAGAGGGAAGGGCTCAGGCGAAAAGCTTCGCCCAGGCCCGCTTCGGGCGGTTCTTCCAATGGCCGCGATGATAGGCGTCCGACGCCAGCAGCGGGACGACCGAGCCGGCCTCCGCGAACACCATCTGCTCGATAGCCGTATTCACCTTGCCCCAGCTTGCCGCTTCCTGCAGCGTCGAGGAGGAGCAGGCACCGTCGCGCACGTCGGCCACGGTGATCTGCACCGCATATTTGTGCACTTCAACATCGTCATGACCGAGGATTTCGGCGCAGACGACCGTATCCTGGACGAAATTCTTGGGCACGCCGCCGCCGATCATCAGCAGCCCCGTGACGCCGGCCTTGATCTTGATGTCGGTCAGCTCGCGGAAGTCGGCGATCGAATCGATCGTCAGATACGGCTTGCCCGCCTTCATCGCATCGACCTGATGCTTGACCAGCCCGAAGCCGGCCGAGGAATCGGTGAAAGCCGGGCAGAAGATCGGCACGTCATGCTCGTAGGCGAGCTTGACCAGGCTGTTCTCCTTCTTGCCGTGCTCAACCAGATATTTGCCCATCTCGCGGATGAAGGCGCGCGACGAATAGGCCTTGGGCTCCAGCGTCTCAGCGATCTCGAAGATCGTGTGGTCGACGTGCTGGAGCTCTTCCTCGTCGATATAGGTGTCGTAGATCCGATCGATCAGCAGCGAGCGCAGCGTATCATCGTCAGGAACTTCAAGCGCTTGGTAATGCTTGTGGCCAAGCCCTTCGAAGAAATCCATGTCAACGATCGAGGCGCCGGTGGCGATGATGCCGTCGACCATGTTGGAGCGCACCAGTTCGGCATAGGCATCCATGCAGCCGCCGGCCGAGGTCGAGCCTGCGATCACCAGGAAGATCGTGCAATCCTTGTCGGCCAGCATGTCGTTATAGATGCCGGTCGCGCGCGCCAGATCGCGGCTGGTGAAGCTCATCTTGCCCATGGCGTCGATGATCGGCCGCGCATCGTAGCTGCGGATGTCGATATGTTCGACCCTGGTCGAAAGCAGCTCCGCCTTGCGGGTGTCGTTGATAGGCACGGTCATGGGAATGCTCCCGATTTCACAATGAACCGGCGTCGTTGAAGGGGACGCGGAAACCCGAAAGCGAAGGCCGGGCGGGATTTAGCCGCCCGGCCTTCGTATCTCAATCAGTGGTAGCTGTTACAGCTTGACGACGTTGGACGGAACAGCCTGCTCCGGCACGGGTTCGACATAGGCGCTCGCCATCGGTTCGTCGCTCATCACAACGGTGTCGCCGGCGGTGAAGCCGTTGAACCCTGTGCGCATCGCGCAGCCGTAAGCGCCGAGCATGCCGATCTCGATATAATCGCCGGCATTGACGTCCGCGGGCAGCGTGAACGGCCCCGCCATATGATCGATATCGTCGCAGGTCGGACCGTAGAAACTGAACGCTATGTCCTTGGTATCCGAGGCTGTTTCGCGCACCAGCTCGACCGGAAACCGCCAGCCGACATGCGCCGCATCGAACAGTGCGCCATAGGCGCCGTCGTTGATGTAGAGTTGGTCGCCGCGGCGCTTTTCGACGCGCACGAGCAAGCTCGCATATTCAGCGCAGAGCGCGCGACCGGGTTCGGCCCAGAGCTCAGCCGAGTAGCTGATCGGCAGTTCCTCGAACGCGTCGTGGATCGCATCGAAATAGGCTTCGAGCGGCGCCGGCTCCATGCCTGGATAGATGGACGGGAAGCCGCCGCCGACGTCGATCACGTCGACCGTGACCGCCGCCTCCACGATCGCGGCACGCACGCGGCCCAGCGCCTGGACGTAAGCCGACGGCGACATGGTCTGACTGCCGACATGGAAGCAGATGCCGAGCGCGTCGGCCGCCTGACGGGCGGCGAACAGCAGGGCCTTCACTTCGTCGGGCGCGGCGCCGAACTTGGCACCAAGGCTGAGCTTGGCATGATCGTTGGGCACGCGCAGGCGCACGCACAAGGTCAGATCGGTCGCGTCCCCGGTGCCGCGCATGATCTTCTCGAGCTCTTCGAGCGAATCGAGCGAGAAGGTGCGGACGCCATGCGTGAAATAGGCCTCGCGAATCGCCTCCTCGGCCTTGACCGGGTGCATGAAGCACAAGGTCGCCTGCGGCGCGATCTTCGCGACCAACCGTACCTCGGCGATGGAGGCGACGTCGAAATGCGTGATACCGCTTTCCCACAGGAGCTTGATCAGCTCCGGTGAGGGGTTCGCCTTCACCGCATAGAGCGAGCGGCCCTTGAACTTCTCCACGAAGAAGCGGGCAGCACGCCGCGCGGCATGCGGGCGAATGAGCGTAACCGGCTGAACCGGGCGCTGACGGGCGATTTCAAGACTGTCGAGAGCCTTGACGGGGAAGGCAGCTAGCCCCAGCGCGCTATGATGCTTGTGCAATTCAAGGGACCTCCAATGCCGCAGGCGAACCCACGGTCTACAGTTCGAAATCACTGCCTTGCGGTGGAAGTCCCATGGGGCAGCGGACGCGGTACATAGGGTCGGGTGCCCCCCCTGTAAAGTTGCAATCGCACCACAAAGGACGGCGATCCGCGAGGTCAGGATAAACCGTGGAAATTCAAAGTTATAACGAAAGCAAAATGATATCCCGCGCAGGCGTGATAGCCGCCATGGAACGGGTAGCCGGAATCGTCAGGCGTACGCCCTTATTGCGCCTGCCAGAGGCCGACCGCCGCGTCTGGATAAAATGCGAATCGATGCAGATCGGTGGCGCCTTTAAGCTGCGCGGCGCCTACAACCGGCTCGCGCAGATCGAGGCGCGTAGGCGTGCAGCGGGCGTGGTCGCTTTTTCCTCGGGCAATCATGCTCAGGGCGTAGCCCGCGCCGCGAAGTTGCTGGACATGCCCGCGGTGATCGTAATGCCTGCGGATGCGCCCGCCGTGAAGCTCGCAGCCACCCGCGCGCTGGGCGCTGAGATCATCCTTTATGACCGCGCGGCCGAAAGCCGCGAGGCGATCGCCGCCCAGTTGGCGGGGGATCGGGGCGCGGTGCTCGTGCCTTCTTTCGATGATGTCGACGTTGTCGAGGGGCAAGGGACGGTCGGTATCGAAATCGCCGAGCAATTGGGCCACCCCCCGGCACGCGTGGTGGCGCCATGCGGCGGCGGCGGTCTTGCCGCTGGTCTCGCGCTGGCGCTGCCGGACAGCGAGATTGTGGTCGCAGAACCGGAAGGCTGGGACGACATGGGCCGCTCGCTTGAGCATGGGCGCATTGTCGAAGTTCCGACCGACGCGCCCTTCACATCATGCGATGCGCTTCAGACGAAGCGCGTAGCAGATCTCACTTTCGGTACGCTCAAGGCGGCGGACGCCCACGGCGTCTGGGCAAGCGAGGCGGAGGTCCATGAAGCCATGCGTTATGCCTTTGGCCTCGGGCTCGTGGTCGAACCAGGTGGGGCGGTGGCATTGGCGTCATGGCTGGCCAGCAAATTGCTGCCAATCGAGGGCGATACCGTAATTATATGCTCGGGTTCGAACGTCGATCCGGGAGCCTATGCGAAGGTGCTGACCGACCGAATTTGACACGTCATGCCAGCTTTCGCTGGGGTGACGGAAAAAAGGGAAGGCAATTATGACGGGTATTATCAGGGTCGGCATCGGCGGCTGGACGTTCGAGCCGTGGCGCGACAATTTCTACCCCAAGGGCTGGGCCAAGGCGCGCGAACTGGAATATGCCTCGACCCACGTCACGGCGATCGAGATCAATGGCACATTCTATCCCACCCAGAAGCCCGCGACCTGGGCGGATTGGGCGAAGCGCACCCCCGACGACTTCGTCTTCGCAGTCAAGGCGTCGCGCTTCTGCACCAATCGCCGCGTCTTGTGTGACGGCGCGGAATCGATCGACAAATTCATCAATCAGGGACTGTCCGAGCTCGGCCCTAAGCTCGGCCCGATCCTGTGGCAGTTTGCCGGCACAAAGCAGTTCGACCCCAAGGACATTGCCGGCTTCCTCGATATGCTGCCCAGGAGCGTTGGCGGCGTGCCGCTGCGCCACGCGATCGAACCGCGCCATGAGAGCTTCCGCGATCCCGCCTTCGTCGCGCTGGCGCGCAAGGCGAACGTCGCGATCGTCTTCGCCGACGCCGACAAATATCCGCAATTTGCCGATCTGACCGCCGATTTTGCCTACGCCCGGCTGCAGAATACGCGCGCGGACGAACCCACCGGTTATTCGGCCGAGGCGCTCGACGCCTGGGCCGAGACCGCGAAAGCATGGGCTGCGGGACAGGCGCCGGAGGGCTACGCCTATATCGACCCGCCCGCAGCGAGCGCAGGCAAGCCCCGCGACGCATTCCTGTTCCTGATCAGCGGCGCCAAGGAGCGCAACCCTGCGGGCGCAATGGCGCTGATCGAGCGGCTCGGTCGCTGAGGGCGCGCATTACATCGGCACTAGAATCGCGTCGTCATTCCCGGCCTTACGGCCCTCATAAACTTGCACAACGCCGTTCCGGGCCGGCGTGTGGTCCCGCGCCGTGTGCTGTAGCACGGGTTGAGCGGCTACGGCGATCGCGAGGGGTTCGCCCGTGTAAGCGACGAACTGGTTACCCCGCTCGATGCGCGCGCTGTGGCCGGTGACAAAAATGCCCGGCCAGCCCGCGGCCACCACGGTCGCCGCAGCGGCCCACGGCGCGCCATGACCCTCGACGCGATAATGGCCTGAAAGAGAAATGGCGCGATCGCCGATGTAAAGGCGCTTCAGATTGAATTCGACCTTGCCCGACTTCCCGAACGCGCCCCGCCCGGTGCGCCAGCTGACTTCGGCTTCGGCGCGGGAGCCAGCGGGGATAACCACCGTGCCGCCTACCTTCACGTCATAAACGACCGACAAGTTGAGCTTCGAGCCGACGCGAAGCACGCCTGAGTTGGCCTGATCGGTCGCCTCCAGCACCACCATGCTGTTGCCGGGCAGCGTGACCTGCGAGACCGGGGTCGTTACCACCATGGCAGCGGCGGCCTGCAGAGGCGTGGCACCCCCCGGTCTTGGCTCAGCCTGGGACGGGCCGGCGAGGCACAAAATGGCCGGGATGAGTGCTGCGGCGGTCGTCTTCATGTCCACTCCCCAAGGTGGATATCCATCTTTCCAATTGTTTAGCGGGAGCAGGCTTAAGAAAATGCCAGGACCGTTCGGTTAGCGCGGCGTTAGGATCGCGATCGAGATGCTTGCCCGCGGGGCCTTCGCCTGCCAGATATTATTGATGCGTACGGTATCCGGCGACGCGGCTGTTCGCCTTTATCATCTCGACGAAAACAGCGGGGCGGCGACCACGATCCTTTACGGATCGCTCGCCGAAGCGCTGGCCGCGGCGGAGCACGAGCCGGAAGAAATCCAGGCGGGCCTGTTCCTGCAGACCAGCAACGACGTCGTCGCCTATCTGGATTTCATCGAGGGCTGAGATCCAGGCCCGCCGTCGGCCTCAGTTGCGAGACGGTAGGTCTCTTTCCTTGTCGCTATCCCGCTCGGGCATTGCGAACAGATTGTCCCAGAACGGCGCGTTCAGCAGCGAAGCCAAGGTCTCCCCGTCTCGATGGTCGTCGGCACAGCCTTCCTCATAAGCGACGGTGCGGGCGAACATCTCGTTGTGAACCTCGCGCGCGAAATCGGAGCCGAGGCGGCGCGTCAGTACGACCAGCATCGCACGCGCCTTCTCGGACGCCCACAGCGACTGCACGTCGGGGACATAGATGGTCTGGAAATCATCTTCCGGCGGTTGATCGTCTCCGCCGAAGAAGTTGGGATCGCGCTCGGCCATGAGAGACTCCTGCGAGTTGCGTTCAGGCGGAACGTCGGGAGCCCAACTTCGGTTCATTGGACGGTGTGGCCGTTCATCGCAGCGATTGACCGACGGGTTCGGCTCCCGCCAACGGTGTAACCGATCGAGTCGAAATGGACCGCAACGCGTTCGACGTCTTGCACGCGACGAGAATCGGGCGGCTGAACCGGGGCTGCAAAATCGGTTGGGGCGCCATTCAGACAGGTTTGCCTAGAAAGGCTACAAGCGGTCGTCGGCGTTGATGTTTGCCCTAGAGGCGCCGGCGGCCGCGATTTTCGTCACATCGCGCGCAGGAAAGCTCTTGCCCGGCGCTGTGCCTCGGCAATCTCGCGGGGGATCATGTCGTGCGCGATATCGGCGCGGGCGGCAGCTCCGCGATCGTCACCCATCATCGCGGCCAGGTTGAACCATTTGTGAGCTTCGATCAGGTTCATATCTTCCGAACTACCGGAGCAGATGACCCCGCGTTCGTAATAAGACAACTGATCCGAGACGACCGCCTGGACGGCGCCTGCACTGCTTCCCGCGTGGAAATCCAGAAACATACGCAAACCCTTTTACACAATCAGGCCGGCTCCGATGAGCGGACGTTGGTAAGAGAGCTAAAAGAGTCTGGTTAACGCGTGCCTAACGTTAATCCGCATTGGAGCAATCTCCCCCGCGGCCGACAGCCGAGGAGCTTGGGCGAGACAAAAGGCTATGGGGCGGACCAAAAACTCCGGACCCGGCGCACAACACAATAACGGGATGCTGACCCGATCGGGTCAGGCCGCGTCCTTCTCCCGCTCCCGCATTTCCTGGTTGAGCATTTCTGCCAGGAGGAAAGCGAGCTCGATGCTCTGGCTGGCGTTCAGGCGCGGGTCGCAATGCGTGTGGTAGCGGTCCGCCAACCCCTGCTCGGTGACCGCGATCGCGCCACCGGTACATTCCGTCACGTTCTGGCCGGTCATTTCGGCGTGAATGCCGCCACCATGCGTGCCTTCGGCGCGGTGCACCGCGAAGAAGCCGCGCACCTCCGCAAGAATCCGCTCAAACGGTCGCGTCTTGTACCCATTCGCTGCCTTGACGACGTTGCCATGCATCGGATCGCAGCTCCACACGACCGGACGACCCTCGCGTTTCACGGCGCGCACCAGCGGCGGCAGACCGGCCTCGATCTTGTCATAGCCGTAGCGGGTGATCAGCGTGACGCGGCCCGGCTGGCGTGCCGGATCAAGCGTGTCGAGCAGGCGCAGCAGCACGTCGGGTTCCAGACTCGGTCCGCATTTGATGCCGATCGGGTTGCCGACGCCGCGCAGATACTCGACATGGGCGCTTCCCGGGAAGCGGGTCCGGTCGCCGATCCACAACATGTGCGCGCTGGTATCGTACCAATCGCCCGTCAGGCTGTCCTGCCGCGTCAGCGCCTGCTCATATTGAAGCAGCAGCGCCTCATGGCTGGTGTAGAAGCTGGTTGCGCGCAATTGCGGTACCGTTTCCGGATTCACCCCGCAGGCCGCCATGAAACTCAGCGCCTCACCGATCCGGTCGGCGAGCTGCTGATATTGCGCGGCCCAAGCCGAGCGACCCATGAAATCGAGCGTCCAGGCGTGAACCTGCTGGAGGTTGGCATAGCCACCCTGGGCGAAGGCGCGCAGCAGATTTAGCGTCGCCGCAGACTGGCTATATGCCTTGATCATGCGCTGCGGATCGGGCTGGCGTGACTCGGGCGTGAAGGCGATGTCGTTGACGTTGTCACCGCGATAAGAGGGTAGGCTGACGCCGTCTATTTCCTCCATGTCGGCCGATCGCGGCTTGGCGAACTGGCCAGCCATGCGTCCGACCTTCACTACCGGGAGCTTGGAGGCATAGGTCAGGACCACTGCCATCTGGAGCAGCACACGGAACGTGTCTCGGATGTTGTTGGGGTGGAATTCGGCGAAACTTTCCGCGCAATCGCCTCCCTGGAGAAGGAAAGCGCGGCCCGCGGCGACTTCGGCCAGCTCGGCAGTCAGCGCACGCGCTTCCCCCGCGAAGACGAGTGGCGGATAGCGACGCAGCTCCGTTTCCGCGGCGGCGAGAGCCTGCGGGTCGGGATAATTCGGAAGCTGCCGCGCTTCGTGATCGCGCCAGCTTTCAGGGGTCCAGTTCGTCGCCATTTCATTCTACCTCGCGGGCGCTTTCGCGGATGGAGGGCGGAATGGCAAGGACAAGCCTGCTTTGGGCGGGTGAGGGCAGGGTTTAGCGCTTCGCGCTGCGTGGGTTTGTCCCAACCTCTTCCGGCGGCCGTTCCACATCCTCGCGTGCGGGCCTGGATTGCTTCGCCTACGGCTCGCAACGACTGGATGAACGTGAAGCTGTCATTGCGAGCCGCACGGCGGCGAAGCAATCCAGATTTGAACGTCGGGCTTGCCAAACAGGAACAAAACGTGTACGCATTAAGGGTTCGCGGAGGAAGGCCACTTTTCCGCGCACCTGCTCTTTCTCAGCCCTGGTTCCTCGCGCCGCCTCTCGCGGCGCCCACCAAAATCATCAAGTTTGAATCTGGTGTTTTTTTGTTTTTTCCCTTCGGCGGGGCGCCATGAACGCTGCCGGCGCACTATGGCACTGCGGCTATCGAAACACCCTCAACCCGATCACGCCATCCCGGACTTGATCCGGGGCGCGGCGGAAGGAAAAAAGGGTGACGCTAAAGCGCGACCCTCCAGTCCCAACGAAGCGGATCTCCGTCCATTACCTCGATTCCGATGGCGAGCAGCTCATCCCGGATCCCGTCGGAACGCGCGAAATCCTTCGCGGCTCGAGCTTCGATACGCGCATCGAGGCGCGCCTCGATTTCCATATCGGTCATTTCCGTGCGGCCGACGGGACGTATGCGCAGATCAGAGCGGCGCAGCTGAATCAGGTTCAGCCCGAGCGCACGATCGAACTCGTCCAGTCGGGCCAACCGCTCATGCGCTGTCAACGTCTTATCGCCGATCAGACCCTCTAAGGCGGTCAAAGCCTTGGGCGTGTTTAGGTCGTCGGAGAGTGCAGCTTCGAGTTCCGCCTGATAAGCGAAGCCCCGCGACGACTCCTGCTTTATCGTTTTTTGGCTGGCCGCCCTTAGCGCCTCGATTGCGATAACCAGCCTTTTCAGCCGTGTCAGCGCCGCGCCGACCGCCTCCGCACTGAATTCCAGCTCGGACCTGTAATGTGCGGTCAGGCAGAGCAACCGGTAGGCGAGGGGATGGACGCCGGCATCGATCAGCGACTGAAGGGTGGTGAACCCGCCTCCGGATTTCGACATCTTTCCAGTGCGATCCACAAGAAAGTTATTATGCATCCAGAAGCGTGCGCCGGTGAAACCAGGTTGGCCGGCCGTGCAATCGCAATAAGCCTGGTTCTGCGCGATCTCGTTGGGATGATGGATCTCGCGATGGTCGATCCCGCCGGTATGGATGTCGAAAGGCTCTGGGCCGAGATATTTGAGGCTCATCACCGAACATTCGAGATGCCAGCCCGGAGCGCCACGGCCCCAGGGGCTGTCCCATTCCATCTGACGCCGCTCGCCGGGTGGTGATTTGCGCCAGATGGCGAAATCCTGCAGGTTGCGCTTGCCGCTGACGGGATCGATCCGGCTCTCGCCTTCGTCCGAAACGCTGCGGGCCAGCCGCCCATAATCGGGCACGGTGGTGACGTCGAAATAGAGGCCACTCTCGATCTGGTAGCAGTGCGCAGGTGCGATCTTCTCGGCGAAAGCGATCATCTCGGAAATATGATCGGTCGCTACCGACCAGATGGTCGGATCGAGTATGTTCAGATCCGCGAGATTGCGCTTGAACGCGGCCGTGTAGAACGCCGCCACTTCCCAGATGTCCTTGCCCAGGCCCGCGGCGGCCAGTTCCATCTTGTCCTCGCCAGCGTCGGCGTCGCTGGTCAAATGCCCGACATCGGTGATGTTGATGACGTGGCGGACCTCATAGCCCTTGAGCAGCAAGGATCGGCGCAATGTATCGGTGAAGACATAAGCGCGCAGGTTTCCGAGATGCGCAAAATTATAAACCGTCGGGCCGCAGCTGTAGACGCGGGCCAGATTCGCCTCGCTCGGCGTGAAAGGCTCCAGCTTGCGAGTGAGGCTGTTGAAAAGGGTAAGGGGGCTCAAGGTCATCGCCAAGCTCGTTAGCGGCGATCAAGGCCTGCTGCCAAGCGAGCCGGTTCAAAGCGCGAAAGAAAACGGGCGCCCGTTGCCGGACGCCCGTCTCTTAACCGTAACCGCCTAAGGGCGGAGCCGATCAGTGCTTGTTGGCTTCGACCGCGTCGGCCGCGCCATGCGCGTTGTCCGCCGCATTGCTCAAAGCGGCAGCAGCCGTGTCGTTCGAGGTGTTCTCGGCCATATCCTCGAGATTCTCGCCAGCGTTGTCGAGCGCGTTAGCGGTCGCATCGGTGGCGTTCTCCGCCGGGGTCTGCTTGCTGCAAGCGGCCAGAGACATCAGGCCGGCAGCGGCGAGAACAAAGACTACCTTCTTCATTCGAGCTGCTCCACGTAATCGTTGCGGGCCCGGCCCGAATGCCGTCCCGAAGGCTCCATTAGCGCGCCGGTTTTACCCGTCAACGCTGAATTTAGCGCCCCTCTAACTCGTCTGGCCGTATTTTGTTGCGTCGCAACATCATCTCTGCAACCTTTTTGGACGTTGAAGATTTGTTCAAGAACACCAAGTCTATGGTGCTCCGAACACCAATCAAAGGCTGCGGAGCCGGGGCCGATACAGCAGAAACGAACGAAGGACAGAAGATGACGACGAGCGGGGCGACACCGATCCGGCGGATTGCACTCATCGGCAACAGCCCCCCACGCCTGTGCGGCCTCGCGACCTTCACGCGTGACGTCTATCGGGCAATCCACGCGGCATTTCCCGAGATCGAAGTCGACCTGTACGCGATGACCGATCCTGGCGGCAGCTACGCTTACGGATCGGAAGTCACGTGCGCGATCGCGCAGGAGGATCTCAACGACTATCGTGCGGCAGCGCAGCGCATAAATGACAGCGGTGCCGATGTCGTTTTAGTTCAGCATGAATATGGCATTTTCGGTGGTCCGGCGGGTGCCTTGCTGTTGCGCTTGCTCGACCGTGTCGATGCGCCGGTGGTTGTCACGCTTCATACCGTTCTGGAACAGCCTAACGCCGATCAACGCGCGGTGATTGAGGCTTTGGCGCGGCGGGCATCCAAGTTGATCGTCATGGCGGAGAAGGGCCGTGAACTGCTCGTCCGCGTTCACGGCGTGGCATGGAACCAGATCGCCGTGGTGCCGCATGGCGTTCCCGATCGGCCATTCCTGGAGTCGGGTCGCCTGCACGACCGATTCGGTTTCGCCGGGCGGCGGGTGCTGCTCACCTTCGGCTTGCTCTCGCCCAACAAAGGTATCGAGACGATGATCCGCGCCTTGCCGGCGATCATCGCAGCACACCCCGAGTCACTCTATGTCGTGCTCGGTGCGACTCATCCGCACCTGGTTGCGCGCGAGGGTGAGGCCTATCGCGAGAGTTTGAAGTCGCTGGCCGAAGAGCTGGGCGTGGCCCACGCCATGCGCTTCATCGACGGCTTCCTCGATCAGGAGGCGCTTCTCGACTATCTGCAAGCCGCTGACATCTATGTGACGCCTTATCTCAACGAGACGCAGATCACGAGCGGTACGCTTTCCTATGCCGTGGCGCTGGGCAAGCCGGTCGTTTCGACGCCCTATTGGCACGCTGCGGAGCTGCTTGCGGATGGGGTCGGCACGCTGGTTCCGTTCGGTGACAGCGGTGGCTTCGCCGAAGCGATCGTCGCCTTGCTGGATCATCCCGAAAAGATGGCTGAAATGGCTGCCCGCGCCTATGGCATTGGCCGCACGATGGTTTGGAGCGCGCTGGCCGAAGCCTATCTTGCGCTGTGCGATGAGGCGGTACGGAAACGGCCCGTCCGCATGCAACGCCCCCAACGCGTTACTGAACGGGCAGGGATCCGGCCCAGGCTCGATGCGATCGAGCGGATGACCGACGCCACCGGGATGATCCAGCACAGCAATTATGCGGTTCCGGATCGCAATCACGGTTATTGTGTCGACGACAATTGTCGTGCCCTGATGCTGATGCACCGGATAGACGGCGACGATCAGGTGCGTGCGGATCAGCTCGCGACCATTTACGGCGCCTTTGTCCAGCATGCGTGGAATGGCGAACGCGGCCGCTTCCGCAACTTCATGGGCTTTGACCGCCAATGGCTGGAGGCAGAGGGTTCGGAAGACAGTTTCGGCCGTTCGCTGTGGGCGATCGGAGCAACCGCTGCGGAAGCGCGCAATCCCAATATGCGCCGCTGGGCGCTAAATCTTTTCGATCAGGTCGGCCCGCACGCCTTATCGCTGAGCAGTTTGCGCACCGGTGCGTTCGTTCTGCTCGGGGCTGACGCGGTACTGCGCCAGCATCGCGATCATCCGATCGCCTGGAAGCTGGTGCGCGACTTTGGCGGCCGCCTGCTAGAGGATCTTCGTCGCGAGCGTCGTGACGGCTGGACCTGGTTCGAACCGATATTGGCCTATGACAATGCGCGGCTGCCCGAGGCTTTGATGCGCGCGGGCGACCTTATCGGAGACCGGGACATGATCGCCGAAGGTCTGGCTGCACTCGACTGGCTCGACCAGCGTCAGACTAACCGCGAAGGCCAGTTTCGCGCAGTAGGCACCGACAGTTTCGGGCGTGCTTATGCTGAGCCGCTGCCATTCGATCAGCAACCGCTTGAGGCCTGGGCGAGTGTCGACGCGGCGCTGTTCGCGCACCGGTTGACGCATGACCGGCGCTGGCTTGAGGCGGCGTGGCGTGCACAAGGATGGTATATTGGAGAAAACGATCTGGGTGTGCCGATCGCAACCGTCGTTGATGGCGGCTGCTATGACGGATTGATGAGCGATCGCGTCAACCTGAACCAAGGGGCCGAGTCGATTTTGGCTTTCCAATTCGTATGCGCCGCCATGATGAGGGCGGCCGCCAGCTCGAACGACGCTCCCGCGCAAGTCCGGAGCAGCTTGGGGCGATAGCTTTGCGGCCGACCGTGTCGAATAGGGCTTTATTTGCGGACCATGTGTCTAAATAAGGCGGTTGCGCCGGGGGGATCCGGCGGCGAAATCTGAACGACAAGTCGCCGGGGTATTGGTTTGCTGGACGTAATTCATCATCCCTTGCGCTTGACCGCCGATCCGGCGCGGGTGGTGGTGCGCCCCTTCCACATCCCGATCGAAACGGGGACGACGCCCGGCCGACCAGGGCGCGTGCGCCGGATCGTCGATTCCGTGCTCGCGCTTGACGAGGAGATGGCGGATATCGAGCTGGAACTGGTGTTGCGCGATTTCGAGGCACGCCACTGGCAGACGCGTTCGGTCTTCATGTCTCGCTACGCGCAGATCGAGCAGGCTCTCGCGCTCGACGGCCCGACGATTCCCGAAATCAAGAAACAGCTGATCGGCGCTTATTTCTGCCACGAATATAGCTATGCGGCAGCGGCGCTGATGAACCCCAGCGTCATTCCTCACCCGGACCAGAGCGGACTGTCGCGCGGAGCCGTACGTATCGCCATGTCGCTGCGCGCGGTTGGGGAGGGGCATATCTCCTCGGTTTCCTTCCGCGAAGGGATTGTCGGTCCGGGCCCGATGGTCGAGTTGATGCCGGAGCCTCCCTTCGCCACCGCGGCAGACAGCGCGATCGAAGTCGGCAATGGCGCCGTCGAGGTGCACCGCCACGCCGACAGTTCGTTGTCGGGGACAGTCCTGTTTCCGATGACCGCTGCCCAATCCAAGGGATTGGAGGATTTGCGCCTGGTCGAGTTCACGCATGATGACGGCAGCAAGGAATGGATCGGCACCTACACCGCTTATAACGGCGCCACGATCAGGTCGGAGCTATTGCGAACGCGCGATTTCCGCACGTTTACGCTTGGTCCCATCGGTGGCCCGGCGGCGCGCAACAAAGGCATGGCGTTATTCCCACGCAAGGTAGGTGGAGAATATATGATGATCGGCCGGCAGGACGGCGAAAATGTTTTCCTGCTGCGCTCCGATCAGCTCGACCATTGGGGCGAGGGCGAACTGCTGCTGACGCCGACCCAGCCTTGGGAAATGGTTCAGATGGGCAATTGCGGCTCGCCGATCGAGATCGAGGAGGGCTGGCTGTTGCTCACGCATGGTGTGGGCGCCATGCGGAAATATTCGGTCGGCGCGGTCCTGCTCGACAAGGAGGATCCCTCCAAGCTCATAGGGCGTATGAGCCAACCCCTGTTGTCTCCGGCGGACGAGGATCGCGAGGGCTATGTGCCCAACGTCGTCTATAGTTGCGGCGGAATGCGCCTCGGCGATCTGATCTTTCTGCCGTATGGTGTGGCCGACAGTTCGGTCGCTTTTGCCTTCGTCTCAATCAGCAGCCTGCTAGACGCGATGCGGTAAAAGGATCCCCACGTGGCCCAGGGCCGCGCGGGGACCAAAGGTGGCGGCGGCCATAGGGGGTAGCCGGCCGCCTTTCGAAATCAGGCATGAGTGAGCGTAAGCGCACGCTTGTTGGCCGATTTGGCGCGCTCGCGGGTCGCCAATTTGGCGAGCAGCACCGCCACACCGGCGATAAGATAGGCGCCGAGCGCCATCTCTGCGTTGACAATCAGCGCCAACAGCAGCGCGATACGAAGGAAAAGCGGGTTGAATCCGAACAGCTCGCCCAGCGCGTGACAGACGCCGAGGAGGTTGTCGCGGGGGGCGGCCGGGGCGGTCTGGTTGGTCATGATATCGATCCGTATTTCGCGACCGGGCTCATCCCGATCGGCTCGTCATCCGCTTTGCAGGTGCCGTGCCAAATGGATCATAAGGGCTGAACAGGAGCTGAAAGCAGCTCGTGGGCCCGTGAAATATCCCAATGTTGTGGATTTTACGCCAATCCAAGGTGCGGTGAGCGATGGTTCGTCGCGCCTCAGCCGAAGAATGCCACCCAAGTGACGAAATCGTCGCTCATGTCGACAAACCGATGCGAGATCTGCTTAGGGACCCAAGCCAGATCGCCAGCGCTGACCGCAAGCTGCTCGCTTTCGATTTCCAGCGTCGCGCTGCCCGCCACGACGAAATAGGCCTCATCGCGGTTATGCGGTGTCTGGAGATCAGCGCCCCGCGGGGCGAATATCAGGATCTGCGCGCCCGGCTGATTGACGAAACATTGGTAAGGTTCGCCTTCGGGCCATTTTGCGGTGGCCGGCATGGGCAAAGGCGCGAGCGCATCGCCCAGCTTCTTGACCCATGCCTCGCTCATGAGGCGGGTAATGGGGTCACTTGGGTATAGACCACCACCCATTGGCCATTCCGCTTGGCGAACATGTCCGAATAGCGGAAATGCTCCTGAAACGGTTTGCCGTGGTCGGTACCCCGCACCCGCGCCTCGCCGCCCACGATGGCGGTGTCGGCGGATGGGCGAATGAACAGCCGGTCCTTGATCTCGAACGGCTCCAGATGCGTATTGGGATCGGTGAAGCCGTCGATGAAATCTTTCTTGTCGCCGATGCGGCCGGAGCCGCGCACCAGCAAATAATCGGGAGCGAGCATGCGTTCGAGCACCGCGCGATCACCATGGAGTTGCGCATCGTCGAACGCCTGTGCGGCGCTCCGCACCTCGGCATTGTCCGCAGGCGCTTGCGCGCTCGCCGGCATCGCCAGCACGATCAAGGGCAGGATCGACAAGAGCCGGCGCATCTCAGCGCCCCCGCTTTTGCGGGACGCGTGCAAGCGGGTCAGGGCTGTTGGCCACAACCCGCAACATCGCGGCCCACACATCGACATTCTGCTCGAGCTGGATCGGGTCGATCTTGTCGAGCGTGTCGTCTGCTGTGTGGTGAATGTCGAAATAATGCGTTCCATCCTGGACCAGGTCCATTGCGGGTACCCCTAGCAACACCATCGGCCCAACGTCGGTTCCACCGTCGACTTCTCCCGCGGCGGGCGCGACACCCAACGGCGCAAACGCGCGGGTTATTTCCGCCACCAGAGGCGATTTCGGATCGGCCAGGCTGATGCGGAATTGCCAGACGCGCCCGCTGCCGAAATCCGATTCCGCCGCCATGGCATGTTGCTCGGCGCCGTGCGCCTTGGCGTAGGCCTCGCCGCCAAAACCGCCTGGTTCTTCGGCGCCGAACCAGACCAGGCGGATTGTGCGTTTCGGGCGGGGCCCGTCCAGGATGCGTTTGGCTGCAGCGGTGGTGATCGCGACCCCCGCGCCATCGTCGATAGCGCCCGTTCCCAGATCCCAGCTGTCGAGATGTCCGCCGATCAACACGACGCCAGCGGCCCGATCACTGCCGGGCACCTCGGCGACCACATTGCCGGACTGATGTACGCCCGTCATGCGCGGCGTCAGCGTCAGATGGACGGAGACGGGCTTGCCGGTGGCGAGGAGGCGTTCGAGCTGCTCTGCGTCAGGCACCGACAGCGCCGCCGCAGGGATCGGACGGGTTCCCTCTGGCCAGTTGGTGACGCCGGTATGCGGCAGCCGGTGATGATCCGTTCCAAGCGAGCGGATCAATATGGCGGCCGCGCCCTTTTGAGCCGCGACGCCGGGCCCGGAGAAGCGGATCGGGCCATAGGCGCCGTAGGACGAACCATCCTGCGTCACGCCCATACGATGCCAGACGAACACGATCTTACCCCGTACCTGCTCGGCCGGGGCAGCCTTCAACGCTTCCAGGCTGGGAAAACCGACAATCTCTCCCGTAAACCCGCCCTCCGACGTGGCACCGCTATTTCCGAGCGCCGCGAGCATCAGCCTTTGTGGGTAGGGGCCGACGACTTCGGCGGTCTCGGCGCCGCGTACCCACACCGGCATGTCGAACGGCTCGACATGGACGTTGGCGAAACCGAGCGCTTTGAGTCGGGCGACAGCCCAATCGCGCGCCCGCGCGTCCGCCTCGGTCCCGGCGAGGCGCTGGCCGACCTCGGTCGTGAGATCCTCCACGATCCCATAACCGACGTTTTGCGGAGGTGCCGCGAGCGCGGAGGAGGAAGCGAACAGGATGGCGAGGGGAATAAGTGATGTGCGCATGGAGCGTGGCTACCCATCGTCATCCGCTTTGGCAACGCGGCCCGATTCCCCGAGCGCGTAACGCCATATGGGTTGGCGAATTGAGTGATGACGGGGCAATCGGGTCATGCGATGAAAAATCGCATGAATGAGTCACGTGAGGCTTTTCGTAAAACCTTCGAGCGAAAATCCGTTCGCCGGTCTCTGACTGTCGCATTGGTGGTCGGTACCGCGCTGAACCTGATCAACCAGGGTGATGCAATTGTGAATGGGCATCTGCCGGTATTGTGGAAGCTCGCGCTGACTTATTTCGTGCCATTCGCGGTGGCGAGCTACGGTAGCTACGCCGCCTTGCGCGCTTTGCGGTAAAGCCTCGCACCCGCCACGCGATTGCGGGCCGCCTCTTTCATCCCCATGTTGGCAAGTGCGGGCGGTCCGTCTATCGGCTGCGCACCCAGTTTCTAACATCACCAAATCCGCGGAGACGCCATCTTATGGCCGTGCAGTACAGCTTCGTCATGAAGGGCCTGACGAAGACCTTCCCGGGCGCGAACAAGCCCGTGCTCAACAACATCCATCTTCAGTTCCTGCCCGGTACCAAGATCGCGATCATCGGCGTCAACGGTGCAGGCAAGTCGACGCTGATGAAGATCATGGCGGGCATCGACACTGAATATTCGGGCGAGGCATGGGCCGCGGACGGTATCCGGGTCGGCTATTTGCCACAGGAGCCGCAACTCGATCCCGACAAGACGGTGCTGGAGAACGTCAAGGATGGCGTGCGCGGTGTCGCGGACATGGTCGAGCGGTTCAACGCGATCTCGGCTGAGATGGGCGACCCTAAGGACGATACGGATTTCGATGCGCTGTTGGAGGAAATGGGCACGCTCCAGGAGAAGATCGACGCGGTCGACGGCTGGACGCTCGACAACCAGCTCGAAATCGCGATGGAAGCGCTGCGCTGCCCGCCGGGCGACAGCCCCATCACCAAGCTTTCGGGCGGCGAGAAGCGCCGCGTCGCGCTCACCAAGCTGCTGCTCGAAAAGCCCGAAGTGCTGCTGCTGGACGAACCAACCAACCACCTTGATGCCGAAAGCGTCGCCTGGCTCGAGCGGCATCTGATTGATTATGCCGGGAACGTCATTCTCGTCACCCACGATCGCTACTTCCTCGACAATGTCGTGGGTTGGGTGCTCGAGCTCGACCGCGGCCGTGGGTTGCCGTTTGAAGGCAATTATTCGGCCTGGCTGGAAGGCCGCGCGAAGCGGCTCGAGCAGGAAGAGCGCGAAGAGAAGGGCCGTCAGACCGCGATCCAGCAGGAGCTCGCCTGGATCCGGCAGAGCCCGAAAGCGCGCCAGACCAAGTCCAAGGCGCGTATCCGCGCGTTCGACGAACTCGTCGAGCGCCAGAATGACCGCCGCCCCGATACCGCGCAGATCCTGATCCAGATCCCTGAACGCCTCGGCAACAAGGTGATCGAGGCCGAAGGCCTGAGCAAATCCTATGGTGACAAGCAGCTGATCAAGGATCTGAGCTTCACCTTGCCGCCGGGCGGCATCGTCGGGGTGATCGGGCCGAACGGCGCGGGCAAGACCACCTTGTTCCGGATGATCACCGGCCAGGAAAAGCCGGATTCGGGCCACATCGACATCGGCCCGACGGTCAAGCTCGGCTATGTCGACCAAAGCCGCGACCATCTCGACGCCAACAAGAACGTCTGGGAGGAAATCTCCGACGGGCTCGACCGCTTCACCTTTGGCAAACATGACGTCGCGACCCGCGCTTATGTCGGTGCCTTCAACTTCAAGGGGCCGGATCAGCAGAAGCGTGTCGGCCAGCTTTCGGGCGGTGAGCGCAACCGCGTCCACATGGCTAAGATGCTGAAGGAGGGCGGCAACGTGCTGCTGCTCGACGAGCCTACCAACGATCTCGACGTCGAGACCTTGCGTGCATTGGAAGAGGCGTTGGAAAGCTTCGCCGGTTGCGCGGTGGTCATCAGCCACGATCGCTTCTTCCTCGATCGGCTTGCGACACATATCCTCGCCTTCGAAGGCGACGGCCGCGTCGAATGGTTCGAAGGCAATTTCGAATCCTATGAAGAAGACAAGCGACGCCGCCTGGGCGAGGCGGCAGACCGACCTGGGGCGGGCGCCTACAAGAAACTGACCCGCTAAGCGCGCGAACGTCTCCGGTGGCGATCGAAACCCTGTCGGAGTGGCTTGAAGCGGAAGGGATCATCCCCCATCCGGGACCGGGCGTGATCGCCGATGTGGATCGCGTCCGGGAGCTTTTGATCTCCGCTGCGCGGCGAGGGGAGGCGGTCAGCTATTCGCAGCTACTGGGAGAGCTCGGATATCGTTTCAGCCGGCCCAAAATGCGCGCGCTCTGCAAGACACTCGACGTGATCGACCGCGAGGCAAGTGAGCGAGGCGAGCCGGAGCTGGCGGTGCTGGTCGTGCGCGAATCGGATCGGCTGCCCGGACAGGGCTGGTGGGTCGGCGTGGCGGCGTCGCGCGGCTATCACGGCGCCTGGGTAGGGCTGGAGGCCGAGACGCTGATCCGCGATCTGCAGCAGCAGGCGTTCGAATTTTGGCGCACGAAGTGACTGACGCGCTTCAGGCGGTCGAGCGTGTTCTTCTGCCCGCGCTGGATGGGAATCCCCGCAGACCATTCCTGTTGGGATTGTGCGGCGCGCAGGGCAGCGGAAAATCCACGCTCGCGGCCGCGTTGCACGCGCATCTGGTCAATGCGGGGATCGGATGCGCCATCCTGTCCCTCGACGATCTTTACAAGACGAAGTCCGCACGCGCAGCGATGGCGCGATCGATCCATCCCCTTTTTGCAACGCGCGGCGTGCCGGGAACGCACGAGCTCGCTCTCGCCTTCGATCTGCTAGGCGGACTCGAGCGCCATGAAGCAGCAGCGCTGCCCCGTTTCGACAAATCGGCCGATGACCGTTTCCCGGAGGCCGAGTGGGATATCGCCTCTGAAGAGACGCGGGTCCTGATCTTGGAAGGCTGGTGCGTCGGCGCGCGCCCGCAAGCGCAACAGGCGCTCGTAGAGCCCGTCAATTCGCTGGAACGCGAAGACGATCCGGATGGAACGTGGCGGCGCCACGTCAATGCTGCGCTGGCGGGTGATTATCAGCGCCTGTTCGCGCGTATCGACCTGCTGATTCTGCTCGCTGCGCCGGAGTTCGAGGTCGTGCGCGGCTGGCGCGCCGAACAGGAAGCCGGGCTGCGTGCAGGGGGACGCGGAGGGATGAACGATGCGTCGATCGCGCGATTTGTCGAACATTATGAGCGGCTCACCCGGCATATATTGGCCGAAATGCCTGCCTATGCCGATCTGACCATCCGGCTTGATTCCGCGCGGCGGCCGGTAAGTTTCAGCGCAAAGTCTGGATAATCCTGCCACCGATCGCGCCGGCATTTTGTTGCGCGTCTCGCATCACCAGCCTTGCTGTCTCTATCGGCGCAGCAAAAGAGGTTCCGGTCCCGAACACGACTGAGCCATCCGCCGCACGGGTCGGTACCGCCACGCCGCGTTGCCAGGCGAAATTGTAGCGGCCCGCTCCATGTTCGCCTGGTGCGTTGCCACCGATCCAGGCACGCCCGTCCGCATCGAGTGCCCCGACCAGCACCGCACGGGGATAGCCCGCCATTGCCATGCGCAGATTGACCGGATGGTCCATGCCGTCATTGCCTGCGGCCATCACGACGCGAATGCCTTTGGCCGTAGCTGCGCTCACCGCGGCCGCGATTGCGGGATCGTCCTTGAGCGAAAGCGACAGGTTGATCGCGTCGACGCCCGCCTCGGTCGCAAGGCGGATGGCACGCGCAATTGGCGCCGCTGAGGGCTGGCAGGGTGGGCTTGCCCCGCCGGGGCAGCCAGCCGGGTCATCGATCCGGAAAGAAAGGATGCGCACCCGGTTGCCGGACGCGCGCTCCAGGATAGTCGCTACCATCGTGCCATGATCGAAACGGGGGTGAAAAGGCGTACGGCCGGGCGCGCTCGCTACGTCAATTTCGCCGACCAGCAGAGGCTTGAGTTCCGGAGTGGCGGCTACGCCGCTGTCGATCACGGCGACTAGCGGAAGGACGGCTGCCGCTGGCGCGGCGGCAAGCGTCAGGAAGAGCAGGGAAGCAGCAAGGACTCGACGCATGGACAACGCTCACGACCAAGCCGCGGCGCCAAAGCACCGCCGCGAGACCGGAGCCCGGGACGCGCTCCGGCCGACATGTGAGCTTCATCGAGACCGTCGAACAGCGAGACCCCTCACTGACCGCCGACCAGCCACCGGATAACCGGCCGCTAATGTCGCCCCTCCCTAAGAAGAAGATATGCGAATCGAGCTCCGCCGCAACTGCAACTTTCGATCATTATCCTGCCGTTCCAATCGGATAATTCCGACACACTTCGGAGCAGGGATCGAAAGATGCGGTTTTGCCGGTCCGCAATCGTCTTCCCCTGACAAGATGCATGGAGTTGGTTAATGATTGGTTGGCGAGTGGGGACTTACGGCGGACCGGGGGCAACGTCTAAGCCATGATCAGCGAACTGTTGATCGCCGCCTCCATCGCTTCTTCGCCGGATTTGGGTATTGCTGCCGGTCGTTGCGCCCCCTCCGAAGCGGGTGCTTCCTTCGTGGTGGACGTTGAAGGCCTCAAGGATCGCGCGGGCCGGATCAAGCTGGAACTGTATCCTGCCACCGCGCACGATTTTCTGGCCGACGACAATATCTTGGTGGCCGCGGGTAAGCCATTCGCGCGCGTCGACATGTCCACGCCGCCGGTCGGGGCGGTGCGATTATGCATCCGTGCGCCTGGCGCCGGCCGTTATGCGCTGATGCTGCTGCACGACCGCAACGGTGATCACAAGTTCGAGTTATCGAGCGACGGGATCGGCTTTTCGCGCAACCCGCACCTCGGCTGGGGCAAGCCCTTAATCGAACATGTCGCGGTTGAGGTCGGCAATGGTCCGCGGACACTCGCGATCATTCTCAACTATCGCCACGGTTTGGGCGTCCGGCCCGAACGCCCCAGTGATTGACGCGGCGGCTCGGAGTGCCGCGCCTATGTGGTTACAGGGAATAACGACCGGGAGGATTTGAGGGAATCGCGCTTCGACCCGCTATTCCAAGCGTTCTCGATCCGGCGATTAGGGCAATCTACTTCCGGTTCTTGCGGGCCGCATAGCGCGCGTCACGGGCAAGTTTCTTTTCCGCCTCGGTCGGCGGCGGCGGAATGCTGGCGGCCTTGGCCAACGCCTCGGCCGCCTTCGCTTCACGAGCAGCGTCCTGCGCAGCTTTTCTCGCCGCGCGCTTTTCAGCTTCGGCCGCCTCGCGCCTCAGGCGCGCAGCCTGGCGTTGAGCGACGATTTCCGGATCGACAGGAGGTTTGGCGCGAAGGTTTTCCAAGGCTTTCTGCTTGGCTTCGGCGGCACGGCGCCCGCGATCTTGGAAGGAATCAACTGGTGGCTTCATTATGCGAACAAGTCCTCACGCCGCCGGTCACTCTCCGGCGGGCTTCATACTGGATTATTTAGTGGCGACTTCGCTCGCCTGCGCGCCGAAATGCTCCCTGGCATAGGCCCGGGCGGCGGTAGCGGTCTTGAAGCGGTCGGCCTGCAAAGTGGAGGTCACGAGCGGATAATGCTGCGAATTGTAGCGCGTTTCGCGGATGGTGATGCGAAAATCGCCTTCCTCGTCCTTGGCGATCAGGAATGGCCGCACTGGGGTTCTCGACATATAAATACTCCGGAGACTGGGACGGAATCGCGCGACACGGCAAAGGGCCGACACGATACGATCGGCCCCCGAACACGAATCCTGTCGGAAAAAATCGGGCGACCGCCTGCTGGCGCGTCGCCCGATCTCTTTAGGCTTAGGCTGCCTGCAGGTTGACGGCCGAGGTCTTGCCGCGGCGATCCGTCTCGAGCTCGTAAGTAACGCGCTGGTCCTTATCGAGCGTATGCATACCGGCACGCTCAACTGCCGAGATGTGAACGAAGGCGTCACTGCCGCCGGTTTCCGGCGCGATGAAGCCATAGCCCTTGTCGGCGTTGAAGAATTTGACGGTTCCGGTGATCATATGGGTATCCTTTGTCCCATGTATGACGGGCATGTACCAACGGCGGCACATCCCGGCTTCGGTGAGGCTAGAAAGGGACAAAGGGGGGAGCCGAAGGCGGCCCAATATCCGTCGCATGCGACGTCAGCCCGAGCTCTATAGGTGAAGTCGGCGCAATTTGGAAGGGCGCGCCGAAATTGGACGTGCGAACACTTCGGAAGGTGGCGCGCCCGGCAGGATTCGAACCTGCGACCACGAGCTTAGAAGGCACGTGCTCTATCCTCTGAGCTACGGGCGCCCGCCAAATGCGTTAGCGTGGATTGCGCGGGGCGGGAACCGCGATAGTGTGGGGGTATGAACCGGGCAGGGGGCAAAGTGCGGAACGAAGGGCAGCCCGTCGCGGTCGAGGCGAGCACGCTTGCAGGGCGCAATTTCCGTTACTTCGATTTCATGATGGCGGCGTTCGTCACCATCCTTCTGCTGTCGAACATCATCGGTGCGGGCAAGCGCGCGGTCATCGATCTTCCGTGGATCGGCCCGTGGCCTTTCGGCGCTGGTATCCTCTTCTTCCCGGTCTCTTACGTGCTCGGCGACGTGCTGACCGAAGTTTATGGTTATGGCCGTGCCCGGCGCTGCGTGTGGGCGGGGTTCGCGGCGCTCTTGTTCATGGTGTTCATGAGCGTCGTCGTGGTCGCATTGCCGCCGGACAAGGGCTGGACGGGGCAGGCCGCCTATGAAGCCGTATTCGGCCAGGCCTGGCGTATCGCGCTGGCATCGCTTTGCGCTTTCTGGGCGGGCGAGTTCGCCAACAGCTTCGTGCTTGCGCGGATGAAGGTGCTTACCAAGGGGCGCTGGCTGTGGTCACGCACGATCGGTTCGACCATCGTCGGCGAGGGCGTCGATAGCCTGATCTTTTATCCATTGGCGTTCCTGGGCGCAGCCGGCTGGACGGGACACCAGGTGTTGGTCGTGCTGCTCACGCAATGGCTGCTGAAAGTGTCGTGGGAGGTGATCCTGACACCGGCCACCTACGCCGTGGTTGGTTTCCTCAAACGGCGCGAGGGTGTCGACATATTCGACGAAAAGACCAACTTCTCGCCATTTAGGGCCAGGGTTTAACTGTAAATGTGAGCTGAACCTGTGCCGCTGGGTAAGCTGGGCGGCTGGTTCAACCAAGAGGCGCCGGTTGGCGCTCTACCTTCGGCAGATCCGGATCGAGATGCGCCCATGCCGGCGCCGAGTCAGTCCAGATCATCGACTTGGGTCCAAGATCGTCATTGTTGTCAAAGGCTCCAATCCGGACCCCGATCAAATGGCGCCGCGCATGCGACTGGACGAGAAGCAGGCTGCCGCACGTCGGGCAGAAGCCACGCGCAAGCATGTTGCCGCTATCGGCCGGCACGTCATGCCAGCGCACCTCGCCGACGACCTCCACCTCCTCTGTGCTGAAGAAAGCATTATGGGTCGGGCCGCCACCGGTGAGCTTCTGGCAGTCCCGGCACCAGCAGGAACGGGTGGTTATCGGATCGGCGGCGGCAGTGATCCTGACGGCGCCACACTGGCACGAGCCCTGCCGACTCATGCCACCGCCTCAAGCAGGCCTTCAAACAGACGCCTGCCGTCGGCGCCGCCATGTTCAGGACCGATCATCCGCTCTGGATGCGGCATCATACCCAACACATTGCCGGCCTGGTTGACGATACCGGCGATATTGCGCGCCGACCCATTGACGCGTTCCGCATAGCGGAACGCGACGCGACCTTCGCCTTCCAGGCGATCGAGCACGCCTTCGTCCGCTGTATAATTACCGTCATGGTGGGCGACCGGGATCGTGACCTGCTCGCCCGCACCATAGCGGCTGGTGAAAATCGATTGGCTATTCTCGACGGTCAGGGCGACCGGCCGGCACACGAAGTTGAGGCCGGCGTTACGCATCAGCGCGCCGGGTAGTAGCCCCGCTTCCGTCAGTATCTGGAAGCCGTTGCAGACCCCTAGCACGGGCACGCCGCGCGCGGCTGCCTCGACAACGGCTTTCATCACCGGGGATCGTGCAGCCATCGCGCCCGAGCGGAGATAATCACCGTAGGAAAAACCGCCTGGAACCGCGATCAGATCGGTGCCTTCCGGTAATTCGCTCTCGCGGTGCCAAAGCATCGTTGGCGCGCGACCCGTGACTTCCTCGATCGCTACCGCGAGATCACGGTCGCAATTGGAGCCGGGAAACACGATCACCGCCGACTTCATCTTTGCCTCCTACGGTCCCGCTCCCTCCGAAGAGGGGCTGAGCGGTGGAAATTACGCCCGCTCGATCCGATAATTCTCGATCACGGTATTGGCGAGCAGCTTGCGGCACATCGCGTCCAAATCCGCGTCGGTTACGCCGTCGCCATGCTCGATTTCGATATATTTACCCTGGCGCACATCCTCAACGCCCGAGAAGCCGAGGCCTTCAAGCGCGTGATGGATTGCCTTGCCCTGGGGATCGAGAACGCCGGTCTTGAGCGTCACGTAGATGCGCGTCTTCATGGCTTAACGCCCCTCCACGACCTCGCGGGCCTGGTCAAGCCGGGTCGCGTAATTATCCAGCACTTTCGCCGTTCGGCCGGCATATTCATTGGCATCGTCGAACCGCCGGTCCTCGATCGCCTCGCGGACGCCGGGCAAGGTCTTGGCACCGTAACCGGTCAGGCGGCCCGGCGCGTAGACCAGGTTCTTGAACCAGGCACGCCCCGGCAGGCCGCGCTCGTCTAGCAGCAACTGATCGACGTCGCGCAGCATCGCGTTGAGCTTTGCCCGCTCCGCTCCGTCGAGTCTGGAGCCCTTGTCGGCATAAGCGGAATCGAACGCGGCCGCGCTCCTTTTGAGGCGGTCGACCGCGTCCGAAAGCGCCGCGAGTTCGATATGCGGCGTTTCGGCTTCCGGCGCCGGTGCGCCGACGGGCTTCAGCGGATCGCTGGCGAGGCGGAACGCGTCGCTCTTGGTCAGGGCTTCGCGTTTGCGATCCTGGTCGCGGCGCTCGTCGGCAAGCTTGGTCACCTCGTCCAGATAGGAAGCGACCGCATCGGCGAAGTCGCCGAAGCGCATAGCCGGCGTGTCGGCATCGGCCAGGCGAAGCACGATCCGGCCCGCCGTCTTCGATAATGTCGCGCCATATTTGAGGCCCGGATCGTCGAAGGTCGTGAAATGATGGAAGCTGTCGTAGAGCGAATGATAGACGCCGCCGCTCTGATCCTCGCCGCCATAGCCGAGATCCAGCGCGGGTAGGCCGAGATGCTGCAGATAGGCCGAATAATCCGAACCTGAACCTAAGGCCTCCAGCGGCAAGTCACCGCCGCTTTCCGCCGCCTTCAATTGGCGCGCATCGGCCCGCTGGCCCGAAAATGCGCCGACGCGTATCGTCGCGCGCGATCGTGCCGCCACGCTGGCGCCGGTTTCCGGATCGGTCACATCCGCCATCACCTGGTTGACCAGATGCTGGAAGTCGTGGCTGCCGCCCGCGCCCAGATAGCCGCGGCCATTGGCGTCCGAATTGATGTAGATGATCGCCTTGCGCTTGAGCTCGTCGGCATGCTGCTCGGCCCATTCGGTCGAGCCCAGCAAAGCCGGCTCCTCGCCGTCCCAGCTTGCGTAAACTATCGTGCGCGCCGGGCGCCAACCCTGCTTGAGGAGGGCTCCCATGGCTTTCATTTCCGACATCATCGCGACATTGCCGGAAAGCGGATCCGATGCGCCCATCACCCAGCCGTCATGATGATTGCCGCGCACAACCCATTGGTCGGGCAATGCTGCTCCCTTGATCGTCGCGATGACGTCGTAGATCGGCTTCAGCGACCAGTCCGATTTGACCGCGAGGTGGACCTTGGTCTGGCCGTCGCCGCCGGTGTGATAAGTGAAAGGGAGCGAACCCTGCCAGCTGCCCGGCACGGTCGGCCCGCCGAGACGTAACAGCAGTTTCGACGCGTCGGCATAGGACATTGGCAGGGCCGGGATCTTGAGGATGGTCTTCGCCTCCTCGCGCGTCAGCCGTTTCGCGTCGGCGGTAGCGCCGATGCCGGGGGTGAGCGGATCGCCGGGATAGACCGGCATATCCATCACCGATCCGCGCTGTACGCTGAAGGGTGGGCGCATCCCGCCCTTGGGGTAGACGTCATCCTTGGCGTAGCCATCCTGACCAGGGTCGGAATAGATGATGCAGCCTGCCGCGCCATGCCATTGCGCCAGTAGAGGCTTCAATCCGCGCCAGCCGACGCCGTAGCGCGCGATCACGATCTTTCCCTTCACGTCGATACCGCGCCGGGCCAGCGCCTGATAATCCTCGGGCATCCCGAAATTGACGTAGACCAGGTCGGCAGTGACATCGCCGTCGCCCTGATAAGCGACATAGGGTGGCAACGCGCCGGCGGTGTTGGCCGATGTGTCGTCTCCGGGCACGGCGGGCTCCTGCCCGCCGAGGGCGACATGTTCGGGGGCGACCAGCTCGACAATAGTGGAGATCGGTGTGGGATAGAGGACCTGGAAGGTCTCGATATGCGCGTCCCAACCCCAGGATTTGAACAGGCCGAGCATATATTCGGCATTGGCCTTGTCGTGCGGTGAGCCAACATGGTTGGGGGCTGACGACATCGTCCTGAGCCATTCGAGCTGATCGGCTGAACTTATGCTGGCGTCGAACGCGGTTTCGATTGCTTTCTGATCAAGCGGGCGAGCCTGGGCGCTGACGCCCATTGCGAGCGCGGCAACGCCCGCGAGCAGGATGCGCGAAACGGTCATTACTGATCCCCT
>Ga0070658_10000425_pt1 | contig 36618 bp, 32 predicted proteins | sample KBSC13metaG_FD_64664 | JGI IMG/M metagenome (GOLD analysis project Ga0070658, IMG submission 64664) | Corn rhizosphere microbial communities from Kellogg Biological Station, Michigan, USA - KBS C1-3 metaG | ecosystem: Host-associated > Plants > Roots > Rhizosphere > Soil ... | reverse complement strand
CCAAAGCACCCGCGTTCATCTGGCGTTAACTGTGCGTTTTTATTCGGGACGTAGTCTTGATCGTGACGCCAACCCCACAAAGGGAGAGTCACATGAGCGGCGAACAACGCCACATCAACCCGATACCCGACGACAACACCAGCTTCAGAACGCTCTCGTTAACCGATGCATATATCGCCAAGGTCAATGCTGCCCTTGGCGCCGGCGACGACAGTCTTGTCAGTGAACTTGCCGACGCGTACCTCGACGAAGCCATCGCGGGCGTCGCCTGCTAATCGTCAATATCGACAGCTCGTGGGTTGCGAGCTGCGAGCCTCTGCAATATCGGCGTCATTGTTTTGGCTTCGCGGCCGAAGAAGTCCGGGTCGGCTTGCTCGAACCTTGGGCCTCAAGCCCGCGCACTACCTGCGACGTCATCTTTGGCTCGGTTCCGGCCTGACGGGCCAGCTCGAGCTGGTTCGGGGAGCAGAGCAAGAATCCCAAACTGCGCGCCAGCCCCCGCATGTACCGCGTATGCAGGTGGCAGCCACAGCTACAAGAGGTCCCGACCGATGAGTTCATTCGCCCGCGGCCGTCAAAGCGATGATGACTGGCGCCAATGGGCGAGCGATCGCGTTCACGGTCAGGGGACCGATCGCACTCACCGACCTGCCTGGCTTGTGCGCGCGCGTCTGCCGTCAGTTACAGAACGCCGAGGCCGGGCCCCCGACGAGTAGCGAATTGTCAGCAATCTACTGCGACGTTGCCGGCGTGACCGCCGACGCGATGGCGATCGAGGCCCTTGCCCGCCTGCAGCTGGCGGCCCGCCAGCGAGGGTGCCAGGTGCGACTACGCAACGCGCCGCGCGAACTGCTCGACCTCGTTGCGCTGGTGGGGTTAGCGGACGTCTTGCCCGACGTCAGTGACGAGCCGTAGTGCGCGGCTCAGCAGTTACGCAGGCTCAGTCGTCGAGATGATCGGGCAGGCCGAACAACGGGAACAACGACTGCGCCGACAAAAAGAACGTCAATTCGCTGATCGCAGCGTCGCGCAGCTCGAGAACTTGCAGCGCCCATGGCGAGTATCCGCCGTTAGGGTCTGGCTTGTACTGCCCGAACGCCGGCGACCCGTTGGCCGACACGGTGGCAACAACCCGTGAGCCCTGACACCCGATGCCGGGGCCGAACCACCAGCTGAAGATGTCGTCGCGACCGGCCAGCCACATGTCGTACGGCGGCATCGACTGAGTGGCGTCTTCGTGGATCAGCGACGTCAATGCGTCGATGTCGTAAGCCTCGAAGGCCTTGACGTAGCGGGCGAGCAGCTCGCTGTCGGCGTCGGAGAGTGTGGTTTTGCCGCTGGCCGCGTCGAGCGATTCGGCCGACCGATTGGATTCGAGAGTGGCCCGCGCGCGCTGCAGCGCGCTGTTGACCGAGGCGACGCTGGTGTCGAGCAGTTCGGCCACCTCGCTCGCCTTCCACTGCAGCACTTCGCACAAGATCAGCGAAGCGCGTTGCCGCGGTGGCAGGTGCTGCAAGGCCGCCACCAGAGCGAGCCGCACGCTGTCGCGCGTGATCGCCACCTGCGCCGGATCGGCGTCGGCGTTGACGACGAGCTGATCGGGAATCGGCTCTAGCCAAGTGGCCTCGGGCCGTTGATTGAGGTTGCTGGCAACCGGTTCTTGCGCCGGACCGAGATCCATCGGCCGGGCCCTCCGCTGGCCGCTTCGCAGCATGTCGAGGCACACATTGGTGGCGATGCGGTACAGCCACGACCGAAGTGATGATCGGCCCTCGAAGCCATCGAACGAGCGCCACGCTCTGATCACGGTCTCTTGCACGGCGTCGTCGGCATCGAAGGGCGAGGCCAGCATGCGGTAGCAGAACGCGCGCAGTTCGGTGCGGTGTGTCTCGAGTTGTCGTTCGAGTTCGGCAGGCATCGCGGTGGTCGGAACGCTCATCGGCTCATGCTACGTCGTCCGATGAATTTCGTCGCACCTGCGCGTCAGAATCGGGTACCAGCTTTTCGCCGTCCGTTTTCGTGATGAAGGAGCTACCATGCCACGCCGCGACAGTGCCCCTATGGGAGCACCCTGCTGGATCGACCTCATGACGTCAGACGTGCAACGTGCACGCGAGTTCTACACCGAGCTTTTCGGTTGGACGGCGGGCGAGCCCAGTCCTGAGTTCGGCGGATATTTCATGTTCTTCAAAGATGACGTGCCCGTTGCGGGCGGTATGCAGGCGCAGCCGGCCCAGGAGATCCCGAATGCGTGGTCGGTCTATCTGGCGACCGACGACGTGCGCAAAACGCTCGCGGCGGCGATCGACGGCGGGGCGAAGATCCTTGTCGACGCGATGGACGTCGCCGATCTCGGCGCCATGGCAATGATCGCCGACGCAGGCGATGCTGCCATCGGGATGTGGGAGCCGCGCGCGTTCTCGGGCCTCACAATGCTGGGCGAGACCGGCACGCCGGCCTGGTTCGAACTACACACGCGCAGTTATGACGACGCGGTCAGGTTCTATCGCGAGACCTTCGGCTGGCAGACCGAAACCGCGGGCGACACTGCAGACTTCCGTTACACCAATGGAACTGACGGCACCACGCCGTTCGCCGGCATCATGGACGCCACTGCATTCTTGCCGCACGGCGTGCCAGCGCACTGGTCGGTGTACTTCGGGGTCGACTCCGCCGACGCCACGGTCGCCCGGCTCGGCGAACTCGGCGGATCAGTCGTGCAGGCTGCCGAAGACACGCCGTACGGACGCCTCGCCACCGTCACCGATCCGATGGGGGCAACGTTCAAACTGGTCCAGCCACCAGCAGACATCACAGCGTAGGCGCTGTCAGCAAACTGCGGCGTAGCGACGGTTTTCGCTATGGAACGAGTGGCCGCACCTGCGTGGCAACAAATCGCATAAAGCCTGCGAGGTCGGGATCGTCGGGCGTCGGCTGCAGCACAACGGTGTCGGCGCCCGCATCGACCCATCGCGCGATTGCGTCGGCAAACGCATGCGCATCGCCCACGATGCAACGGTCGTCGATCGTGTCGTAGCCCCAGCGCACGCGTTCGCGCTCGAGGCGTGCGATCGCCTCGTCTGCGACATCGAGAGCATCACCGATGGCGGAGTGAACATTGACGATGATGCGGTGAGCCCTAGGCGAAGCTCGAAAATCGCTGGTACTACTCGCGTTTCGCCCCGCGTCGATATGCCGGCGAGCGGCCGCCAGCGCTTCGGGTGACGTGCCCGCAGTGAGGATCGTGCCGTCGGCCAGCTCCCCCGACAATTGCAAAGTGCGCGGGCCGACCGCGCCCGCCACGACGGGCGGCGGCTGCGGCGGTGGCCAATCAAGACCGACATCGTCGAGCTTCACGTAACGGCCGGCTACGGTGAGCCGATCTCCGGCCAGCAGCGCCCGCAACGCGCTGACGTACTCGCGGAACAAGGTCATCGGCGACTCCGGGCGAACGCCGACCTGGCCCATCCATTCCTGCACACCATGCCCGACGCCGACGATGATGCGGTCGGGGAAAAGCCGGGCCAGCGTTGCAGATTCCATCGCGGTGATTGCCACGTTTCGCAGTGGGATCGGCAAGACGCCCACGCCGACGCGCAGGTTCGTCGTCCAACCGAGAACGGCTGCGGCGCAGGCGATTCCGCTCTCGCGGAAGCAGTCCTCCCAGAGCCAGAGTTCTTCGACGCCCGCGCGGTCGGCGGCGGTTGCGGCCGCATGCAAACGCTCGGGCGGCAGATCGGGTGCAAACACCACGCCAAGGACGGTCATGCCTCCATCCTTGCCGATCCACCGGGTGCAAGCCGGACGGCGGGCGCGTCGTGCGCGTGTCGACCATGATCGACGTGAGCCCACTCCGGAGCGGTGGCGTGCGGCAGGTGTCGTTAGGAAACTGCGCGGGAAGGGCAACCGAGGCAGGATGCACAGCGCGACGACACCTTTGCCGGTGATGCAGCGAGGAGGCGCACGGGTGGCTGACACGATTGCCGTGCTCGGTACCGGGATCATGGGAACGCCAATTGCCCGCAATCTCAACCGCGCCGGTTTCGCGGTGCGGGCCTGGAACCGCACGCGCAAGAAAGCCGAACCACTGAGCGCAGATGGCATCACTGTGTGCGACTCCCCCGCTCAGGCCGCGACGGGCGCCGACTTCGTGCTGACAATGCTCGCCGACGGCGATGCGGTCGCCCAATCGATGACCGGTGAAAGCGGCGCACTCGAAACAATGTCAGCTGACACGATCTGGTTGCAGTGCTCGACCGTAGGCATCGAAGCCATAGATGCGCTGTACCGGCTCGCTGAGAAGGCTGGCGTCGAGTTCGTCGATTCTCCGGTGCTCGGCACCAAAAAGCCCGCCGAGGATGCCAAACTCAACGTGCTCGCGTCGGGCGATCCGTTGCTCGAATCGCGGTGCCGCAAGGTTTTCGAAGCCATCGGGCAAAACGTCTCCTGGCTCGGACCCGTCGGCGACGGCACCCGGTTGAAGCTGGTGATGAACAGTTGGGTGCTGGCCGTGACAGCCTCGGTGGCCGAGGCCGTGGCACTCGCCGAAGGTTTAGGCCTCGATCCGAAGCTGTTCCTGTCGACGCTGCAAGGAACACAACTCGATACGCCGTACGCACATCTCAAAGGCCAGGCGATGATCGGGCGCGACTTCACACCGTCATTTCCCACGGCCGGCGCGGCCAAGGACAGCGGCCTGATCCTCGAAGCCGCACGGGCCAGTGGCATCAACACCGACGTCGCGAAAGCGGTGCACGAGAAGTTCGAGCGCACGATCAAGGCAGGCTACGGCGACAACGACATGGCAGCCGCGTACTACGCCACCGCGAGGCGTTGACGACGAATCGAGGCACGCCACCGCGACGACGAGAAAACCTGGAGACACTGATGAATATCGGCATTATCGGCGCAGGAAACATCGGCGGAAGTCTCACGAGACGACTCACCGGGCTCGGCCACAAAGTGAGCGTTGCGAACTCGCGCGGCCCGAAGACTCTCACCGGGCTCGCCGCTGAAACAGGCGCAATGCCCGCAGACCTCGACAAGGTGGCGCGTGGCGCCGATATCGTCATCATCGCGATTCCCGAAAAGGGCGTGCCAATGCTGCCGAAAGACGTACTCGACGGCATGGCCGACGACGCGGCGGTGATCGACACCGGCAACTATTACCCGGGCCGCGACGGCAAGATCGATGCGATCGAGGACGGCAAGCCGGAAAGCCAATGGGTGCAAGAACAAATCGAACACCCGGTCGTGAAAGCGTTCAACGGCGTACTCGCCGACGCGCTGCTCGAAAAGCCGATGCCGAAAGGAAGTCCGGGCCGACTGGGAGTAGCGATCGCATCTGACGACTCAGCGGCGAAAGCGAAAGTGATGGCGCTCGTCGACGAACTAGGCTTCGAGCCTGTCGACGCCGGCACCATCGCCGATACGTGGCGCCAGCAGCCCGGAACACCCTGGTACGGCAAGGGTTTCGACGCCGACGGTGTGCGCCGGGCGCTCGAAGCGGCCAGCCCGGAGCGGGCGAAGGAATTCCGAACGGCCTAATCTTGCACGCTATACACCGCCGCGTTCGAATGGCTTTGTTGCCGTGAGCGGTGCCGCCGAGCTCAGAACTCGAACACCAACCGCGCAGGCACCTCACCGGACAGGATTTCGCTGAAGCACGCATTTACGTCGTCCAGCTTGCGGCCTTCGGCGATAACTCTCGTGCGGCCGGCAGCGTGCAGCTCGAACACTTCGGCGAGATCGCGACGGGTGCCGACGATCGAACCGACGATCGTGATGCCTTTGAGCACGGTCTGGAAAATCGGCAGCACGAGTTCGTTGTCCTTCGGCAAGGCCACGAGCACCAGGCGTCCGCCGCGCTTGAGCGAATCGAAAGCCTGCCCCATCGACTTCGGCGATACCGCGAGCGCAATCGCCGCGTCGACCCCACCCAGTGCTTGTATCGCGGCCACCGGGTCGGTCTTGCGGGCGTTCACCACGTGATCGGCACCGAGTTCGCGTGCGAGTTCGAGTTTGTCGTCCTCAACGTCGACGGCCACCACACTTGCCCCTGCGATCTGCGAATATTGCATCGCCAGATGGCCGAGCCCTCCGATTCCGAACACCGCCACCAACTCCGACGGCCGGATACCCGCAACTTTGACCGCCTTGTACGTCGTGACACCTGCACACGTCAGTGGCGCCGCATCGAACGACGAAACGCCTTCCGGCACGGCGACAACGTAATCGGCACTGGCCACCACGTACTCGGCATACGAACCGTCGACGGAGTAGCCACTGTTCTGTTGCTTTTCGCATAACGTCTCGCGGCCTGATACGCAGAACTCGCAGTGACCACAAGCAAATCCAAGCCACGGGACGGCGACCCGCTCGCCGATCCTGCTGACCGGCACGCCGGTGCCGACCTCGGTGATGACGCCAACGCCTTCATGACCAGGGATGAACGGCGGGACAGGTTTCACCGGCCAATCGCCGCGGGCAGCGTGAATGTCGGTATGACACAGACCGCTCGCTTCGACGCGCACGAGCACCTGCTGTGGTCCGGGCCGGGGCGCGGGCCTTTCCTGAATTTCGAGTGGCTTCGACAATGACGTGACGACGGCGGCCTTCATCGCGTACTCCCTGCTCGGACCGACCCGCTCGCCCTATCGGCGGGGTTGCCACCACGATGCGCCCACGGCTGCGCACTCGACAGGGCAGCGAGTCCCGTCGATGCGGGACGTTCGGCAGGCGCTCACGCGCCACCGTTCTCGCCGACAGGTGTGTTGATCGTGCGGCAGCTCACACCGGGGTCGGCATGAGCGTGAACGCGATCTGACGCTCGCCGTCGATCCGAGCGTCGAGCGTTTTGTCGTCGAGCAGCGGCGCGATCTGGTCATCGATGAACACGTGTGATCCCTGCTGCTCGATCACCTGATCCGTCGGTGCCGGTTCGGAAGCCACACTGAGCCCGAGTTGCGCGCGATCGCCGTCCGTCACCTCGCTGATACGGAGGCCTCCTCCGGGCTGATCGGCCATGAGGGCGTTGATCGCTTGAGCGGCTTCGTTGGTGAGCGTCAACATCAAGAATTGCCTTCCTGCATAAGGATTCACGCAGTGAAGCAAGCATGAACCACTTCGAACACGAGTTCTCCCCATACCCGCGGTTGCGGCACCGAACCCGGATGCCGCTATTCGCCTTCTGCGAATTTCTGTGCCGCCGCATAGGCGAACTGCAAGTAGTCGGACGCCGCCCGCGCCGTCATGATCGATGCTGCCAATCGCGTGGCGCGCGGGGCGAGCACCAGGCCGAAACCGAAGATCGTGGCGAGCGGACTCGTCGATGGGCGACTTCGCGGGCCCGCTCCCGCGCGTGTTCAACGGTTTCCACTACGTCGTCAACGCCTCTGCGCCAGTGTTCTCGTCGATCCTGGCCCGCTTTCGGTACGACTCGACATAGGTAGGTAGCGCGGGGCCGCGAGGCCGTCGTCCGGGCTGGATGTCGCAACTCAAACCCTTGGCCTCTTGAATGTGCACGTTCGGATCAAGCGACAGGTGCAGCAACTCGTTCGCAGCGTCACCGGTCGATAAACCGTTCGGCCCCCAGTGGTACGGCAAACCGATCTGGTGCATGGTGCGTCCCTGCACAATCAACGGCGTCATCCGACTCGTGACGAGCACCCTCGCTTCGATCGCGCTTCGCGCGGTAATGATGGTCGCCCAGCCCATGTGCTGGAGGCCGCGTTCGGCGGCCAGTTCGGGGCTCACCTCGCAGAAGAATTCCGGCTGCAGCTCCGACAGATACGGCAGCGTGCGGCTCATGCCGCCAGCAGTGTGATGCTCGGTGAGCCGATACGTCGTGAACACGTATGGGAACACTTCACTGCCAGGCGTATCACCCGAAGGATTCAGCCGGTTGTGCTTGTGCTTGTGCATTTGTCGCGCTGGATTGTTCTGTTGCTTGTACAACGCATTGGCGAACGGCGATTCCTGCGGCTCGTAGTGCGTGGGCAGCGGACCGTCGACGAGGCCGGCGGGCACGTACAGCCAGGCCCTGCCATCGGTTTGCATGATGAACGGTTCGGTGCCCGCGATCGCATCTTCAGCCTGTGCATCATCGGGCGGTCGATAATCGGGGCGCTTGTCGACCTGGAAGTCTGGCACGTCGTGACCGACCCACGTCCCCTGCTTGTCGTCCCACCACACGTACGCCTTGCGTTCGCTCCAGGGCGCGCCGTCGGGGTCGGCCGACGCGCGGTTGTAGAGAATGCGGCGGTTCATCGGCCACGCCCAACCCCACTCGGGCGCCACCCAGTGCTGTTCGTTTCCGGGCTTGCGGCGGTCGGCCTGGTTCACGCCGTCGGCATAGACGCCGCAGTAAATCCAACAACCACATGCCGTCGAGCCGTCATGCTTCAAACTGGTGTAACCAGATAGCGGCTTGTGTTCAGAATCCCAACCGTTGATCTCGGCCAGCACAGCTTCGGCCTTGGGTTCGGCGATCGAGCCCTCGGTGGGGTAATCCCACGTGAGATCAAGAATCGGGCGATCGCGTTCGTCGGTCGAACGGGCCAGCTTCTCGCGGATGATCCGGCCGAGGTGGTAGTAAAACCACAGCTCACTGCGGGCGTCGCCATCGGGTTCGACGGCCGCGTGATGCCACTGCAACATACGCTGGGTGTTGGTGAAACTACCGTTCTTCTCGGTGTGCGCCGCAGCAGGCATGAAGAAAACCTCGGTGCCGATGTCTTCGGTCTTCATCTCACCGGTCTGGATTTCGGGCCCATCGAGCCACCATGTAGCGCTTTCGATCAAAGAAAAATCGCGGACGACGAGCCAGTCGAGGTTGGCCATGCCGAGCCGCTGCATCTTCGCGTTCGCCGACCCCACCGCGGGGTTTTCGCCCACGATGAAGTAACCGCCGCCACCCTGATCCACCTGATGCAGCACGGTGTTGTACGTGCCGTGATCGCCGGTGAGTCGCGGCAAATAGTCGAAGCAGTAGTCGTTTTCGGCGGTCGCCGCGTCGCCCCACCACGCTTTGAGCAGGCTGATGGTGTAGGCCTTCATGTTGCCCCAGTAGCCCTTCTTGCCCGAGTCTGCGGTAACAAAGTCGTCGAGAGTCTCGTGCTCGTGCGCGTGGGGCATCGGGATGTAGCCGGGCAAGATGTTGAACAGCGTGGGGATGTCGGTCGAGCCCTGGATGCTGGCGTGACCACGCAACGCCATGATGCCACCGCCCGGGCGACCCATGTTTCCCAGTAATGACTGCAAAATCGCGGCGGTTCGGATGTACTGCACGCCAACCGTGTGCTGGGTCCAGCCGACCGCATAGACGAATGCAGACGTGCGTTCGCGACCGGAGTTGCTGGTCAGCGCTTGCGCCACCGTCAGGAAGGTTTGCGCCGGCACACCGCAGATCTTCTCGACCATTTCAGGCGTGTAGCGCGCGTAGTGCCGCTTCAACACCTGATAGACGCACCGTGGATGTTGCAGCGTCTCGTCGAGTTCGACCGCTATGTCGAACGCCGGGCCGCCGCTGCCGTGCGACTCCGACTTCGCCGCCGACTTGCTGCCGCTCGATTCAGGCCGACCAGAACCACCAGAATCGCCCGCGGTGCGGTCGTCGTACTGGGTGTCGCGATGACCGGCAGCCGGAGCCATCTCGGCGCCCTTGTACTGCCACGAACTGGGGTCGTAGTGCCGGCTCTCGGCATCGAATCCGGAGAAGACGCCGTCGAGATCCTCGGTGTCGAGGAAGTCGTCGCGCAGGATCACCGGTGCGTTCGTGTACGCGACGACGTACTCGCGAAACTCCAACTCGTTCGTCAGTACGTAGTTGATGAGCCCACCGAGAAACGCGATGTCGGTGCCGGCCCGCAGTGGCACGTGAAGATCAGCCACTGCCGACGTCCGGGTGAAGCGTGGATCGACGTGGATCACCGTCGCTCCGCGGGCTTTCGCCTCCATGACCCACTGGAAACCAACCGGGTGACATTCGGCCATGTTCGAACCCTGAATGATGATGCAGTCAGAATTCTGCAGGTCTTGCTGGAAGGTTGTGGCCCCGCCGCGCCCGAACGAAGTTCCCAAACTGGGAACTGTGGAGGAGTGTCAAATACGGGCCTGGTTCTCGATCTGAATCGCCCCGAGGCTCGTGTAGAGCTTCTTCATGAGGTAGTTCTCCTCGTTGTCGAGGGTCGCTCCTCCGAGACTCGAAATGTCGAGCGTGCGGCGCACGCGTTTGCCTTCGACTTCCCACTCCCATTTGTCGCGCCGGGTCGCGATCACCCGATCGGCGATCATGTCCATCGCGGTATCGAGATCGAGAGACTCCCACGCGGTGCCGTGCGGGCGACGGTACTTGACCTTGTACTCACGGCTCGAACTGGTGACGAGTTGCTTGCTCGCAGCGCCTTTCGGACACAGCCGGCCGCGCGAGACCGGGCTGTCAGGATCGCCCTCGATCTGGATGACCTTTTCGTCTTTTACGTAGATGTTTTGGCCACATCCGACGGCGCAGTACGGGCAGATGCTCTTGACCACCCGATCGGCCTTCTCGGTGCGCGCGGTCAAGCCGGCCGTGTAGGCCGATTCGGCGGCGGCGCCGCGGCCGGTCGGGTCGCCGTCCATCAGCTGGCGCAGCGCCGGCCAGCCCAGGAACGATTTCGACGACGTCACTGCTCGCTCCCTTCGACCTTCGGGCGCCTTCTCACGCTCCACTCCCCCGTGGCGCTTTAGTCCACACGCGTTTGATTGATAACTCTTCTGCTGTCGTCTGGCAACCTTTGGGTGGCGCCCGCGCGGTCGAGCAGCTCCAGCAGCGGCACCGCAACCCGACGGGTGGTTGCGAGCGCCTGGCGGGCCTCGCTCACCGTGAACGGCTGCCGCAAGGCAGCAAGGCGTTGGACCGCCTGGGTTTCGGCGTCCGGGCCGAGCACTACGCCGGGGGCGATGCGCAACAGCAGGCCGGCCCGTTCGGCGGCGGCGAGCTCGCGCGGACCGAGACCGAGCTGTGCGAGTTCGGCTGCTTCGGGGGCCTCGAACGGCGCAGCGGCCAGTCGCTCGGTGATCGCGGCAACACCGCTTGCCACCGCGGGCGGCAACACATGTCTTCGCCCGACGTCGACCACCCGCCCCTCGCGAATAGACAGCGTCGAATCGGCCGAAGTCTCGACGAGGGCGATCACCAACGCGCGGTCGGGCAGATCGAGCAGGCGCCGAACGGCGTCGACAGTCGGGCCCGTCTCGAGCGGAAAACGCTGCGAATGCTGCAAAACAATGTCATGCAGCCGGTCGCGCAGATTCGCCGCCTTCGCCGCATCGACCAACCAGTCACCGGTGAACGGCGGCGGCAACGCGCCGATGCCGGCCGATCGCAACTCCTGGCCGCGGACGATCCCACGTCGCTGCACCGCCGTCATCGCATCGAGCACGCCGGACGACGCAAGCTCGCGACCGCGAGCCGTCGCTGCCCCACGACGGTTCAGCGGCGGCGGTGCTGCATCGAGCACCTGCGCGCCCGCAACAATTCGGTGCCGTCCGGGATCGCGCAACAACAACCGATCCCCCGCGGCTATCGGGATTCCGGCGCTCAGCGTGAGCCGCACGGTGTCGTCGCCGAGAGGCCGCAGTCTCGCTGGCAAGGCCGCCGAACCGACATGCACCATCAGTTCACCAGGCCGCCGGTCGGCAATCGCGCTCGTCAACCGCACGTCGATGATCGAAGTCAACGGCCACGAACCCGGCGCGATCAACGCGTCGCCACGGTGTACGTCGGACTTCTCAATGCCGCGCACATTGACCGCCACCCGAGCGACGGCCGTCACGCGATCGGTGGGTTTCCCCAACGATTGCAGGCCTCTCACGTGCAACTCGCGTCCGGTCGATGCGAGCGCGACGGTGTCGTGCAGCCGGAGCGACCCCGCCGTAAGTGTTCCGGTTACGACGGTACCGGCACCTTGTACTGAGAACGAACGGTCGACCCACAGCCGCAGCGGCGTGGCGACATCGGGCTGCCGCAGGCGCCGAACCATCGTCGACAGCGCTGCACGTAGAGCGTCGAGGCCTTGCGTTTCACCATCGCGGCGCACCGACACTGCAACCGCATCGACCGCACCGAGCGATGTTCGGGCCAGCCGTGCACGAGCATCAGCCATCGCGCGCGCCGGATCGGCCAGGTCGCTTCGCGTGAGGGCCAGCACCGCGTGCGGAACACCCAAAGCATCAAGCGCGGCAACATGTTCTTCGGTCTGCGGCATCCAACCCTCGTCGGCGGCGACCACGACGAGTGCCGCGGGTACCGAGCCCACACCGGCCAGCATGTTGGTCACGAAACGCTCGTGCCCCGGAACGTCGACGAACGCGATGACATCATCGCCGATCGCCGTCCAAGCAAATCCGAGATCGATCGTCATGCCGCGCCGGCGTTCTTCGGCCCAGCGATCAGGTTCCATGCCGGTCAACGCGCGAACGAGCGTCGACTTCCCGTGGTCGACGTGCCCGGCCGTGGCAACGACGTGCACCCGCTACGCACCCGATCCCGCAAGGTGCACTCGGGTAACCGCGTTGTACAGCTCGTCGTCTGCTCCGGCGTCGATGCACCGCAAATCCAGCAATAGCTGCCCTTTCTCGATCCGGCCGAGCACGGCGGGCCGGCCGGTGCGCAACGGGCGGGCGAACTCCTCGGGTAAGGCGACGGCACTGCCCGCCAGCTCGACGCCGGGCGCACCCCCGCCACCGACAACGCCGACGGCTTCGACCACAGATGCGGGCACTCCCGCCGTCCGAAGTCGTCCTGACAGTTCTTCGCAGCGCGTCCGCAGCACATCAGGACCGGCGTGAAGTGCAAGCCAGGTAGGGGTATGTGGCCCGCGCAAGGTCGCCTCGAGTGCCGCAAGGGTGAGCTTGTCGACCCGCAACGCACGCGTCACCGGATGCCGACGCAACTTCTCCACGACGGACGACGATCCAAGCAACAAACCGCATTGCGGCCCGCCCAGCAGTTTGTCACCGCTCGCGGTGACGAGATCGGCACCGGCGTTCAGTGCTGTGATGGCGTCGGGCTCGTCGGGCAGAAGTGGCTCCGGCGCAAGGAGTCCTGACCCGATGTCGACGATCAGGGGCACCCCAAGTGCAGACAGATCGCGCACCGAGACAGTCGAGGTGAAACCCGCGAGCGTGAAATTCGACGGGTGCACCTTCAACACAAAGGCCGTGCGGTCATTGATCGCGTTTTCGTAGTCGCGAAGCGTCGTGCGATTGGTCGTGCCGACCTCGCGCAGCGTCGCGCCACTTGACTCGAGCAACTCAGGGATGCGGAAACCGTCGCCGATCTCGACCAACTCGCCACGACTGATCACGATCTCGCGGCCTGCAGCCAGCGCCACAGCAGCAAGGAAGATCGCGCCCGCGCCGTTGTTCACCACATGCACGGCCTGCGCGTTCGGCACGGCTTGCGCGAGCGCGTCGAGCGCGCCTCTGCCCCGACGCGCCCGCTGGTTCGCCGTGAGGTCGAGCTCGACGTCGGTGGCGCCTGCAGCAACGCGAAGCGCATCGACCGCAGCAGCCGACAGCTGCGCGCGGCCGAGGTTGGTGTGCAGCAGCGCCCCTGTCGCGTTCAAGACCCGCTGCATAGAAGTGGCAGAAGCGGGGAGATCCGCAAGCACCGCGGCGGTTGCCTCGTGCGGCGACAGCTCGCCGGCCCGAATCCGATCCTGGACGACGGACACGGCGGCCTTCACGACGCGGCGGCCAAGTCGCGACAAGGGTTCTGAGAGCGCAGGATCGGCGAGGAGCGTATCGGTATGAGGCACCAGCCGCCGCGGATCGACGGCACTGCCGTCGTCCGCGACTTGACGCTGTCGATCACCGGCCACGAGCCGATCGTAAGCGCCGCCGCGCGAAAACAACTCTGCGGCACAGCAGCGCGGCACAGCAGCGGAGGCGGACGGGAATCGAACCCGCCTGACCGAGATCCTCGGTCACTACGGTTTTGAAGACCGCGGGGGCCACCAGGCACCCTGACGCCTCCCCGCACGATTCGCACCGGCGGCGCTTCGATCCTCGCAGCTCTACCCCAGGAGAAGGAACTCGCCCATGACGGCGTCAGCCATCCAGCATCCGCCGATGCGAGCCAGTCGCGCGGCAGGAGCACTAGGCGTGGTTGCCGCACTGCTCCTCGGTGCAGGGCTGCTGTTGTGGGCGAAATGGGCGCCGTATTCAGCCAAGCTCGGCGGTTTGACGTCGAGCCACCACTGGGCCGGCCAATCGACATTGGGCGCCGCCGGCATCAAGGCCGGCACCGCACCAAGCTTCGATGCCGCCTGGTCGTTCACCGTTGCCTACGGCCTTTCGGTGTGGAAGGCGCTGCTCTCCGCCTTGCTCATCGCCGCCGCCCTGCAATCGCTGGTACCCCGTGGACTACTGGTCGGGCTGCTTTCGCGCCGTCGATCGGTCACCAGCGCCGCGACCGGCGGGCTGGCGTCGATGCCGTCGATGATGTGCACCTGCTGCACAGCGCCGGTCGCCGTGTCGTTACGCCGATGCGGCGCCCCGACGTCCGCCGTTCTTGCTTACTGGATGGGAAATCCGCTGCTCAACCCGGCGGTGTTGGCGTTTCTCGCCCTTGTCGCGCCGTGGCAGTGGGTCGCGACCCGGGCCGTCGTCGGAGCGCTGCTCGTCGTCTTCGGCAGCACCGCGATCGCCCGGTTCAGCCGGCGGACGACCGAGCCCGGCATGGACACACGCGACGTATCCGCGCAGGCCGGCCAACCAATGCCGGACGACGATTTCTCGCTTCGGCGGGCGCCGTTGAACTTCGGTAAGGCGCTCGCGCGGCTGGCGCTGTTCTTGGTGCCCGAGTACTTCGTGGTCGTGTTATTGATCGGCGCCTTCGGCGGCTGGCTGTTCCCGATCTCGAACGGGTCGGCGAACCATTCGCTGGTGCTTGCGGCGTCACTGATTCTCGGAACCCTGCTGGTGATTCCGACCGCCGGCGAAATCCCGCTCGCGCAGGGGCTCAGCGCCGCCGGATTCGGCCTCGGGGTGGTCGGCGCACTGCTGATCACGTTGCCTGCGGTGAGCTTGCCGTCGCTGGTGATGGTGGGCCGGGCACTCACCTGGCGCGTCACTATTGCGGCCGCGGTGGGTGTGGCGATCGCAGGAGCGGCGGCCGCCCTGCTGCTGACGGCGATCAGCTGATTTACGGTGAACACGTGACGACGATCGAGCAAGGCAGCAGCTACCGGCTGACGCAATTCGCACACGGTGGTGGATGTGCATGCAAGATCTCGCCCGGCGAACTCGAAGAACTCATGAGCGGCCTCGACCTCACGACCTCCGGTGCCGGCCTCGCCGAACTCATCGTCGGCCTCGAATCAGGTGACGATGCCGCGGCGGTACGACTCGACGGCGACCGCGCGATCCTTGCCACTACCGACTTTTTCACCCCTGTGGTTGACGACGCGTACGACTGGGGCCGCATCGCGGCGACCAACGCATTGTCAGACATCTACGCGATGGGCGGCGAGCCGCTCGTCGCGCTGAACCTGTTGTGCTGGCCACGCGACGTGCTGCCGCTTTCGCTTGCGCGCGAGGCCTTGCGTGGTGGCCTCGACGTGATGAAATCAGCCGGTTGCCATCTCGCGGGCGGGCACAGCGTTGACGATCCCGAGCCGAAGTACGGCATGGCAGTCACCGGAATTGCCGACGCTAGAAGGCTTTTGCGCAACGATCGCGCAGTCGCCGGCCAGCCGATCACGTTAACGAAGCCACTCGGCATCGGGGTGCTCAACGCACGGCACAAAGCCACCGGCGAGGTTTTCGCGAACGCCGTCAAGGCGATGACGGCGTTGAACCGCGACGCGTCACGAGCCGCACTGGTCGCGGGCGTGCGCGCGGCAACCGACGTCACCGGTTTCGGGTTGCTCGGCCACCTGCACAAGATGGCGCGCAGCAGCGGCGTGACGGCGATCATCGACACGCGCGCCGTACCGTTGCTCGACGGCGCGGCTGAAGCGGTACGCGACGGATTCATCAGCGGCGGAACGCGGCGGAACCTGGCCTGGGTAACGCCGTTCATCGATGTCACAGCGGTCAGCGACGACGACGCCTTCCTACTCGCCGATGCGCAGACGTCGGGCGGTCTGCTGGTGGCCGGCGAACTTCCCGGCTACCCCGTGATCGGGCACTTCGTCGACGCATCAGCCGACGGCCGCACGATCGTCGTCCGCTAGCAAGTTTTTTAGCCGATGGCATCGGGATCGATCAGAGCCAAACCCGACTCGGGATCGTGCCGCTTCGCCAGATAGGCCGGTGTCTCCTGCACCACTAATTCGAGGGTGGGTCGCACGACGGCGTCGACGAAATGACCGCCGCGGGTGCTGCCATCGTGCCTGCCGACGACGATGTGGCCGTGCACCGCCGGCTCACCGTCGTTGCGCGCAACGTCGCCCACAAGGCTCAATACCTCGACCTGCTCGTCGACCGGAATTTGCTGGTATTGCTTCGTCTCCCAGTTGAACCACGCCACGGTCACGCTTTCGAACGCGCCGATCGCGGTGAAGTGCGCGGAGCTGATCTGCTGGTCTGCGCACCACCGCTTGAGCAGTGGCATCACGTTGTCGCCGTGTTCGAACACGAGGACGGCCGAGCGTCCGTTCGCGTCGCGCGCGAGGTCACGCCATTTCATCGGGTTCCCTTCCGCAGGTCACAAGACACGACCTGCCCAGTGCGGGTTCGGCTCAACACGGCGTCGCATCTGTGGCACCGTTGCGCTGTGAACTCGACTGTCGTCAGCCCGGTTTTCGTCGGCCGCCGCGACGAACTCGCGACCATCTCGAACGCGATCGCACAGGCGGCCGCAGGCCAGCCGGCGTTCGTGTTGATCGGAGGCGAAGCGGGCGTCGGCAAGACGCGGCTCGTCGACGAGGCGAAACGGCTCGCGGACGAGCAGGGTTTCGTCGTCCTCGTAGGTCGGTGTGTCGAGATGGGGGCCGAAGGGCTGCCGCTCGCACCGCTCGTCGACGCCCTGCGCGAGCTGGCCCGCACCACCTCTCCAGAGGAGCTGGACGCGCTTCTCGGGTCAGCGCGCCGCGGCCTGGCTCGGCTGCTGCCTGAGCTCGATCCCGGTACGCCCGCCGACAGTTCGGCCGACGGCGGCCGGGCCTCGCAACTGCTTGAGCTGGTGCTCGGCGTGGTCGGTCGCATCAGCCGTGAACAGCCGCTGATGCTGGTGTTCGAAGACTTGCATTGGGCCGACCAGTCGACCCTTGAATTGGCGGCGTTCCTGGTGCGTTCGCTTCGCGGTGTGCGTGCTCTGCTCGTTATCACCTACCGGTCCGACGAGATGCACCGCCGGCATCCGCTGCGCCCGCTGGTCACCGAATGGGAACGCGTGCGCAGTATGCAACGGCTTCAGCTGCGCAGGTTCGACCGCGACGAGGTGCACACCCAGATCGACGCGATTTTGTCGACGCAGGCGGCCGCCGAAATGATCGACATCGTCTTCGACCGGTCGGGCGGAAATGCCTTCCTGGTCGAAGAGCTCGTCGGTGTCGTACGCGCCGGCGGCGATCCGCGGCAACTGCCGCCGTCATTGCGCGATGTCTTGCTCAGCCGGGTCGACGCGCTCGACGAATCAACCCAGCGTCTCGTGCGAACCGCCACAGTAGCCGGACGACGAGTGTCCGACCGGCTGCTCGCCGCCGTCGCAGAACTCGACGACTCGGAGCTGTATCGGTGCTTGCGCGAAGCTGTCGAAGCGCACCTACTCATCGTCGACGAGACCGGCAGCGGCTATACGTTCAGGCACGCACTGGCTCGCGATGCCGTCTACGAGGACATGTTGCCGGGCGAACGCGTGCGATTGCACGCCGCGTATGGCGAAGCGCTCACCGCCGATCCGGCGCTCGCCGAAGGCGATGCGGCACTTGCCGCCGCACTGGCCTACCACTGGTACGCCGCGCTCGACCTGCCGCGCGCCTTATCGGCATCGGTGGAGGCCGCGCAACAGGCGACGTCGGCCTATGCACCTGCTGAGGCGTTGCGCCATCTCGAACGGGCACTCGAAATCTGGCCGCGGGTGCCCGACGCGGCGCGACGCACCGGCATCGACCAGATCGAGGTGAGCCGCCGGGCCGCCGGGGCGGCGTACATGTCGGGCAACATGGCCCGCTCGCTTTTGCTGCTAGGGCAAGTCCTTTCCGAGCCAAGCGTCCAAGCAGATCCAGAACGGCACGCGCTCTTGCTCGAAAGGCGCGCGGTGGCGCTGCGCGATTCGGGCCGCGAACTGGCCGGGATCGCCGACCTCGAACGGGCCCTGGCATTGCTTCCCGCCGAACCGAGCACCAGGGCGCGCGCGTCAATACTCGGCACGCTTGCCGGCGCGCAGATGCGAGTCAGCGCGATGACCGAATGCGTCGACCTCGCGAAACAAGCAGTCGAAGCCGCGCGCGCGGCCGGAGCCCGCGACGTCGAAGCCGACGCGTTGATCAGTCTGGGCAACGCGAGGTCGTATGTCGAAGGCGATGAGGCCGCGCTAGCCCTCAGCCGGCAGGGCATCGACATCGCGCGCGAACTCGACGTACCGATCACGATGCTGCGTGGCTACATCAACGGCTCCGACGTGTTGTGCGCCCTGGGCCGCTACGAGGAGGCCGCCGAAACGGCCAGGGCCGGTATGGCGGCCGCGACACCCGCCGGATTATCGCGGTCATGGGGCAACTATCTCGGCGGCAATCTCATCGAATCGCTGCTGCGGCTAGGCGAATGGGACGAAGCCGAGCAGCTTGCCGACGAAGCGATGCGCAGCGAACCCGAAGGGATTTTCGCCGCGACCGTACTGATTGTCTGCGGTGAGCTTGCGGTGATGCGCGGCAAGTACGCAGAGGCTGCCGAGATTGTGCGCAACACCCGTCGAGCCCTGGGCGACAGCACCGACATTCAGTTCACCCAAAGCCTCGCCTACATCGACGCGCTCACCGCCCGCGGCCGCGGTGAGCTCACGACGGCACTCGCGCTGGTCACCGACGGGTTGGGCGACTCGCTCAATCGCTGGGCCGCTCGCTATGCGTGGCCGCTGCTGTGGGCTGGCGTGCTCGTCGATGCCGACCTTGCGGTGGCGGCGCGCGATCGTCGCGTCGACGACACCGAATCGACGGCCCGCTCGGCCGGCTGGGAAAAGCTCGCGGCGGAGATGGTCGCGTCGACTCCCCCGACCCGCGGCTATCAGGCCATGGTCGAGGCCGAACGTGCGCGCGCCGCCGGCAGCGACGAAGTTGCCTGCTGGGCTCGCGCAGTCGACGCCTGGCGGCAAGCCGATGAGGCATACCCGCTGGCCTACAGCCTGGTGCGGCTGGCGCAGGCGCACTGCACCGACGGTGATCGCGACGCCGCAACGGCGGTTGCCCGAGAAGCGCTGCGCCGAGCCCGAGTCCTCGGCGCCGCGCCATTGGTCGAAGAACTCATGGCCCTGAGCCGCCGCGCGCGCCTGTCCATCACCGATGCGGACGACGCGTCGGCCGCCGCTATCGCGTCGTCCGACGAAAAACCGGCCACCGACGAGTTGGCGCGCTTCGGGCTGACCGATCGCGAGCGTGAGGTGCTGCTGCTTTTGACGGCGGGTCGGTCGAATCCGCAAATCGCGCAGGAGCTTTTCATCTCACCGAAAACCGCGAGCGTGCACGTGTCGAACATCTTGGCAAAACTGGGCGTGAGCGGTCGGGTCGAGGCTGCGGCGGTAGCCCACCGGCTCGGCCTGGTCGAGTAGCGGCGCTGGGGTCTCACAGCACGGCAGTGGCCTCGACCTCGAGCATCAGGCCGGGCATCGCAAGAGCGGTCACGCCGACCGCGGTCGACGCCGGTTGCTGACCTTTGATGTATCCGGCTTTGATGCGGCCAAGTACAGGAAGATTCGCCGTGTCAGTGAGGTACACGTTGAGTTTGACGATGTCGTCGAACGAAGCGCCCGCCTGGGCGAGCACCTGACCGATGTTGTCGAAGGTTTGTCGGGCTTGCGCCTCGAAATCCCCTGCGCCGACGAGGTTTCCGTCGGCGTCGAGCGCAACCTGTCCTGACACGTAGACGATTGTCGTCGCACCCTCGACGCACCATGCCTGGGTGAACCCGCGGGCGTCCTGCCAGCTCCACGGGTTGACCGGGGTCTTCGCCGTCATCTCAATTCCCCTTCGTCAGCGGGCCAGCGGGCGGCGTCGCGCCCGGAGAACGCCAGTAGCCTCGCACCCGGAGCAGTGGAGGTGGTCGTGACCTCTGGGCCGAAAACACCGCCGCGGCCATTAGGCACCCGCAGCAACGCCATGTGCATCGCCACCTCCGACAATTCGTCGGGCAGCGTGACGGCCAGACCGATAGACACTCCGATATCCCAGCCGTGGACCAGAGCATCGAGTTGGTTCACCGCAGCGACATACTCCGCGGGGAATTCCCCGAACGGCAACGTCAATGTCGCTGCCGGCTTTGCGTGCGACCGCCAGACGGCGAGGTTGAGGTTCACGGCAGCGTCGAAGCGCTCGATCGGACTGGCGTCGACTTCGCGGTCGGGCGACGCAGGAGCCGGCACACCGCCTTGCGCCGCAGCGGCGAACATCTCGATCGCAGCGGTTGTGTGGTTCAAGAGTTGCCGCAGCGACCACTCCGCGCATGGCGTCGGTCGATCGAGCGACGCGCCAGCGAGCTTCGCAATCGATGGCCGGACGACGTCACAGGTGCGTTCGAGCAGATCGGCCCAGAGTTTCAATGGGACCATCCTTACTAGAGTGTGCTCTAGTGTGTACTCTAGCCAGAGTGACCACGTCAAGTGTCCGGCAGCGACGCACGCAACAGACCCGGCAACGAATCTGCGACGCAGCCAAAGAGCTGTTCCTCGCCGAAGGTTACGCCGCCAGCACGATCACTGAGATCGCTACAGCGGCGGGTGTCGCGCACCAGACCGTGTACTTCGCCTTCGGCTCGAAAGCCGGGGTGCTCTCGGCCATCGTCGACACCGAGGTCGTCGGCGACGCCGACGCCGTCCCCCTGCTCGACCGGCGCCACGTACGGCGGATCAAGCAGATCGCAGACCCGCATAAGCGGCTCGAGCACATCGTCGCGGCCACCTGCGATATCACCCAGCGGGTGGCGCCGCTGTACGAGCTCGTCCGCAGCAGCGCCGCCGACAGTGAGGTAGGCGACGTCCTCGATCGACATGAGGACCAACGCTGGCAGACGATGCGCGCGTTCGCCGACATGCTCGACGGCGAACTCGTGAGCGACATGGGCGTCGACGAAGCGGCCGAGCGGCTCTACGCACTGTTGAGCCACGAGGTGCATTGGTTGCTCGTGCACAGACGTGGCTGGAGCCGTGCACGCTGGCGTCGGTACGTCGTCAACGAAGCCGCCCGTCAACTCCTGCCGCCGCGCGACGAGATAAGCGTTTCCGGCCGGTGAAATGCGGCAGTCGCCCGATGCCCGGATGGGCTGCTTAGAACGACCGTGATGCTCAACGGACCTCGCCTCATGGAGACACCGATGAGCAACTCGACACCCGGCACGATCGGTTCGGCGCTGCGGCACCGCCCATTTCGGCACCTGCTGTTCGCGCTGGCTGTTTCCGAAGCCGGTGACTGGCTGTACAACCTCGCGTTGATCGCGTTGGTGTTCGGGCGTACGCACTCCGCCACCTGGCTCGGTGCGACGACCGCGGCGCGGGTGATCCCGATCGTGGTGCTCGGGCCGGTCGGCGGCCTCATCGCGAGCCGCTACAACCGGCGCCAGGTCATGATGTGCTGCGACGCCGTGCGGCTACTGCTCATGCTGGCGTTGGCCGCAGTGGGCGCCTTCGGCGGGCCGGTCGTGCTCGCCCCGGTGATCGCGGCGGCGGCATCCGTGGCGGCGACGCCGTACGGCCCGTGCGTAGCGGCCACCACGCCAAGGCTCGTTCCGAACAACGATCTTCCGGGTGCGAACGCTGCGCGGTCGGCCGTGACCCAGACCTGCGTTGTTGGTGCACCGGCGATAGGTGCCGTGTTGCTACTGCTCGGTTCGCCGTCGCTGGCGATCGCCTTGAACGCGTTGAGCTTCGGAATATCAGCGATAGCGGTGCTTTCGGTGCGGCAACAGACGGCATTCGTACCAGCACGACGCGACAACTCGCGCACGTCTGTGCTCCATGAACTCGGCTCCGGTTTCAGCGCCCTGCGCACTCAGCGCGAAACCTTGCGACTCGTCAGTGCCGACATCATGTGCAGCGCGGTTTACGGAACGCTGACCGTACTGCTGGTTGTGGTGTCTCGCCACCTGGGCCTTGGCACTGCGGGTTACGGATACTTGCTCGCGGGCTTCGGTGCCGGCGGTGTGTCGGCGACGCTGCTCGCGGGCCGGCTCGCGCGCCTTCGCAACACCCGCATGGTTGTCTTCTGCGCCCTGCTCACCGTCGCGTTGCCTTTGCCAGTGGTCGCGGCAGCGGGGTCGCCGTTCGTCGCAGCCGCGTTCGCGATGATTTCTGGTGCAGGCTCGGTGTCGGTCGAAATCCTTGCGGAGACGGCACTTCAGCGGTACCTGCCGGACGACGTATTCGCCCGCGCCTACGGGTTTGCGTTGCCTGCATCGCTGGCGGGAATCGTCGTCGGTGGTCTGATCGCGCCGACGTTGCTCACACTTTCCGGGGTTACCGGTGCATTCGTGATCGTGGCAGCCGCAGTCGTCGCATACGCGGTGCTGTTCGTCGTCCGGCCCGCGAAGCGCCAACCCAGCATCGCGCCGGCAAACGCAGTTGCGCGGTTTTCATAATCGCGACCACGCTCTGACAGCCGAGGAATCAGTTCGCGGTCACGGGGATTGACGCGTGGGCAGTGCGTGAGGCGGGCAGCCGGACGACGGCCCGCAGGCCTCCCTGCGGGCTGCTTTCAAGGTTCGCGTCGCCGCCATGGGCACGCGCGATCGAACGGACGATCGAAAGGCCCAGCCCGGCGCCACCGTCGTCACGGCCTCGACTGTCGTCGAGCCGTACCCATCGTTCGAAAACCCTTTCGCGATCGGCTTCGGCGATGCCCGGACCGTCGTCGTCGACGGTGATGACCACGTCATCACCGTGCCGATCCGCTTGCACGTCAACCGTTTCTCGGGTGTAGCGACGAGCGTTGACCACGAGATTGTCGAGCATGCGGCGAAGCTCGAGTTCGTCACCGTCGACCAGCAGACCCTCAACCGGCGAACCGGTGAGCGCGCCGATGTCAACGATCTGCACTCGACGCGCGCTGCCGCCGTCGAGACGCGCGAGCAGCAACAGGTCTTCTGCGAGCTGATGCAACCGGTCGACATCGGCCAATGCGTCGGTGACGATCCGCGGCCAGTCTTCGGGCTGGTTCGGCACGGCCAGCGCCACCTCAAGTTGAGTGCGCAATGACGCGATCGGTGACCGCAATTCATGAGCAGCATCAGCCACGAACCGACGTTGCCGTTCACCTGCGGCGTGCAGCCGGCCCAGCATGTCGTTCAACGTTTCACCGAGTCTTCGCAGCTCGTCACCACCGGCCGGCAGGTCGAGTTGCGGCACCTGGTCAGGCACCCCGACGTCGACCGCATCTGCTGCCGCACGCATGCGATCGACCGGCTGCAACGCTGCACTTACCGCAAGCCAGGTAGCGGCCGCGGCCGCCAGCACAACAAGAGGGACGGCGGCGAGCAGCACGTTGCGTAACGCACCCAGCGTCGATGTCACGTCGGTCAGCGGATTTGCGACCACGACAACGACCGGAACCCCGTGGTACGTCGCGTGAACGGCAACGACGCGCAAGCTCGCCGAACCCAAGGTGCTCGACGTAGTGGTGAACGGATGGTTCAGCCGTTTGACCAAGACGTCGACCGGCACGATGGCAAGCACCTTGCTGGCTGACGCAGTAGCAGCGAGCACGGTGCCGGCGGAGTCGAGCACTTGTGCAACGCTGGTGCCGCCTGCGGGCGTCGGCAACGGGTCGGGCAAGTCGCCCGAGGCCACCAGCTGGCTGAGCGTTGTTGCCTCGCCTCGGACGGCGACATCGACCACGGCCACCCGGCGGTGTTCGAACAGTGATGCCAGCAAAATCGTGCCCAATACCAAGCCGACCGCGAGTACGAGCGTCGCCGCTGCAGTTACTCGCAGCCGCAACGAACGTCGGCTCCACCAGCTTCGTGCACTCATGGCCGGAGCCGGTATCCGGAGCCACGCACGGTTTGCAGCAACGTGCGGCCGAGTTTGCGTCGCAGGTAACCGACCTGCACCTCGACGGAATTCGGATTGGCGTTCGGGTCGAGCCACACGTGTTCGAGAAGCTCGGCTTTCGTGACCGTGCGCGGATGGTGCCGCATCAGGTACTCCAGCATTGCCGATTCACGCGCGGTGAGGTCGACAGTTTCGTCGTCCAGGGTGAAAATTCGGGCCGCCGGGTCGAACGTGAGCGGGCCGATTTCGACCAACGGCGGGCGCGGGGGTGTGCCGCGCCGCAAGAGCGCCCGTAATCGGGCGAGCAGCACGACGAGTGAAAACGGTTTGGTCAAATAGTCGTCGGCACCGAGATCGAGTCCATCGGCCTGGTCGTAATCGCCGTCTTTTGCTGACGCCACCAGGATCGGGGTCCAGATTTCGCGTTCGCGCAACCGTTTGATGATCTCGTAACCCGAGAGCCTCGGCAGCATGATGTCGAGAACAATCGCGTCGTAGGCAACCGTCGTCGCCAGTTCGAATGCCCGCGGGCCATCTGCGGCAACGTCGACGGTGAAGCCGGCGTGCGTGAGCCCGCGTTGCAAAGCAGCCGCGAGCCGCTGCTCATCCTCGGCGATCAGCAACCGCACGACCGCCTCCTCGCACCCGTTGTTGTGGATTTCACGCGGGAGAACCGCGCAACCTGTGCCGAACCTGAGATCGGAGGCTACCGAACATGACAGCCACCGCGTCGCTGCTCATAGTGAGCGCATGACACGAACCTTTGCCACCCGCCGCCTCCGCTGGATGCTTCCGGCCGGCGTCGCCGCCGCGATCGGCGTCGCATCGTTCACCACCTCCGTTGCCTCCAATGCCGCCGCCGAGCCGAACCTGCCGAGCCGCACGGCCGCACAGCTGCTCGCCGATCTCGAGCAGGCCCGGCCGGCCGGCTTGTCGGGCACGATTGTCGAGACCACGAAACTCGGCCTGCCTTCGCTGCCTGACATCGGCGGTAGCGGCAGCGACTCCGATCTTTCGTTGACCAACCTGCTCACCGGCGCGCACACGCTGCGAGTCTGGTACGCAGGGCAGGAGAACCAGCGAATCGCGTTACTCGGCCAGCTGTCCGAAACCGATGTGATCCACCACGGCACCGATGTCTGGACCTACAGCTCGACGACGCGCGCGGTCACCCACAGCACGATCAAAGCCGGTGCGCACGCCTCCGACGCGACAACCCTCACCGGCGGCAAGGTCGCCGGTCTCACACCTCAACAGGCCGCCGAAGACGCGCTGAAGGCGATCGATCCGACGACTGCCGTCGAGGTCGACAGCACCGCACGGGTGGCTGGCCGGTCGACGTATCAGCTCGTGCTCAAACCCAAGGACACCCGTTCGCTGATCGGCAGCGTCCGGATCGCGATCGACTCGAAAACATCGGTGCCGCTTCGGGTTCAGGTCTTCGCGAAGGACGCGACCTCACCCGCGATCCAGGTCGGCTTCACCGACGTCAGCTTCAACGTGCCCGACTCGTCGGTATTCGAATTCGTGCCACCGGCGGGATCGACCGTCACTCAAGGCAGTCCGTTCAACCTCGACGGTGCGACCCAGAAGCTCAGCCCGAAAAACAAGGCCGGGGTAGCAAAATCGCCGGCCGAAGCCGCGCATGGTTCTGGCTCGACGAAGCTGCTCGGTAAGGGCTGGACCGCCGTCGTGCAGGTCAAGAACGGCATGGGCACCGCGAGCAGCAGCGCCAACGGCCCGTCGACGATGAGCATCCTGAATGACGTGGCTACGCCCGTGAAGGGCGGCCGCCTCATCACCAGCACGATCATGTCAGTGTTCATCGCCGACAACGGCACCATCTACGCCGGGCCGGTCAGTCCCGCCGCTATCGAACAGGTTGCCGCGACAGGACAAGGCCTGTGACGGCGGCGGCGGCGGCGCCAGGTGGCGGCGCCCTGCTCGAACCAGCAGGCACGCAGGTGTCGCTTGCCATCAAGACGCTCGGCTTGACCCGCAGGTTCGGCTCGCACGTCGCGGTCAACGACGTGGCACTCGAAGTGCCGCGCGGTGCAATTTACGGTTTCCTCGGGCCGAACGGATCAGGCAAGACCACGACGATCCGCATGCTGCTCGGATTGATGAATCCACACGCGGGGTCGGTCGAAATCCTCGGTGGTGCGATGCCCGCGCGATCGGGCGACGTCTTGTCGCGAGTCGGCACGCTCGTCGAAGGTCCGGCATTCCATCCGTATCTGAGTGGCACCGAAAACCTTCGCCGGCTAGACGAATTCGACGCAACGACCGACCCGCGCACGTCGAAGGAACGCGTGGCCGCCGCACTCGAGCGTGTCGGATTGACCGCTGCGGCAAAGAAAAACTACCGCCGCTACTCACTCGGCATGAAGCAACGGCTCGGCATCGCAGCCGCGCTACTGCGCCCGAGAGACCTGCTGATCCTCGACGAGCCCACTAACGGGCTCGACCCGCAGGGCACCCGCGAGGTACGCAACCTGGTGCGCGAACTCGCAGCTGATGGCGCCACCGTGCTGGTCTCCAGCCACCTGCTGGCCGAGATCGAACAAGTCGCCACCCACGTCGGAATCATGAGTGCCGGACGCCTGCTCCGGCAGGGTTCGCTGGCCGAGGTGCTGCAGGTCGTACACGCACACCTGCGGATCGAAACCACCGAGCCGGACGCCGCCGCGCGCGTGCTCACGAACCTCGGACTCGCAGTGTCAGAACAAGCGCCCGGATACGTCATGTCGTCGATGAATGACCTACCTGCCGACCAGATCAACGCGAGCCTGGTCAATGCCGGCGTGCCGGTACATGGGCTGCGCGTCGAACGGGCCGCGCTCGAAGACTTCTTCGTCCAACTCACCGGGGAGGGATTCGATGTCGTCCGTTGACGTCTCGATGTCATCCGTCAGCACAGTGCCTGCACCATTGACCGACGAGGTCGTGGCCACCCGCTTCCACGGTGTGCTCGCGCGCCAGTTGCGCAACGAGTTGGCGCTGGTGTTCCGGCGCCGGCGCAACATCGCGATGCTGATCGTGCTCGCCGCGGTACCGATCCTGATCGGAACTGCGGTCAAGGTGTCGGCGCCGCGCGGCGGCGGAGGCCCCGCGTTCTTGGGTCAACTCACCAATAACGGGCTCTTCCTCGGATTCGCCGCACTGACGATCTGCCTGCCGGTGTTCTTGCCGCTGGCGATCGCCGTCGTGTGCGGTGACGCGATAGCGGGCGAGGCCAACGCAGGCACGCTTCGATACCTGCTCACCGTGCCGGTCTCGCGCACCCGCGTGCTCGTCGTAAAGTCTCTCGGCGCCCTGAGTTATCTAGCGGCAGCGGTCGGAATCGTCGCAGCGGTCGGCATCATCACCGGACTCGCGCTCTTCGGTTCGCACGGCGTCACCTTGTTGTCGGGCAACACTGTGTCGTTCGGTAACGGTTTGGTTCGGGCATTCGGCGTTGCTTTATTCGTGTTCGTCGACCTGCTCGGTCTCGCCGCGCTCGCAATCTTCTTGTCGACCCTTACCGAAGTGCCGATCGGCGCGATGGCTGCCACCGTTGCGCTGGTGATCGCATTCGCCGTGCTCGACAGCGTGCCTCAGCTTGGTGGCTTTCGCGGCATGCTGCTCACCCATCACTGGCTCGGGTTCGCCGACCTGCTGCGTAACAGCTTTTCGCTGACGTCGCTCGCGCACAATCTCGTCGTCCCGCTGTCGTACACGGTGATCTTCGGCAGCTGCGCCTGGGCGAAGATCACCTCAGCCGACATCACGTCCTGACGCGGAGTTGTGATTCGTTGCAAATGATCCTGCGGCTCGCGAGAGACCTCGACGTGGCGACGGTGGCGGAAGGAGTCGAGAGCAGCGCGCAACGCGACGCACTCGCGAGTCTGCACTGCCACAGTGCGCAGGGCTATCTCATCTCACGCCCGCTGCCCGTGGCGGCGGCTCGCGACTACATCTACGCCACCGTCGATCGGGCCGAGGCGACCAGCGGCTAGTAGTTGATTTCAGATGATTCGTTCGGCTTTGCGATGCCGAATCAATCGCCGACCCACTACGCTCTTGCGCGTGACCGTGCCTGCAGCACGCAAGGACACGCCACCACTCGACGAGGCCATGATGCTCCTCGGTACGCAGTGGGGGCCTAGGCTCGCCGCCTTGGAGACGGCACCCGCTCGCACGATGATCTTCGCGGGGGCGAGCCATCTGCTGGCGTACCAGAACGCGGCGTCGCGGGCGTTCAGCGGCGTCCGCTCGATCGGGCGACCGGCGCGCGACGCGCTCGCCGACCTCCCCGTTTTCCTGGCTGCCGTCGAACACGTGTGGGCTACCGGCGAGGACATGCGATTCACCCACGACCCGGCACCCGAGCCTACTGACGGCGACGATCTGCTGGTCGACGCCGTGTGCAGCCCGCTGCGAAACCCTGACGGCGAACTCGTGGGCATCTTCAGCCAGGCCGTCGACGTCGCGAATCCGGTGGCGATGAGCGAACGGCAGCGGGTCGCGCAAGCACTCGACCGGGTGGGCTGGGAATTGTCGCGCTCGCTCGACGTCGACCGGGTGACTGCGGCCGTCACCCGGCTCGCGGCGCAGCTGTTCGGCGGCTGGGTGCTGCTCGATCTGTGGCAGCCCGACGGCTCGCTGGAGCGCATCGGGGCCACTCACCACGACGCCACGCAGCAGCACCTGATCGATGCGTTGAAAAGACAGCCACGCGTATCAGGCAGGCCCGACGGCGAGCGCGAGTCGTACGCCGTGCGCGCAGCCCGCACGGGTGACAGCCACGTCGGCGCGATCGACACCGAGGCGCTGATGGCGTCGGCCACATCACCCGAACACGCGGAATTGCTGCGCCGGCTTGAGCCGCGGTATTTCATGACAGTGCCGATCGGTCGGCAGCCGCGCCGGCTCGGGGCGCTTTCCGTCGTCCGGCCTGCGGGTGAACCGGCTTTCGATGCGCGCGACCGTGTCGTGCTCGAGCAATTCGCCGAACGGGCAGCTATCGCGATGGCGCATGCGGGTGACTATTCCGAACAGCGCCAGGCCGCGCTGACGTTACAGCGCCGACTGTTGCCTTCAGAGCCACGGCATTCGACGATCGGGCTCGACCTCGCTGTGCGTTACCGCGCGGGCGATGCCGGCACAGAAGTCGGCGGCGACTGGTACGACTCGTTGCGAGTGAGTTCAAATGCGGTAGCCGTCGTGGTCGGCGACGTCGAGGGCCACGATCTCGAAGCGGCCGGGCTCATGGGGCAAGTGCGAGCGGTCGTGAATTCGCATGCAGCGGCCGGATTGCCGCCCGCGCGGGTAACTGCGGCAGCGAATTCGTTCATCGCGCAATCGGGAACAGAGCGACTAGTGACGATGAGTTACCTGCAGGTACATGCCGATTCGCGGCTCGTCACCTGGGTGCGCGCGGGCCACCTACCTGTCGTCGTCGTTGCACCCGGATGCCCACCCCGGCTGCTCGAAGGCCGCGGTGGCCTACCGCTGGGGGTCGAAGAATCCAGTGACTGGCAAGAAGAAACCGTCCTGCTGCCACCGCAGGCACTCATCGTCGTGTGCAGCGACGGGCTCGTCGAATCGGCAAACCGAACTCCCGACATCGGCCTCGAACGAGTTGCTGCACTGCTCGACGCAAGACAGCAGGACGACGTCGAAGTGCTCGCCGATGCATTGCTCGCCGATCTCACCGATGGCCAACCTCGACGCGATGACGTAGCGCTGGTGTTGCTCCGGCTGCCTGGTGACGAATCGGCGCTGCGGCCCGACATCGTGCGCCGACTGCCCGCGCTTCCGTCGTCAGCCCCGATCGCCCGCTGGTTTCTCACCGACATCTTGACCGCGTGGAAGATCTCGACCGAGATCATCGAGACCGCAGCACTTCTCGTCACCGAACTGGTCTCGAATGCATCCCGTCAATCCGATGCATTTCTCGACGTCCGCATTTCGTGCACGCCGGCGGCGCTACGGGTGGGCGTCTACGACGAATCGCACCGACTGCCGCACAGCGGCACTCCAGGAGTCGATGAAACGTCAGGGCGAGGGCTACAGCTCGTCGAATTGCTTTCGTCGAGCTGGGCGTCGACACCGAAGATCGCGGCAAGGTGATCTGGTTCAGTCTCGACCTGCGCTCGCAGCAACCCGTGCCCGCCACCGGCGCGCCGTCGTCCTGACTGTCATGGCAATACTGCCCCTGGCAGCGGAGCGTGCTGCGTTGGCTGCGTTAGCGCTAACGACCCGCGCTGCTTGGACGGCGCCATCCGGCCTACCCGCAGTGATCTTTAAAGGAGGAGACGTGAACATCGGGCGGAATTGACGGTTCGGTGAGCAGCGGTGCGCTTTGACCGGAACCGTACGAGGGGCGCTCTCGAGGCAGGTCGCGGCGCCACGACCTCAGCGGGCCGTCCAATGCACCCCTTTAGCGCGCACACAACGGGATTGCGTAGCGGTCGCGCGGCGAATGTCCCGTGGGCACAAGGTAGATAACGAGATCGAAACAATCGCCACGAGGTTTCAGACTGACCCTTGACGCCGCCCGGTGTTAGCGCCCACACTCGGCGAAAGCGCGGCTCCGCACCGCAGATTTCGCGGACCCAGCGATGGTCGCCGGCACACACGCTGGCGGCTCGAGGACTCCTATGAAAGGCGCCGGATGTACAAAGCAACTCGTCTCACCGCCGCTGCGGTGGCGGCACTTGCCGTACTGGCCGCGGGATGTTCTTCGTCCAAGAGCACAGGGAGCCCGTCAACGAGCACGACTCCCGCTCAAGGCGACAGTTCATCCGCCACTTCGTCGGCCCCGCCTTCGACCTCCACAAGCAGCACCGCGCCGAACGCATCGGGCGCCGCTTTGTCGGGGTCGGTGACGTTCAACCAGGACAACCTGGCGAAGCTCGACGCGGCACTGAAGTCGGCGCTCGCCGGCAAGGATCTGTCGAACGTCAACATCGCGATGGTCGTCAACGTCGCAGCCGACTACTGGAAGGCCGGCGAAGTCGGCTTCAAGAAGGGCTGCAGCGATTTGGGCTTGTCTTCGGGCAAGTGCACCTACTTCGCCCCGCCGAACGGCAAGCTGACCGAGCAGACGTCCGAGCTCGAAACGCTGCGCTCGCAGGGCATCACCGGCTACTCGATCTCGGCGATCGACCCCACGTCAGCAGCCGGCACCATCGCCACTGACGTCTCGAAGGGCGTCTTTGTGCTCGCCATCGACTCCCCGTTGCCAGGCACCAAGGCAACCCTCTACCTCGGAACGCCCAACTACCAGGCCGGCTTCGCAGCTGGGACGGCGATGAAGCAGGCGCTTGGTGGCAACGGCAAGGTGGCCGTTCTCGTCGGCTCGCTCACCGCGGCCAACGCCACGCAGCGCATCCAAGGATTCGAAGATGCAATCAAGGGCAGCGGCATTTCGGTCGTGCAAAAGGTAAACGACAACCTGTCGGCGAGCACGGCCACCTCTGACGCCGAGACGATCCTCGCGAACAACCCCGACGTCAACGGCCTCTACGGTGTCTACTCCTACGACGGACCGGCGCTTGCACAGGCTGTGGTGTCGGCGAAGAAGACGGCTTCCGTGAAGGTCATCTGCGACGACTCCGACGCGCAGACGCTCAGCTTCATCCAGTCGGGCGTCATCGCGGCAACCGTCGTGCAGATGCCTTACCAGCAGGGTTACACCGGCGCCTACATCCTGGCCGCCGAGAAGGTCCTCGGCGACGCGGCCACGATGGCAATCGTGAAGCCCTACCTTGAGTCGGACGGCACCACGCTGAGTTCTGGCGTCGGTGTGGTGACCAAGTCCAACCTCTCGGATTACCAAGGCCTCGAGGCACAGTTGGGAATCAGCTGACGATGGTGGAAAGCTCCGCCACCCGCAGCCGCGCGCTTGCCGCGCGGCTGCGGGGCGTTCACAAGTCGTACGGCACCGTTCGCGTGCTCGAGATCCCCGAGCTCGAGCTCTACGCCGGCGAGGTCGTCGGCGTGGTCGGTGAGAACGGCGCCGGAAAATCCACGCTGATCGGCACTCTCGCCGGCTCGGTGCGCCCCGAAGGCGGCGAAATCGAAATCGGCGGGAAGCGTCTGACGCTCGGTTCTACCGAGTCGGCCGCGCGTCTCGGTATCGGGTTGGTATCTCAGGAATTCCCGCTCGTCGGCCAGCTTTCAGTAGCCGAGAACATGCTGCTGGGCCAGCGCGTGCCGGGCTCGACCCGCCGCATCCTCGTCGATCGAAAACGCCAACGCGACGTCGCCGAAAGCATGTTGAGGGATGTCGGTCTCGACCCTGACGCAGTTTCGGTCAGGCGAATGGTGCGCAGCTTGCCGGTGCCCACGCGCCAACTGCTCGAGATCGCAAAAGCGTGGGGCAGACGACCGACGCTGTTGATTCTCGACGAACCCACGTCGTCGCTCGGCCCTGTCGAGGCGAAGCGAGTTCTCGGCCTCGCCCGCGAACTCGCCGACCAGGGCGGTTGCGTGTTGTTCATCGGGCACCGACTCGACGAGGTACGAGACGTGAGCGACCGCATCGTCGTCCTGCGCAACGGCCGGCTGGTTGCTGACCTAGCCGCGCAGGAGGCGACCGAACCGCGGTTGATTCGCGAAATGGTCGGCTCTGAGCTCGCGAATCTCGCCCCTGCAACCAACGACGCCACCGCAACGGTGGTGTTCGAAGCGACGGGGCTCACCGCCGATGGGCTCGGACCGCTCGATCTTTCGGTACGCGCAGGTGAAGTTCTCGGCGTCGCGGGCCTTATGGGATCAGGCCGCAGCCGGCTCATCCACACCGTGGCCGGTGCGCAACGAGCGACCGGCGGTTCGATGAAACTCGGCGGAAAGCCTTACGCACCACGGAATCCCAAAGACGGGACGGGCGCAGGGATTGCCCTGATTCCCGAAGACCGCAAAGAACAATCGCTCGTGTTGTTCGCCTCCATCCGCACCAACGTCACCATCTCGATCCTGCGCCAGCTCCTGAGTCATGGTGTGCTCTCGGTTCGCAAGGATCGTGCGGCCGCCCGCACGATCACGCGCGACGTCAACGTGCGCATGCAATCGGTCGAACAGCCGGTCGGCAGCCTGTCGGGTGGCAATCAGCAGCGAGCCATCTTCGGGCGAGCGTTCTCCACCGAACCACGCTTGCTACTGCTCGACGAGCCGACTCGCGGTGTCGACGTCGGCGCAAAAGCCGAGATCTACGAACTCATCCGCAACGCGAGCGCCAAAGGTATGGCCGTCGTCGTCGCGTCGTCCGAGCTCGAAGAACTGCTTCTTATTGCGGGTCAAATCGCGGTCATGAACCACGGCCGGATCGTCGATCTCATCGACCGTGCTGATGCCACGAAAGAACGCATCATGACGGCCGCCGCCGGCACCAGTGCACAAGCCGCGGGCCAGCTCCCACCAGTCAGCGACGGAATGAGGTCTTCAAGGTGAGCACCCAAGTGAGCGTTCGCACGGAGAATACGATTCCTCCCGCGCCATCGACGGCTCGTACTCTCTTGCGCAAGTTCGCCGCATCACCTGAAGCCGGCGTCGTCACTGCATGCATCCTGGTTTTCGTCTGCATCGCGTTCGCGGCTCCTACTTACACCCGGCCCGGAAACCTGCAAGTGATGGGCAGAGACCTCGCCCAGATCGGAATTCTTGCGATCGGCGAAGCGATTGTCATGCTCACCGGTGGCATCGATCTTTCGGTCGGTGCGCTCGCCGGCCTGGCGGGAATCCTGACGGCGTGGTTCAACGTGCGGCAAGGACTGCCCGCCCCGGTCGCAATCGTCGTCACGCTAGTGGTTTGTGGGCTGGTCGGACTTTGGCACGGCGTGATGGTCACCCGCCTGCGAGTGCCATCTTTCGTCATCACGCTGGTCACTTTTACCGTAGGACAAGGCCTCGCTCTTGCGATTACTCGAGGCACACCGATCAACAACATCTCCGACGCATTCAGCAGGATCAGCCAGTTCTATATCGCAGGCGTTCCGCTACCTGCCGTCATCTTCGTCGGATGCGCAATCGTCGCATGGTTCGTACTCGAACGAACCTACGTCGGTCGTGAGACCTATGCCGTGGGTGGCAACGCGGAAGCGGCACGGCTTGCGGGAATTCCTGTCGCACGACGCACGGTAAGTGCTTACGTGGCAAGTGGCGTGCTCGCCGGCGTCGTCGGCGTGCTGGTAATCGGCCGCATGAACGTTGCAGACCCTTCGGTCGGCGGCAGCGGCTGGGAGCTCACCGCGATCGCGGCAGCCGTGGTTGGTGGGGTCGCCTTGACGGGAGGCGAGGGCCGCATCGTGGGTATCGCCGCCGGCGCGATCCTGCTCGAGTTCATCACCAACGGCTTGCTCGCTCTCAAAGTCAGTCCTTACGATCAACAAATCGTTCAGGGTGCTGTGTTGGGTGTCGCGATTCTTGCTGACCGGTTGAGAGCTCGACGATTCGGCGACGTGCGCAGATAGCTCGGCGCGACTGCAAATGTCACCACCCTGTGAGACTCAAGCCGCCCACCGCGGTGCCGATCAATCCCTGGATAGCCAGTTGTGCATTTTCCAGGACACGGTAGGAGCAGTCCGGTGACCGCAGGTGGCCAAAATGTGAGCGATAACGCAGGGGTCGAGCTGCACCGACGACGTGCTTTGAGCTCTCCGACAGCGATGGTCAGTGCGGGAGCAGCGATTCTCGTCATTGCCGCCGCCGCTGGCCGGCATTGGAACGCGTACGTCGACACCACCGTGCTAGTAGCGCTGGCAGCGGTGGGCATCGCAGCATTCGCAACGAAATCCGCGCGCCAATCACGACACCTTCGCGGTCTCGCATCGAGCATCAATCAGGTAACTGCGGGCGACCTGCGCGTCGCGATCGCACTGACCGGCGATCCGGCCACAGACGCCATCGTTGCGCCGGCGCGTGGTCTCGTAGATCTATTGCGTGAAACTGTTTCGGCACTGGCCCGCGGCTCGCAGCAACTCACCGCCGCATACGAAGACCTGCTCGATATCAGCCGCACGATCGGGTCGACCGCAGAGACGGCGGCCGACCGCGCAACTGCGGTCGCCGCGGCAGCCGACAACGTGGCGCGGAGCGTGCACCGGATCGCTGCAGCGACAGAAGAATTCACTGCCACGATCGGCGATGTTGCACAGCACGCCGAGCACGCAGCGCACGTCGCGCAGGGCGCCGCCGTCCAGGCTGACGACGCGAAGTCAACGATGCGCGAGCTCGGTGACGCTTCGGAGCAGGTCACGCAGATCATGGATCTCATCGGCAATATCGCTCGCCAGACGCATTTACTTGCACTCAATGCAACTCTGGAAGCCGCTCGCGCCGGTGAGGCGGGCCGCGGTTTCGCCGTCGTCGCGGGTGCGGTCAAACAACTTGCCGAGCAAACCGCCTCCGCCACTGAAGATGTCGGCGTCACTGTTCGTGAGATCCAGGTCGGCTCCCGTTCGGCAGCCCGCGCCATCAACGAAATCACCACGACGATCACCAGTGTGAGCGAGAATCAGGCGGCGATCGCCGGGGCAGTCGAACAGCAAACCGCAACCACGAACGACATGGGTCGCGGCGCTGCGGAAGCTGCCCGCGGCGCCTCAGAAATCGCCGGCAACATCGCCGGGCTCGTCGACCTCGCCACCGCAACTGCTTACGCCGGCGCGCAATCGCATACCACGGCCGCCGACTTCGCGCACCTCGCCGAAACGTTCAACGCCATCACCGCCCGGTTCGGCACCGATGGCTTCACCCAACTGCGGGAAACGACGGCGCGTGAGCTCATAACGACGGCGATCAGGCAAGGCGGTGTGACCCGCATCGAAGACACCGTGCGCGGAGGCGGCGTCGACCAATTCGACTTCCGCGGTGAATGGCGCTTTTCCAGCGGCAACATCGAAGCCGACGGCACCAACACCTACAGTTGCCGACGCGACGACGTGGCGACGTTGCGGTTCGTCGGTTCAAGGGCAACGTTCTTCGGGGTGACCGACGCAAACCACGGCATCGTCGGCATCTCGGTCGACGGTCACGACGAAGTGTTCGTCGATGAGTACAGCCCTTCGCGGTCGGCGGGCGTGAGCCTGTGGCAGAGTCCCGCCCTTGACGACGGTGAACACACGTTGCGCATCCGGGTCGCGGGCGAGCGCAACCCCGAGTCGCGGTTCACTTGGGCCGCGATCGACCGGGTCGAGATCAGCTAACGCTAATGCGCCGTATCAGCGCTGGCCGTAGGCCTGTTGGTAGCGCTGGTAGAGCCGGTCGATGTCGCCCGGCTCGATCGGCACCGGTTCACCGAGAACGCGGGCAAGATGCACAGTGCGCGCGACGTCCTCGCACATCACTGCGGCCTTCACTGCGGCTTTCGCGTCGCGGCCAATCGTGAAAACGCCGTGATTGCGCATCAGCACCGCTGGTGATCGATGCCCTCGTAGGGTCGCCACGAT
>Ga0070658_10000424_pt1 | contig 36619 bp, 34 predicted proteins | sample KBSC13metaG_FD_64664 | JGI IMG/M metagenome (GOLD analysis project Ga0070658, IMG submission 64664) | Corn rhizosphere microbial communities from Kellogg Biological Station, Michigan, USA - KBS C1-3 metaG | ecosystem: Host-associated > Plants > Roots > Rhizosphere > Soil ... | reverse complement strand
TCTGACGTCAAGCCGCCCTATCCGCAGAGCAAGCTTCGCGCGCAGGAAGAAGCGGTCCTGGAGCTCAGGCTAACGATCGACGCACGCGGGCGAGTGACGGCCGTCGATCCCGTCGGGTCGGCCGATCCCGTCTTTCTCGCCGCCGCCCGCAGTCACATTCTCGCTCACTGGCGCTACCGGGCCGCGACCCAGGACGGACAGCCGGTCGCGAGTTCGACGGTGATCACGTTGAGGTTCCAGCTCGACGACTGACTGGCGAGACCGGGACGGAGCGCTTATCTTGCGCCCATGTCCTGGTTTCCCCATCCCGTCGGCCCGCGCGCCGCGCTCAGCGACCTCGCCGCTTTCATGCGGCAGCGCAGCCGCGAACAGGTGATCGGGGCAGCGCTCGCACTCCTGGTGACGGCGGTGATCGTCATCGAATTCATGGTCGATTCGAAGATCGGGACCGCGCCTCCGCCGCAGGTTGTCGAAGTGCAGCTCTACGCGGCCAACCGCACCGACGCCGACATCATCGCCGACCAGAAGAAGGACCAGGCGAAGCGGCATGCGTACCAGGCAGAAAAGCAGCGGCAATTCCAGGAACTCGAGAAAAAGCTCGGGATGAAGTGAGCGGCGACGCTCGCTACATGGCCCAGGCCGTCGCGGTCGGGGAAGCGGCACGCGGCTCGACCGCGCCCAACCCTAATGTCGGCTGCATCATCGTCTCACGCGAAGGAAAGATCGTCGGCCGGGAGGCCACGGCAGCGGGCGGCCGCCCGCACGCCGAAGCCGTGGCACTGAAGCGGGCGGGCAAGCAGGCGAACGGCGCGACGGTCTATGTCACGCTGGAGCCTTGTGCCCATATCAGCGAACGCGGTCCGGCCTGTTCGGACCTTCTGGTTGAAGCCGGGCCCGCGAAAGTCGTGATCGCCATGAGGGATCCCGACCCGCGTACCGCCGGCGAAGGGATTCGGAAGCTTCGGAAGGCGGGCATCGACGTCAAGGTGGGGACAGGAGGCAAGGCGGCAGCCGACTCGCTTTCGGGTTATCTCACGCGCCTGAAGCTGGGACGGCCCCGGATCACCCTGAAGCTGGCGCTGTCAATCGACGGCAAAATCGCGCTTCCGTCGGGCGAATCGCAGTGGATCACCGGCGAGGACGCGCGGCGGCACGTCCATTTGCAGCGCGCGCATTCCGACATGATCCTCGTCGGGCGCGGCACCTACATGGCTGACAGGCCAAGGCTCGACGTCCGCTTGCCCGGGCTGGAGGAACGCTCGCCCAGGCGCGCGCTCCTCACTCGCGGCGAAGCGGTCGACGGTTGGGAAATCCTTTCTTCTCCGAAGGATGTGTATCGACTTCATGGCGTCAACGATCTGTTGGTCGAAGGCGGATCGGCGACGGCGACGGCGTTCCTTGCAGAGGACCTCGTCGACCGCATCCTGATCTACCGTGCCCCGATCATCGTCGGCGAGGGCAAGTCAAGCTTCGGCTATGTCGGTCTGGACGCGATTGCCGATGCCCACGGACGATGGCGCCAGGCCCGGGAGGAGACGCTCGGAGTGGACCGGCTCGAAGTTTACGAGCGGGTCCGCGCGGGCTAGTCGGAAGGAATGTTCACCGGGATCGTCAGCGACGTCGGCACCGTCATCATGGCGGAGCAACGCTCTGACCTGCGCCTCAAAATCCGCTGCGGCTACCCAATGGCAAGCGTTGATCTCGGTGCATCGATCTGCTGCTCGGGCGTCTGCCTTACCGTCGTCGACAAGGGCGACGATTGGTTCGCCGTGGATGTTTCGACCGAGACCCTGTCGCGGACGGCGAACGCCCTCTGGAAGGAGGGTTCGAAGCTCAATCTCGAGCGCTCGCTCCGCGTCGGTGACGAGCTCGGCGGCCATTTCGTCACCGGCCACGTGGATTGCATCGGCGAGATCGTCGGGATTTGTCGCGAGGGCGGATCGACACGGATCGGCATTGCCGTTCCCCGCGACTATGCGGCCCTGATTGCGCCGAAAGGCTCGATCGCTCTCGACGGCGTCTCCTTGACCGTCAACGAGGTGCGCGAGGCGGACGACGCCGCGACTCACTTTTCGGTCAACATCATCCCCCACACAGCCGAGCATACGAGTTTCGGTTCGGCCGCGGCCGGGCGACAACTCAATGTCGAGGTCGATGTTCTTGCTCGCTATATCGACCGGATGATCTCTACCCGCGCACAATAGGAACACATCTGTTCTCACTTTTCATCACATTGTGATGTGACTATTGGCGTCCGCATGAGCACGACCCTGATCGACCGACTGACCGCGATCATCGATACCGGCGAGGTGAGCCGCGCGGCGCTGGCCCGCGCCGCCGGCCTCCACCCAAACAGCCTGCGCAAGTTGGGTGCTCCGGACTGGAACCCCACCGCCGATACGCTGAAGCGGCTCGAAAAACTCATCCAGCGCGGGACGACAGATGTCCTGGTCGGTGCCGAAACCATCATCGACGAAGCCCGGAACGGGCGGATGTTCATTCTCGTCGACGACGACGACCGGGAAAATGAGGGCGATCTGGTGATTCCGGCCCAGATGGCCACTCCGGACGCAATCAATTTCATGGCGCGGCATGGACGCGGCCTCGTTTGCCTGGCGCTGACCAAGGATCGTGCCGACCAGCTCGGTCTGGAGCCGATGACCCGCACTAACCGAAGCCGCAACGAGACCGCTTTCACCGTCTCGATCGAGGCCAAGGACGGGATTTCGACGGGCATTAGTGCCGCCGACCGCGCGCGCACGGTTTCGGTCGCGATCGATGCGGCCAACGGTGACGATGCCATCGTGTCACCGGGCCACGTGTTCCCGCTAGTCGCCCGGCCGGGCGGAGTCCTGGTCCGTGCGGGCCATACGGAAGCGGCCGTCGACGTCGCCCGGCTCGCGGGCCTCAACCCAAGCGGCGTCATTTGCGAGATCATGCGTGACGACGGTTCGATGGCGCGACTCGACGACCTGATGGATTTTGCGCGCGACCACGGCCTGAAGATCGGCACCATTCGTGACCTCATCGCCTACCGACTCAAGAAGGATCACCTCGTCGAGCGCACCGCCTCCACCCTTTTCAGGGCCAGCAGTGGCGCCGAATGGGAAGCGCAGGTGTTTCGCGACAAGGCGAGCGGGGAGGAGCAGCTGGCGCTGGTCCACGGCACGCTCGACACCGATCAGCCGGTGCTGGTGCGGATGCACAGCCTCGACCTCTTTGCAGATGTGCTCGGTGAGCAAGGGCCGCGGTCGGGCGTCCTCCAGGGTGCGATGCGGACCATCGAACGCGAAGGCTCCGGTGTCGTCGTCGCGCTTCACGCCGCCGCGGCCGGATCCCTGTCCCGGTCCATCGACCTTCGCGCCGGCAAGCCCGTCGAAGGGGGCGATGCGGTTCGCGGCTACGGGACCGGCGCGCAGATCCTCGCGGCGCTCGGGATCCACGACATGATCCTGCTGTCGAATACGAGTCATTCGCCGATCGGGCTCGCCGGCTATGGCCTTGCCATCGTCGCCGAGCGCCCCATTCAGGCGAGCCCTTCGACTGACGCACGGCAGGCTTGAGGTCATGGCGACGATCCTGATTGCCGAAGCGCGCTTCTACCCGCGCCTCAACGACATGCTCCTGGAGGGCGCTCGTGCGGCCATTGAGGCCGCCGGTCACGATTATGAAGTGATCAGCGTTCCGGGCGCGCTCGAGCTGCCGGGCGCGATCAGCCTGACTGCCAAGAGCGGCCGCTACTGCGCCTTCGTCGCTTTGGGAGTCGTCATTCGCGGCGAGACCTATCATTTCGAGATCGTCGCCGGAGAGAGCGCCCGCGCCCTGATGGAGCTGACCGTGCAGGGCTTCGCGATCGGCAATGGCATTCTCACCGTCGAGAACGAGGCGCAGGCGATCGAGCGCGCCGACCCGAAGAAGGGGGACAAGGGCGGGGACGCGGCGCGTGCCGCCCTCGCGCTCTATGACCTCCGCGACAAGTACGGCGCTTGACCCGCGCCTCGCAGCATCCCCACCCTCTCGCTTTTCCGGCATTGCTGCTCGGCAATGTCGCGCTGGCGTTCGGCCCGTGGCTGGTTCGGCTGGCGGATACCGGGTCGGTCGCGACGGGCTTCTGGCGGCTTGCGCTGGCGCTGCCTTTCCTGTGGTTCCTCGCCCGGGCGTCCGGGCAGCAGCCACACTGGCCGAAGCGGACTCTCGTCATCATTCTCCTCGTTGCGGCGATCTTCTATTCGCTCGACCTCGCCGCGTGGAACGCCGGAATCCGAATGACCAAGCTCGGCAATGCGACCTTGTTCGGAAACAGCGGCAGCTTCGTCTTCGCGATCTATGGCCTGGTGCTTGCGGCCCGGCTGCCATCCGTCCGGCAAGCCGGCGCGCTCGCGCTCGCAGTGCTCGGCGCTGCATTGCTGATGAGCAGCAGCTACGAGCTCAGCCCGAAGAACCTGGGCGGCGACCTGCTGACCCTCGTCGCGGGCTTCCTCTACGGCGGCTATCTGATCTTCGTGGAACGGGCCCGCACGCGGCTCAAGCCGCTTCCGCTTCTGCTTCTGGTGACGCTCTTCTCGACCCCCATCCTGCTCGCGATCAGCCTCGGCTTCGACGAGACGATCTGGCCGCACGACTGGACTCCCCTGATCATCTTCGCGCTCTCCAGCCAGGTCGTTGGCCAGGGGCTGCTCGTCTATTCGATCGGCGTCTTCCCGCCGCTCGTCGTCGGATTGGCCCTTCTGACGCAGCCCGCAATTTCGGCTGCAATCGGCTGGCTTGCCTATGGAGAGACGTTGTCCGCGACGGATTGGATTGGGGCGATCGCAATCGCCTCGGCGCTCGTGTTCGTGCGGCTTCCGGAGCGGGGCTTGCGCCGGGCGGCGGAGCAGCCCAGTTGAGGCCGTGATGGCCGACCCGAGTCCTCTCGAGCAGATCCGCGATCGCCTGGCCTTGGCGGTCGGCGAGAATGCGGTGTTCGACGGCTGGACTGCGAAGGCGGTTGAATCGGCCGCCGCCAAGCTCGGGATCGATCCCGCCCAGGCACGCATCGCCTTTCCGAAACGCAGGGCGGCAATGGTCGACGCCTACATCCAGGGCGTGGACCGCGAGCTCGACAGGCAACTTCCGGCCGCCAAGCTGGCGAGCATGAAGATTCGCGAGCGAATCCGGGCGCTCGTCTGGGCGCGCCTCAAAATCATGGGGCCGGCGCGCGAGGCGGTGCGGAGCGCTCTGTCCATCCTCTCTATGCCGCAGAACGTACCGCTCGCGACCCGAATCGCCTGGCGTACGGCGGACCTGATGTGGCGCCTTGCCGGCGATACAAGCACCGATTTCAACCATTATACGAAACGGATGACGCTTGGGGCGGTCTATGGTTCGACCCTGCTTGCGTGGCTCGAGGATTCCAGCGAAGCATGGAGCGACACCGCCGCCTTCCTCGACCGGCGCATCGATAATGTGATGCAATTCGAAAAGTGGAAGGCCGGGTGGCGCGCCCAGGAACATTTCAGCGTCAGCCGCTTCCTCGGTCGTCTGCGCTATCCGCCGCGCTAGGAGTTTCGGCGCCGCCCACGGCGTTATTGATAATCACTTGCAATTAGAGTAGGCGCCGGTCCCATGATGACCTCCGCTGTAAGCCGCGCCGCGCGGCTGTGGCTTGCCGTGTTCGCGACCGCGTTGCTCGCTTTTTCCATGCCGGCCGCGGCCCAGGATAATGGCGCCCAGACCGCCTGGCGCCTGCTCGATTATCTCGCGGTCGACTATTCGGGCGCGGTTTCCGGCGGGAAGGTGATCAGCGCGCCGGAATATGCCGAGATGCAGGAGTTCGCCGGATCGGTCGAAGAGCGGCTCAAGGCTTTGCCGGCCAAGCCCGAAAAGACCAGGTTGCTGGCGGCAAGCGCGGAGCTCAGGTCGGCAATCGCGCAAAAGCAGTCGCCCGAACGGGTCTCCAACATCGCCCGCGGGCTCGGCAAGGCGCTCCTCGATGCCTATCCGGTGCCGCTCGGCCCGCGAACGGCCCCCGACCTCAAGCTCGGAGCCAGGATGTACGCGCAGACCTGCGCCGCCTGCCACGGAATGACCGGCCATGCGGACACGGCAATGGCCAAGCAGCTCGATCCCCATCCGATCGCTTTCGCCGATCGTGAGCGAGCCGACCAGCGCAGCCCCTTCGCCCTTTACCAGGTGATCGACCAGGGCCTCGAAGGCACGGCGATGGCGAGCTTCTCCAACCTTCCGCCGGAGCAGAAATGGGCGCTCGCCTTCTACGTCAGCCACTTCGCGTATCCGGAGGCGTTGCAGGCGCAGGGCAAGGCGATCTGGGAGGGCGACGCGCAGCTTCGCTCGCGGATCTCCAATCTGGATGCGCTCAGCGGCCTTTCCGAAAAGGCGCTCGCGAAACAGGTGGGCGACGACAAGGCGGCGGCGGTTCTCGCTTATTTGCGGAGCAATCCCGACGCGGTGACATCGACCGGCGCCTCCGCGCTGACCATTGCCCGGCAGAAGCTCCAGCAGAGCCTCGCGGCTTACGAGGCTGGTGACCGGAACGGTGCGAAGGACCTCGCTCTCGCTGCCTATCTCGACGGATTCGAGCCGGTCGAGGGCGTGCTAGGCGCGCGCGACGCGTCCCTTGTGTCCAGGGTCGAAACGGCGATGGGGGAGCTGCGCTCGGCAATTGCCGCGGGGAAGCCCGCCGCCGACGTCCGCGGCCGGATCAACTCGCTCAACGCCTTGTTCGACGAATCCGAAGCCGCCCTCGCACCGGACCAGGCGACTGCCGCCTCGACCTTCCTCGGCGCGTTCACGATCCTGTTTCGCGAGGGGCTCGAGGCGCTGCTCATCGTCGTGGGCATGCTCGCCTTCCTTCGCAAGGGCGACCGGCCGGAGATGGTCCGTCCGGTTCATGCCGGCTGGATCAGCGCACTGGTCGCCGGCGGCCTGACCTGGCTCCTCGCGACGACCCTGATCAGCATCAGCGGCGCAAGCCGCGAACTGACCGAAGGCTTCGGATCGATCCTGGCGGCGCTGGTCCTGCTGTTCGTCGGCATCTGGATGCACGGCAAGGCGCAGGCCGACGAATGGCACCGCTACATCAAGGAGAAGGTCGGCCACGCGCTGTCGAAAAAGTCCGCCTGGTTCCTGTTCTTCCTCGCCTTCATCGCCGTCTATCGCGAGGTGTTCGAGACAATCCTCTTTTACGCCGCCATGGCCGCTCAGGAGCATCTCGAGGCGCTCGTCGCGGGCGCGCTGGGGGGAGCGCTTGCACTCGCAGTGATCGCGGTGCTGATGCTGAAGTTCAGCCAGCGCCTGCCGATCGGCAAATTCTTCGCCTACAGCTCCGCGCTGGTCGCTGTCCTGGCGGTGGTCCTGGCGGGGAAGGGCATCGCCGCTCTTCAGGAATCGGGCCTCGTCGCGGTGACTTCGGCCGGCTGGGTTCCGCGCATCGCGGTGCTTGGAATCTTCCCAACGGTCCAGGGCATCACGGTCCAGGTCGTGACGCTGGCAATCCTCCTCATCGGATTCGCGTGGAACAGCCGCTCGTCACGACGGCTCGCGGCGGCCGAGTAGGGGCTGGAATCCGCGGGAACGCTCGCTTATTTCAGCCGGCCAGACAGGAGAGTTGAGATGGCGGGCGTCAACAAGGTCATTCTGGTCGGAAACCTCGGCGCGGACCCGGAGGCCCGGTCGCTTAACAACGGCGGCGAAGTCGTCAGCATGCGGATTGCCACGTCGGAAAGCTGGAAGGATCGCGAGGGCAACCGCCAGGAACGGACCGAGTGGCACAATGTGGTCATCTTCAACGAGAATCTCGGCCGGGTCGCGAAGAGCTATTTGCGCAAGGGTTCGAAGGTCTACGTCGAAGGCCAGATTCAGACCCGCAAATGGCAGGGCCAGGACGGCAATGACCGCTACACGACCGAGATCGTGCTGCAGCGGTTCCGCGGCGAACTGGTGCTGCTCGACAGCCGCGATGGCGGCGGCTCCGGCGGCTCCGGCGGCCGCGGCGATTATGCGGACCAGGATTTCGGCAGCGATTCCTCCGCCGGAAACCAGCGCCAGCAGTCGCGGCCGCAGCCGGCCACCTTCGACACCGACCTGGACGACGACGTTCCCTTCTAGGATCGGACCTAGGAGCCGTCGCGCCCCTTCCTGAGCTTCGCCAGGGCGGCGAACGGCCCCGCCTGCTCCTCGGTGAGGATACCGGCTTCCTTCAGCGCGGCCTCCGCGCCCGCGCTGCGCGGGTACGGGTCCATATCGAGAGCGAGCGTGTCGGCGATCGCCGCTCCAAGATCGATCGCGGCACCATCGTAGAAAACGATATCGCAGTCCTTGGACGCAAGCTCGATTTCCTCATCCGCGTCCTCGCGAGGCTCCGGAACGAAGACGATCTCGAACGGCTCGTCGACATGCTCGGCAACCGGCTCCCCGGTCGCGACGCAGCTTTGCTCAAGCGAGGCCCGAAGGCGTCCCCTGGAGCGGACCGCAACGCCGTCGCGCGCAAGGCGGACATGGGCTTCCAGCCGCTCCAGCGACCGTAGGCCGAGCCGCTCTGCGATCGCGGCCCGTTCCCGATCGTCGGCGACGAGATCGACGCGGTCTCCATCGCGAATCCGGTCGAGCGCGATGCGATGTCCAAAGTCGCTGCTCACCTGGCCTCGCCCTCCCCCAGCGTCCTGCCGAGGCGCTCCCAAAGTTCGGACAAAGCCTTCGAGCTGTGGCGAAGCGCCTCGTCCCTCGGCGGCTCACCCCGATAGAGGCTCGCGATCACGGCTTCGTCCCAGCCGCTCTCTTCATGGACGGCGTCGCGCCACTGGTCCACGCGGCGCTCGAGGGCGCCCACCAGCTTGCGCACGCGCCGTCCCAGGCCGGGATCGTTGAGGCCGAGCTCGCGATGCTCCGAATCCATAGATTCGATGAAGCGTTCGGTCAGCGACGCGGAAGCGGCGTCGCCAGCCGGACTTCCCGATTCGAGCCTGACGATGAAAAAGGCGCAGACTGTCGCAAGCACTGCGAAGCGGCCGTCGATCGTGTCGGCGACCTCCCCTTCGACATACCAGTGCGGCCGCCGCGCCTCGGTCACCACTTCGTCGAACAATGCCCGGCCGCGGCTCGGCTCGCCCGTTAATCTGCGGAACAGGAATCGAAGCATAGTCTTGCTTACCACGAGTGAGGGTTGCGTGCGTGCCGTCACAGCGCATATTGGCGATTGCCGCTGCGCGACAAGTCCTGTCTAGAACGTGTTGATGGCGAATCCGGGAGACGAGTTGGAATGAGAGCTGCGGTGGCAAAGATCGCAACGGCGCTGATCGGTGCAGCCGCGCTTGCGGGTTGCGTCAGCATGAAGGACCATCGCGGTTCCGTCATCGATACACAGCTCGTGTCCGCGATCCAGCCTGGGGTCGACAACAAGGATTCGGTGGTTCGAATGCTCGGCCGTCCGACTTTCACCGGCGAATTCGGCGACAGCGATTGGTATTATGTCTCGCGTGACACGAAGACGTTCGCCTTCCGCAATCCCTCGGTGCAGAAGCAGACGGTTCTCCACATCGCTTTCGACACGGCCGGCAACGTCGCGACCATGCAGACGACCGGCAAGGAATTGATCGCAAAGATCGATCCTGTGCACGACAGGACTCCGACGCTGGGCCGCAAGAGCTCACTGTTCAACGACCTGTTCGGAAATATCGGCACCGTGAATTCGCCGATGACGCCCAGCGGGGGAAGTGGCCCCTACTAGGGAGTTTCCCGAAGCTTTTGCGTTCGCACGGTTTCGCCTAACGACGGATTCATGACCGCGACGCCAGCCGGAATCACGTATTCCGATTATCTCAAGCTCGACCAGCTGCTGTCGGCACAGCAGCCGCTGTCGAACCTCCATGACGAAATGCTGTTCATCGTCATCCACCAGACGAAAGAGCTGTGGATGAAGCAGATGCTTCATGAGCTTCGGCTGGCGATCGGGCTTGTCGGCGACGACCGCTTCGCCGAAGCCTATAAAGCGATGGCCCGGATCAGCCGGATCCAGGCGGTCATGACCTTGTCTTGGGACGTTCTTTCGACGCTGACCCCGGTCGATTATCTGAAGTTCCGCGACGTCCTCGGGACCAGCTCGGGTTTCCAGTCCGAGCAGTTCCGCGAGATCGAGTTTCGACTGGGTCTCAAGAACCCCGCGTTCCTGGAGCAGCATGCCGAGGGCAGCTCCGGGCGAGCGCGTCTGGAATCGGCTCTCGATGAGCCCAGCCTGCGCGAAGCGGCGATCGACGCCCTGGAGCGCGCCGGCTTCAATGTCGGCGACCGCTCGGTTGACGCGCTCGCCGGCGCCTGGCTCCAGGTCTATCGCGATGCCGAGCGCTGGTTCGAGCTTTACGAGCTCGCCGAGAAGCTTCTCGATATCGACGATGCACTCGCCGGCTGGCGGCACAAGCATGTGCTCACGGTCGAGCGCATCATCGGCAACAAGCGCGGGACCGGCGGCTCCGCCGGCGCACCCTATCTGCGCTCGACTCTCGACAAGCGGGCCTTCCCGGAGCTGTGGGCGCTAAGGACAGAACTTTGAGCTTCAAGGCGCTGTTTTCGCGGAGCCTTGGAGCGGATCCTGAGCGGCTGCACATGGCCGCGCACAGCCATCATCTGTGGCCGGACGCGAGCTTCGACGGCCAGGTCGAATGCTGGGACGATGCCGCCCGCCTTGCCGACCGCAAATGGGACCGGATCATGGGCGAAGTCTGGCCGCAAGCGCAGCGCCATGTCGCAACCGAGCTCGGCACGGACAGACCCGAAGCCATCGTCTTTGCTCCCAACACGCACGAGCTGATCGTCCGGCTGTTTGCCGCGGCGTCGAAAAAATCGCCGGTGCGGGTGCTGACCAGCGACGGCGAATTTCATAGCGCTCGGCGGCAGTTCGCGCGCTGGGAAGAGGCTGGCGCGGCGATCGTCGAGAGGATCGCGGTGGAACCGTTCGACACATTCTCCAGCCGGTTTCTCGACGCAGCCCGAACGGGCGCTCACGATTTCCTGTTCGTCAGCCAGGTGCTGTTCGGCAGCGGCCGGACGTTCGACCGGGTAGCCGAGTTGGCGTCGCTCGCCCGTCCGGACGGCCCGTGGGTAGTGATCGACGGCTATCACGCCTTCATGGCCGTCGACGCGCCGTTCCCGGCAACCGCGGCTCAATCCGCCTTCTATCTCGCCGGCGGGTACAAATATGCGATGGCCGGGGAGGGCTGTGCCTTCCTTCACGCGCCGCCCGGTTTCGGCCCGCGCCCGCGAATCACCGGCTGGTACGCAGAATTCGAAGACCTGACGCTGCCCCCGGGGCAGGTCGGCTACAGCAAGGATGCGATGCGGTTCATGGGGGCGACGTTCGACGCGTCCGGGCTGTACCGGTTCAACGCGGTGCGGCGGATGCTTGTCGAGATTGGCCTCGAAACGACCCATATCTCCGCCCGGGTCGGCAGCCTCCAGCAGTTGCTCCTTGAGAAACTCAACGGCACGCCGTTCGCATCGGCAGAGCTTTTGAACCCGCTCGGGGAAGGGCCGCATGCTCGCTTTCTCGCCTTCCGCTCGCTCGATGCGCAGCGCTGGTGCGCCGATCTCGCTGCAAGGAACTGCATCGTCGACGTGCGCGGGGACGTTCTTCGGATCGGCTTGGGCCTCTATCACGACGAGGATGATATCGACCGGTTTTCGGTCCTTGCCGCGGAGCTGGAAGCCTAGGGTTTCAGTCCCTCGCGGATCATCCGGTTGGCGATGGCCGCGACTTCGCCAGGCCTTTCCTTGCCCCACAGCGCGAATCGAAGGCCGAGGAAGACGTTCATCCCCATGATCGCCCAGGCTTCGACCTCGCTCGCAAGCGGTGCCTTCGCGCCCGCCACTTCGCCCTTCGCCTTTCCCGCATCCAGCCGGGCAGCGATCCGGTCGGCGGTGGTTCGGTAGTGCTTCTCGAAGGCCTCCGGGTCGGCCCATTCCGCCTCGTCGATGATTCGGTAGACATGCTTGTGGGCGCGCGCGAACTCCAGATAGGATTCGAGCGCCTTGCCCTCGCCTTCAAGGGTGCCGGCGGATGACGCAAGGATCGGGGCGACGTGATCGCGGACCCGCATCGACATGTCATTGACGAGCGCCTTGAACACGGCCTCCTTGCTGTCGAAGTAGGTGTAGAAGGTGCCGAGCGCGACGTGCGCGCGCCGGGTGATCCCGACGATCGACCCTTCCGAAAACCCGCGTTCGCCGAACTCCTCCAGCGCTGCGTCGAGGATCTTGCGCAGCGTTCGCTCGCCGCGCGCGGTCCGCGGCGCCTTTCCTTCGCTTGCAGGGCTGTTCTCCGCCTCGCTCATCCCCGCATTGGCTCCCATTCAAAGTTCGCGCTTTCAAAAGTTGAAAGCCGGTTCACCTTTCAGTATAGTCCTGTTCACATTCGCGCAATCCGTGGCCGGAATGCGCAGTGGGAGGGGATTTTATACAATGCGAATCATTTCTGCTCGCTCCGTCTTGTTCGCTTCGGCCGCGGCCCTTGCCTATGCCGCGCCGGCCTACGCCCAGGAGAATCCGGCAACCAGCCCGTCGATCCCGACCAACCAGCAGACCCAGCCTGAGGCCGCGCACGCGAGCGACACGGAAATCGTCGTCACTGCGCGCCGCCGCAATGAGGCGCTGCTCGACGTCCCGATCGCGGTGACCGCCTTTTCCGGCGAACAGCTTAGCCGGCAGGGTGCGATCGATATCACGGACGTCGGCGAATCGACCCCGAACGTCACTTTGGAAGTCTCGCGCGGCACCAATACCACCCTCACCGCCTTCATCCGCGGCGTAGGCCAGCAGGATCCGGTCGCCGGTTTCGAGCAGGGGGTCGGCATTTATCTCGACGACGTCTATCTCAATCGTCCGCAGGCGGCGGTCCTCGACATCTACGATGTGGAGCGGATCGAGGTCCTGCGCGGGCCGCAGGGAACGCTTTACGGGCGCAACACCATCGGCGGAGCGATCAAATATGTGACCCGTCGCTTGCCGGACGATCCGCAGCTCAAGATCCGGACCAATCTCGGCACCTACAAGCAGACGGACCTCATCGTCACCGGCTCGACGCCGATCGCGAGCGGGCTTCGCGTCGGCGCGTCGGTCGCCCGGCTCAGCCACGACGGCTTCGGCACGAACCTCACGACCGGGCAGGATAATTACAACAAGAACATCTGGGCGGCCCGCGGCACGGTCGAGCTCGAGCCGAACCCGAATGTCTTCTTCCGCCTGTCCGGCGATTACACCTGGGACAACAGCAATCCGCGCGGGGGCCACCGGCTGATCCCCGGCCTCGCTAGCGGCGCGCCGGTGCTCAGCGACGTGTTCGACTCGCGCGGCGCCCTCAACGATCCCAAGCAGAAGATTCGCGGCGGCGGTATCGCGCTGTGGGGCGAGGTGGGTCTGAACGACTGGCTGAAGTTCCGGACGATCACGGCCTATCGCAAGGACCGCAGCGATACGCCGATCGACTTCGACGCGCTTCCCGCCGTCGATGTCGATGTTCCGGCAATCTATAAGAACCACCAGTTCAGCCAGGAGGTCCAGCTGGTCGCCGACAAAGGTCCCCTACAGGGGGTTGTCGGCGCTTATTACCTGAACGCCACCGCCAGGGACATTTTCGACGTCCGCCTGTACACGACCATTCCGGGTCTCGGCTTCACCGCCGCAACCGCGGGCGATGTCGAAACCAAGACATGGGCGGTGTTCGGCGACCTTACCTATAATTTCTCGCCGCAGTGGAGCCTGTCGCTCGGCGGTCGCTACACCAACGACAAGCGTCACGCGAAGGTCTTCCGCCAAAGCTACATCTTTGGCGGTTCGCCGGAACTCGGCGGGTCCAGCGGCTTCGACGTGGGCACGCCATTCGGCGCTCCGACGTCGAACTTCGAAGGCCGCAGGACCGACAAGGCGTTCACTCCGCGCGCGTCGGTCAGTTTCAAGCCGACCCCGAACCAGAATATTTACATCAGCTATTCGAAAGGCTTCAAAGGCGGCGGCTTCGATCCGCGCGGCCAGTCGACCCAGGCACCGGTCCAGACTCCGCAGGGCATCTTCGATTACATGGCGTTCGACCCCGAAAAGGTGGACAGCTATGAACTTGGCTGGAAGGCTTCGCTTGGGCGGCTGCAGCTTGCCACCGCGATCTTCGATGCCGAGTACAAAAACGTGCAGGTTCCCGCCTCGGTTGGGTGCATCGACGCCCTTGGCAACCAGAGTTTCTGCGGCCAGACGACCAACGCCGGTAAGGCGCGCTTCCGTGGCGTCGAGGTTGAATCGAACCTTCGCATCGCCGAGGACATCGCCGCTGCCGGCGACCGGTTCAACTTCGCGGGCACGCTTGGCTATCTCGACGCGAAATATCGCGAGTTCTTCACGATCATGGCGGTCGACCAGAACGGCGTGCCGTTCCCGGGAGGCCCCAAGCTCGTCAACATGGCGCCGTTCCGGCACATTCAGAACACGCCCAAATGGACGGCCAGCGGATCGCTCGATTACAACACTCCGGCCTGGGGCGGGCGGCTCGATGCCAACACGACCCTCTCCTATCGCAGCAGGAGCCAGCAGTTCGAAACCGCGATCCCCGGCCTCGACCAGAAGGGCTTCGCGCTTTGGGATGCCAATCTCGTTTGGCGCTCGGGCAATGGCCGCTATGAAATCGGCCTCCATGGGAAGAACCTCACGGACAAGAAATACATCACGTCCGGCTACAACTTCCTCAAGCAGGATCCCTACACGGGCGCGTTCATCCTCAATAATGCCGGCAATCCGATACCGACGCTCGGCAAGGAAGGGGTGCTGACCGCCTATTACGGAAACCCGCGTCAGGTGTGGCTTTCAGTCGGCCTCAATTTCTGACCGGAGAAGCGGCCGCGAAGATGACCGGTTTCGTCGAGCGCGAGTGGATCTCGCGCGATGGCCTGACGCTCTACGCCCGCGATTATGCGGGCGGGAGCGGCGGCTGCCGGCTCCCGGTCATCTGCCTGCACGGCTTCACTCGCAACTCGAAGGATTTCGAGGAGGTCGCGCCCCGACTGGCGACGAGCGGGCGGCGCGTCCTCGTCCCGGATATCCGCGGCCGCGGCCGCTCCGGCAGCGATCCGAACCCGCAGAATTACCAGCCCCGCGTTTATGCGCGCGATATCCTCGACCTCATGGACCGCCTGGGTATGGCCCGTGCCGTGTTCGTCGGGACATCGATGGGCGGGCTGATCACCATGGCCCTCGCGGCGGTTCGCTCGCGGGCCGTGGCCGCGGCGGTGCTCAATGACGTCGGCCCGGAGGTCGGCAGGGACGGGATCGAGCGGATCCTGGCTTATGCCGGCAAGTCCTCAGCGATCGAGACATGGGACGACGCGACGGACTATGTCCGGCGCACCAATGGCGTTGCCTTTCCGAACTATTCCGAATCGGACTGGGAAGGGTTCGCGCGCCGCACCTTCCGTGCGGAAAAGGGGCGCCCTGTCCTCGACTATGATCCGGCGATTGCCGCCCCGCACGCCGGGAAGCCGGTCAGGACGCGCGGCCTGCTTGCGGCCTTGTTGTTCCGGCGGCTTGCCCGAAGGCGGCCGACACTGCTGGTCCGCGGCGAGCTGTCCGACCTGACGACCGTCGAGATCGCGCGGCGCATGAAGCGTTCCGCGCCCGCGTTGCAGGTTGCCGCCATCCCGCGGGTCGGGCACGCGCCGGCTCTGACGGAGCCAGAGGCGATCGCGGCGATTGACGAATTCCTCCGGGCCGTGCCTTGATCGCGGCCGCATGAGCCAGAGAAACCGTAGCACCGCCGGCGCGTCTTCCTCCCCGCGAATCCTGCTGTCGCTTCTCCTGCTCGCCTACATTTTCAACTTCCTCGACCGCCAGATCCTCGGCATCCTCGCCGAACCGATCAAGGCCGAACTGCATCTCACCGATACCGAATTCGGGGCCATCGGCGGCCTCGCCTTCGCCCTTCTCTATTCGGTGCTCGGCCTTCCGCTCGCTTATCTGGCGGATCGGACCAGCCGAAGCGGAGTCATTGCGGCTTCGGTCGCCGTGTGGAGCGCGTTCACGGCATTGTGCGGTACCGCCACCAGCTCCGCGCATCTGTTCCTCTACCGGCTGGGCGTCGGGGTTGGCGAGGCCGGGGGAGTCGCCCCGTCCTACGCCCTCATTGCCGACTACTTCCCGCCGGAGCGGCGTGCCCGCGCGCTCGCAATCTACTCGCTCGGAATTCCTCTGGGCCTGGCCGGCGGATCGCTGATCGGCGCCTATCTCGCCCACTGGGTCGGCTGGCGCTCGGCCTTCCTTGTGATGGGCGTCGCGGGGCTGATACTCGCGCCGATCCTGCGCTACTTTGTGCGCGACGTGCCGACGGCGAAGCCGTCCGCCGCCGCAGCTCCGATTACCGAAGTCTTTCCCCTTCTTGCCCGCAAGCCGTCCTTCTGGCTGCTCGCCTTCGCATCCTCCAGCAGCTCGCTGATCGGCTATGCGCTCGCGCTGTGGACCCCGGCGGTCATCATGCGCAGCTTCGGCCTGGAGCTGGTTGCGACCGGACAGTTCCTGTCCTCGCTTCTGCTGATCGGCGGGACGGCGGGAGTCTTCGCCGGCGGCTGGCTCGCGGACAGGCTGGGCGCAAGCGACAAGGCCTGGTACGCGCGCCTGCCGGCGATTGCATGGGTCCTGTCGACGCTCGCCTGGACAGCCGGGCTGATGGCGCCCAACCTGTGGGTCGCGTGGCCGCTCCTCCTCGTCGGCAACGCGGTGAACATCCTGTGGCTCGGCCCGGTCATCACCGCAGTCCAGCACCTCGCACCGGCGCGGATGCGCTCGACCGCCTCGGGGAGCTTCCTTCTAATCAACAACCTCATAGGCCTCGGCGTCGGACCGCTGCTGATCGGCCGGATTTCGGATGCGCTGAAGGGAAGCTACGGCGCCGATGCCCTCCGCGCCGCGGCCGTTGGTGGCACGATCTTCTACCTCATCGCGGCGATCCTGATGTTCCTGGCTGCCCGTCGGCTTCGGCTCGATTGGGTCGAGGACTCTCCGCAAGCCTGAGCGCCTCGGAAATCCGCCATTCACCCTGGTGCGCTGAATTGCGGCTCGTCGCAGTTGAAGCGAACTTGGTCGCAGGAACGCGCCTCCCCACATCTTCGTTGAAAGCCTGAAACGAAGGGAGTTTTATCATGACCAGGTTGATTTTGGCCGCAGGCGTGGCCGCCCTGGCGATCGCCGCTCCGGCTTCTGCGGGTCCGCATGGCGGAGGTGGAGGTCACGGTAATGGCGACGGCCATGCTGCTGCCCAGGGTCGTGGCGGTGGCGGTGGCGGCGGCCACGGCGAACAGGCTCGCTCGAACCGCGGTGGCGGAGAGTTCCGCGCGCAGGCTCGACAGGGCCGGGGCGGCGGAGAGTTCCGCGCGCAGGCTCGACAGGGCCGCGGCGGCGGCGAGTTCCGTGCCCAGGCCCGGCAGGGCCGGGGCGGCGGCGAGGGGCGTGCCCAGGCGCACCAGAACCGCGGCGGCGGAGAGATGCGGGCGCAGGCTCGCGAACGTCGCGGCGGCGGTGACATGCGGGCGGCAATGCAGATGCAGCGCAGCCGCAACCACGAGAGAGCAAACATTCGCTCCGCCGAGCGCGGCCGTGAAATGAACCGCGCACGGGTTCGTGCCGCCGAGCGCGGCCGGAACGACAATCGTCAGGAGGTCCGTCGCGAGATGGCCCGCCGAAACGAGGCGCTCGGCCGCAACAACGGGCCGCTGATGGCGGTCCGCGAGAACCAGCGAGCTCCGGTTCGGGTTCGCGATGGCGGGCGCGCGAATTTTGCCGAAAACCTGGGCTATGGCGTCGGTGGCTGCCCTCCGGGCCTGGCCAAGAAGCCGGTTGCGTGCATGCCTCCGGGCCAGGCGCGCCAGTTCGTCGGCCAGCGTCTCGGGGACATCGGCGATCGGGTCGCGTTCCGCGACCTGCCGGTCAGGCTGCAAAGTATCTATGCGCCGACGCCGGATTATTACTACCGTTATGGCGACGGCTACATGTACCGGGTCAACCGAGCCGACAACGTCATCAGTTCGCTGTTGCCGCTTTTCGGCCTCGGCTACACGGTCGGACAGCCGTTCCCGTCGGCCTATCCTTATTACGGGGTGCCGGCGGCGTATCAGCCGTTCTACCCGTCGTCGCCTGACTATGATTACCGCTATGCCGACGGCTACATGTACCAGGTCGACCCCTATTCGGGCTTGATCGAGAACGTCAATCCGATGCTCGGCTATGGCTACGGCTACGGGCAGATGATGCCGATGGCCTATTCGGCGTACAACGTGCCCTACCAGTACAGGCCCTATTATTACGACACGAGCGACTATTATTATCGCTACGCACCGGGGGCCATCTACCAGGTCGATCCGACCACCAGCCTGATCACTGCGGTGGCCGCGCTGCTCAGCCCGAATTCGCTTGCAATCGGGCAGCCGCTTCCGATCGGGTACAGCGCCTACAACGTGCCGTACGACTATCGGGCGACCTATTACGACACGCCGAACGACTGGTATCGCTACTCGAACGGCAACATCTATCGAGTCGACCCGGCGAGCCAGCTGGTGACCGCCCTGGTCGTCTCGGCACTGACCTAGATCCCCATGGATCGCAAACGGCCCCGCAAGCGTTGCGGGGCCGTATTGTTTTCTCGTCAGGAGACGTTCGCATGTTGAAGACGTTACCTTTGTGCGTATGCGCTGCCGCTCTGGCGCTGGGCGCGTGCGGCAAATCGGGCACGGGCAACACCACCGCTCCGCAGCAGAGCTCGCAGGCCAGAGAAGCCGCCGGAGACAAGACGATCGCCGCCTCGATCGACCAGAATGGCAAGTTCTTCCAGGCAGCAAAGGCCGTCGGCCTCGACGCGACCCTCGCCGGCCCCGGCCCCTACACCGTCCTGGTTCCAAGCGACGACGCCTTCGGGAAGTCCACCGGCGATGCGTTGAAGAACCCGTCCGATGCCAAGAATCGCGCCGAGATCACGCGCATTCTCACTTATCACATTCTTCCGGGCGTCATCCTTTCGGACGACATTTCGAAGGCGATCGAAAACGGCAAGGGCAAGGCAGTTCTGGCGACAATGGGCGGCGAGACCCTGACCGCCACCAAGGACGGTGGCAACATCGTGCTGACCGGAGGAGACGGGAGCAAAGCAACCGTCAGCAAGGCAGATATCAAGGCCTCGAACGGTGTCATCCACGACATCGATGCCGTGTTGACCCCGCCGACGACCGCGGCCGGCGACGGACAGCAGCCGCAGCAGGGCAGGTAAGCGCGATTTCGCGCAGCTAGACTCTGGAACGGCGGCGAACGCTCGCTATAAAAGAGCGAACCTTAAGTTGTGACGGGGGCAGTGCGCGCGATGAAAGCGACGATTGAACGGGCGACACTCTTGAAGAGCCTCAGCCATGTCCAGTCGGTCGTGGAGCGCCGCAATACCATCCCGATCCTGTCGAACGTGCTCATCGAGGCGCGCGACGACAACAGCATCCGCCTGATGGCGACCGACCTCGACCTCCAGGTGGACGAGAGCGTGCCCGCCAACGTCGACCAGCCGGGCGCGACCACGGTTCCCGCCCACACGCTGTTCGACATCGTCCGCAAGTTGCCCGAGGGCAGCCAGGTCGAGATCAACGTCGCCGAGGGCAAGATGAACCTCAGCGCGGGTCGCGCCCGCTTCCATCTGTCGACTCTTCCGCGCGACGACTTCCCGGTGATTTCCGAAGGCGAACTGCCGACGACGTTCGAGCTTCCGGCCGCGACCCTTCGTCAGATCATCGACAAGACGCGGTTCGCAATCTCGAGCGAAGAAACCCGCTATTACCTGATGGGCATCTTTTTCCACGTCGCCGACGACCAGCTGAAGGCGGCGGCGACCGATGGTCACCGGCTGGCCCGAGTCGTCATCCCGAAGCCCGACGGCGCCGACGGAATGCCAGACGTGATCGTGCCGAGAAAGTGCGTGGCCGAGCTTCGCAAGCTGCTCGAAGAGGTCGAGGGAACCGTCGAGGTTTCGCTATCGGCGACCAAGATCCGCTTCGGCCTCGGAAGCGCGGTGCTGACCAGCAAGCTGATCGACGGGACCTTCCCCGACTATAATCGCGTGATTCCGACCGCGAACGACAAGCTCCTGAAGCTCGACCCGAAAACCTTCTCGGCCGGTGTCGACCGGGTCTCGACCATTGCCAGCGAGAAGACCCGCGCGGTGAAGATGAGCGTCGACCGCGACAAGGTGACCTTGTCGGTGACTTCGCCGGAAAGCGGCACCGCGACGGAGGAGCTTCCCGCCGATTACGGCTCCGACACGATCGAGATCGGGTTCAACGCCCGTTACCTCCTCGACATCCTGAGCGAGATCGAAGGCGACACGGTCGAGGTCCACCTCGCAGACGCCGCGGCCCCGACCCTGCTCCGCGAGAACGACAAGTCGAATGCCTTGTACGTTCTCATGCCCATGAGGGTCTGAGCCAGCTTCCGGATTGCTTCGCCGCTTCACGTCTCGCAATGACGTAAAGTGCACGTCAGCCGCATCGCCCTCACCGACTTCCGGTCCTACGCCGATGCGCTGATCGAGCCGGGGCCCGGCTTCGTCCTGCTCTATGGCGATAATGGCGCGGGCAAGACCAATCTTCTCGAAGCCGTGTCGCTCCTGTCGCCCGGACGCGGAATTCGCGGGGCAGCGCTATCGGAGATGGCCCGCAAAGGCGGCGACGGCGGGTTTGCGGTCGCGGCGCGCCTTGACCAAATCGATATCGGAACAGGGACGGTCCCAACCGCCCCCGAGCGTCGTCAAGTCCGCATCAACGGGGCGCCCGCCTCCGCCAATTCGCTCGGCGAATGGCTTTCGGTGCTCTGGCTCACGCCCGTGATGGACCGGCTGTTCACCGGCCCCGCGGGGGACCGGCGTCGCTTCCTGGACCGCCTGGTGCTGGCCCTCGAACCGAGCCACGCACGCCATGCGTCCCGCTACGAGGCTGCAATGCGCTCGCGCAACAAGCTGCTCGCCGATCCGAACGGCGCCGATCCGGCGTGGTTGGACGCGCTGGAAGCACAGATGGCGGAGCATGGCGCGGCGATTGCCGGCGCACGCGCGCGGACCGTCGCGGCGCTCGATCAGCGCACGTCGGATGCGCCGGACGACCATTTCGCCAGTGCAGAGCTTGCAGTGGATGGCTGGAACGGCGGCGATCTGGCCTCTCAATTGCGCGCAAGCCGCCCACGCGATGCCGCTGCAGGCCGGGCGCTCGTGGGCCCGCATCGGCACGATCTCGCGGTCGTCCATCGCGCCAAGGCCATGCCCGCCGCCCAATCCTCGACCGGCGAGCAGAAGGCGCTCCTGCTGGGCCTCGTCCTCGCCCACGCCGACCTGGTAGCCGACAGGCGCGGAGCGCCCCCGATCCTGCTCCTGGATGAGGTCGCTGCCCATCTCGACCCGAAGCGGCGCGCGGCCCTGTTCGCCCGCCTGGGGGGGCGCGGCCAGGTGTGGATGACCGCGACCGAGGCCGCCTTGTTCGACGGTATCGGCACCGCGTCGCGCTTCCATGTTCTCCCGGGAGCGATCGCAGGCGACTAGCGTGGGTGGACATTTCGGCGTCTGCCTCTATATCGCACCGCAGCACGAGGCGCTTATTCCAAGCGGCGTGAACGGTTCAACGCTTCGGCGGTAACCGGCCCGCGTCTCGATTTTCCTGCTCTCCTTTTCACGCGGGGCGCTTTTTGACCCGCTCGCGGTGCGTTTGTCGCGCGCCGCCCGCATATTTGGATTCCATCAATGTCATTCATGAACCTGGGGCTTTCGAAGCCCCTTCTCGATGCGCTTGCAGCTAAGGATTACACCCAAGCGACGCCGATCCAGAGCGAGGCCATTCCGACCGTGCTCACCGGTCGCGACCTCCTGGGCATCGCCCAGACCGGCACCGGCAAGACGGCGGCCTTCATGCTTCCGTCGCTCCAGCGGCTCGCCGCGGACCGCCCGCAATTTTTGAAGCCCGGCCACATCCGGATGCTGGTGCTTGCGCCGACGCGTGAGCTCGCTTCGCAGATCGCCGACAGCGCCCGCACCTATGGCCGCTTCATGCAGCTTTCCGTGGGCGTCATCTTCGGCGGCGTTCCCAACGGCAAGAGCGTGCGCACCGTGCAGCGCGGTCTCGACGTGCTCGTCGCCACCCCCGGCCGCCTGCTCGACCTGATCGATCAGCGGGCGCTGACGCTTCGCGAGCTTGAGATTCTCGTCCTCGACGAGGCCGACCAGATGCTCGATCTCGGCTTCATCCACGCGCTGAAGCGGATCGTCGCTCTGGTGCCGGCGAAGCGGCAAACCCTGTTTTTCTCGGCAACGATGCCGAAGGCGATCAAACAGCTCGCCGACCAGTATCTGACCAATCCCGCCGAAGTTTCGGTCACGCCCGTCGCCTCGACGGTCGATCGGATCGAGCAGCGGCTGACCATGGTCAACCAGGCCGAAAAGACCGCGCTCCTGATCCAGCTCCTCCGCTCGGAGCCGGTCGAGCGCGCTTTGGTCTTCAGCCGCACCAAGCATGGAGCCGACAAGATCGTGCGCCTGCTCGAAGCGGCGGGAATTCCTGCGAACGCCATCCACGGCAACAAGAGCCAGGCGCAGCGCGAACGGGCGATCTCGGAGTTTAAATCGGGCGAAGTGAAGGTGCTGATCGCGACCGACATTGCCGCGCGCGGGATCGACATCCCGGGCGTCAGCCACGTCTTCAACTTCGACCTGCCGGACGTCCCGGAACAATATGTCCACCGCATCGGCCGAACAGCGCGCGCCGGAGCCGACGGCATCGCAATCGCCTTCTGCTCACCCGACGAGCGCGGTAATCTCCGCGATATCGAACGGCTGACGAAGCAAAGGCTCGTCGTCGATGCGCTTCCCGGCGACTTCGCGTCGGCGGTGGCGGCAACCCGCGCACTCAAGCCCGCGCCAAAGCAGGCCGAGCAGCGCCGGTTCGTTCACGCCAGCCAGCGCACGAAGGCCGAGGCTCGCGCGGAAGGGCAGCGACGCCAGGGCCGCAACCAGCGGCATCCTCAGCGTGCCGCCGGTCATGCCATGCCCCGCAGCGACGGCGCGAAGCCGGCTGGCGGCAGCCGCCGCCGCTTCCGCAACCGCGCGCGCTCGCAGGGCTGATGCTCAGCAGGTAGCGTCCCTTCTCGTCATTCCCGCGAAAGTGGACACCCAGGAGACGACGCGAAAAACGCTGTCCTACAGGCGACATTTTGTGCCTTAAGCTGACGGATGCAGGGACAGATTGCCTCGGGATATCGCGTAGCTGGCCGCTCGCGGCGAGGGTTACAAAGTAGACGAAGTAGAAGGACCCCTGTTTCGACCCCCGTCGCGCGCGTACGCGCGCGCGTAACGCGCCCGCGCGCGTGACTTCGACAAGAAAATCCCTATATCTGTTCCATGGCAAAAGACTCCCCGCAGAACAGCTACAACGCCGAATCCATCAAGGTGCTCAAAGGGCTCGACGCGGTCCGCAAGCGGCCCGGAATGTATATTGGCGACACCGACGACGGCTCGGGCCTCCACCACATGGTGTTCGAGGTCAGCGACAACGCGATCGACGAAGCGCTCGCCGGTCACTGCGACCGCATTTTGATCACGCTCAACCCGGACGGCTCGGTCTCGGTCGAGGACAACGGCCGTGGGATTCCGGTCGGGATCCACAAGGAAGAAGGGGTCTCGGCGGCGGAGGTCATCATGACCCAGCTCCACGCCGGCGGGAAGTTCGACAACACTTCGGACGAAAATGCCTACAAGGTGTCGGGCGGCCTCCATGGAGTCGGCGTCAGCGTCGTCAATGCGCTCTCGGAATGGCTTGAGCTGACCATCTGGCGCGACGGCGAGGAGCATTTCATGCGCTTCCGCCACGGCGATGCCGAAGCTCCGCTCAAGGTCGTCGGAAAAAGCGACAAGCGCGGGACCCGCGTGACGTTCCTCCCCAGCGCCGAGACGTTCAAGATCACCGATTTCGATTTCGACAGGCTGGAACATCGCTTCCGCGAGCTAGCCTTCCTCAATTCGGGCGTCCGCCTCGTCCTCGTCGACGAGCGCCACGACGAGCCGAAGAGTGTGGAGATGTTCTACGAAGGCGGCATTTCCGCTTTCGTGAAGTATCTCGACCGCGCCAAGACCGCGCTCATTCCGGAGCCGATCGCGATCACCGGCCAGCGTGACGACATCGGGATCGAAGTCGCCCTCGAATGGAATGATTCCTATTACGAGAACGTCCTCTGCTTCACCAACAACATCCCGCAGCGCGACGGCGGCACCCACCTCGCCGCCTTTCGCGGCGCGCTGACCCGGACGCTCAACAATTATTCCGACAAGTCGGGGGCGCTGAAGCGCGAGAAGATTTCGCTGTCCGGCGAAGACATGCGCGAAGGGCTGACGGCGATCGTGTCGGTCAAGCTCCCGGACCCGAAGTTCAGCAGCCAGACCAAGGACAAACTGGTCTCGTCCGAAGTGCGCCAGCCGCTTGAAAGCCTGATGGCGGACAAGCTTGCCGAATGGCTCGAAGAAAACCCGGCGCACGCTCGGACCATCGTCCAGAAGATCATCGACGCGGCAGCTGCCCGCGAGGCGGCCCGCAAGGCGCGCGAGGCCAGCCGCAAGTCGGTCATGGGCATCGCCTCGCTTCCGGGAAAGCTGCACGACTGCTCCGAGCGCGATCCGGCCAAGTCCGAAATGTTCCTGGTCGAGGGCGACAGCGCCGGCGGCTCGGCCAAGCAGGGCCGCGACAGCAAGTTTCAGGCGATCCTTCCGTTGCGGGGCAAGATCCTGAACGTCGAGCGGGCGCGCTTCGACCGGATGCTGTCGTCGCGCGAGATCGGAACGATCATCCAGGCGCTCGGTACCGGTATCGGCCGCGAGGAATTCAACCTCGACAAGCTGCGGTATCACAAGATCGTGATCATGACCGACGCCGACGTCGACGGCGCCCACATCCGGACCTTGCTGCTGACCTTCTTCTACCGGCAGATGCCGGAGCTGATCGAGGCGGGCCACCTGATGATCGCCCAGCCGCCGCTCTACAAGGTCAGCCGGGGGCGCTCGGAAGTCTATCTCAAGGACGATGCGGCGCTCGACGAGTATCTCGTCGAAGCCGGCCTCGACGGGCTGGTCCTCGAGACCGCCGAAGGCCCACGTTCCGCCGCCGACCTCAAGTCGCTGATCGACCACTCCCGCCGTGTGCGGACGTTGATGCGCTATGCGCCGCGCAAATATGATTCGGGGCTTCTTGAAGCGCTTGCGATCAACGGCGCGCTCAAGCCGAACCTCAACACGCATGGGCGCGAGCAGGCGATTGCGAAGGTTGCCGAATGGCTCGGGGCGATCGACGAAGAAGCGACCTGGTCGGGCGAGGCCACGGAGGAGGGAGGCTATCTGCTCCGGCATTTGTGGCGCGGCGTGACCGACGCCTACCTCATCGAGAAGACCTTCCTGGCGTCCGCGGAAGCGCGCAAGATCAGCCTGCTCGTCGCCGAGCAGGCGGATGTCTACGGCAAGCCGTCGCTGCTTCGCACCGTCAAGAAAGGCGCTGCCGTCACCGAAGAGCAGAAGCCCGAGCCGATCGAAGGCGCCGACACCGAAGACCAGCCGGCCGAATCCGAGGCGGGCAAGAAGGGCGTGACTGTCACTCGCCCCTCCGAGCTTCTCGATGCGGTGCTCGCCGCCGGGCGCAAGGGGCTTTCGATCCAGCGCTACAAGGGCCTTGGGGAGATGAATGCGGAACAGCTTTGGGAAACGACTCTCGACCCGGCGAACCGCTCGCTTCTTCGCGTCGAAGTCGCCCAGGCCGACGTCGCCGACGAAATCTTCACCCGGTTGATGGGCGACGTCGTCGAGCCGCGCCGCGAGTTCATCCAGGAAAACGCGCTCAGCGTCGCCAATCTGGACGTTTGAGGAACTGCCTTCCGCGCCTAGTGTTGGCGGCATCGTGACCGGCCGCACAATCACCGTCGCCAGCTATAATATGCGCAAGGCGATCGGCATCGACCGCCGCCGCGACCCGCATCGCGTCCTCGAGGTCCTGAAGGAAATCGAGGCAGACGTTGTCGCGCTCCAGGAGGCGGACAAGCGCTTCGGCGGCCGCGCATCGGCGGTGCCGCACGAGCTGATCGACTCGCACGGTCTCTACAAGCCGGTGCCGCTGGGCGTTCGCCACAAGCGGCCGCTCGAAAAGGCGCGAAGCCACGCGGAACGGTTGCTCAAGGTCGATACGCGCAACATCGGCTGGCACGGCAACGCCATCCTCGTGAAGCGGGACGTCGGAATCCTCGATTGGGCGGCGCTCGACCTTCCAATGCTGGAGCCGCGCGGCGCGGTCATGGCCGAGCTCCTGGTCGGCGGGGACCAGCCGCTTCGGGTGGTCGGGATGCATCTCGACCTGTCCGGCCTGTGGCGTCGGCGGCAAATGCGAGCGATCTTTCAGGCGATCGCCGACCGCCCGCAGAAGATGCCGACCATCCTGATGGGCGACACCAACGAATGGCGGCCGGCTGGCGGGTTCCTGAAGGACCTGCCGCCCGACTTCCGGATCGTCCCCACCGGCCCGAGCTTCCATTCCAGGCATCCGGTCGCAACGCTCGACCGGATTATCGTCGAGGATTTGAAGATCGACGCTGCGGGAGTGCACATGAGCGCCGCCGCTCGCCGAGCATCCGACCATCTTCCGATCTGGGCGAGGGTGTCGCTCTAGCCGAGGCCGGCGATCTTGCGCTGCCGCCGGCGCTGGACGGAAGAGCCGATCCCCATCGACTCGCGATACTTGACCACCGTTCGCCGGGCGCAGTCGAAGCCGCGCTGCTTCAACAGCGCCGCGATCGCGTCGTCGCTCAGCACTTCGACCTCGCGTTCGACGATGTCGCGGATCGCCGTCTTCACCGCTTCGGCGGATGCACCGTCACCTTCGCCATCGCTCGAAGCGACGCCGGAGCTGAAGAAATATTTGAGCTCGAACATGCCACGCTCGCAAAGCAGATATTTGTTAGAGGTGACCCGGCTCACCGTGGACTCGTGCATCTCGATAGCTTCGGCGACCTGGCGAAGCGTCAGCGGCTTCAACGCCTCCGGACCGCGATCGAAGAAGCCCTGCTGGAATTTCACGATCTCCGACACGACCTTGACGATCGTCCGCGCTCTTTGGTCCAGCGCGCGCACGAGCCAGTTCGCGCTTGCGAGGCATTCGCTCAGCCACGCCTTTGAACTCTTGTCCTGCGGGCCGCTCCTAAGCTCCTGATAATAGCGACGGTTGATCAGCAGCCGCGGAAGCGCGGCGCCATTGAGCTCGACGGCATAGCCGACGCGGGTGCGGCGAACGAAAACGTCGGGCGCGGCCTGGTCGGCGACCTCGGACGCGAAGCGGCTGCCCGGTTTCGGATCGTAGGCGCGAAGTTCCTGCACCATGTCGGCGAGGTCCTCGTCATCGACTCCGCAGATTCGTCGCAAGTCATTCATCCGGCCCTTGGCGAGCAGGTCGAGATTGTCGATCAGCCGGGCCATCGCCGGATCGTACCGGTCGGCCGCCTTGGCCTGTAGCGCCAGGCACTCCGACAGATTTCGGGCTCCGACGCCGGGAGGATCGAGGTCCTGCACAAGCTTCAGCGCCCTCTCCACCTCGCGAAGGTTCGCCCTGGAGTCCCCGGCAATGTCGGCAAGCGGCGTGCCGAGATAGCCGTTGGGGTCGAGCTGCTGGACGATGATTTGCGCCAACACCGCTTGCGGCCCCGTCGCGCCGCGAAGCTGGGCGAGAAGATGCTCAGCTAATGAAGTCGCGGTCGCCTCGATGCGGTCGAAATCGAAGCCCTCGCCGTCACCGCCACTTACGGCAACGTCGGTGAAGCTGTCGGTCTCGAGGGCGTGGCTTTCGAAGTCGTAATCCAGCGGTCGGTCGTCCTCGCCCCCGCCGCCCGGAATGAGCTCGTCGGTCAACGACGGGGCCGCCGTTTCTTCGGCGATTTCCTCCGCGACAGGCTCGCCGTCGTCGCCCGATCCCATCTCGAGCAGCGGGTTGTTCGCCATTTCCTCGGAAATGACGGATTCGAGCTCGAGATTGCTCAGGGTCAGAAGCTTGATCGCCTGCGTCAGCTGCGGCGTCATCACCAGCTGCTGCGATTGGCGAAGCTGAATTTGCGGGCCGAGACCCACGTTCAGGCACTCCTACAGGGCGAAACTCTCGCCAAGGTACAGGCGCCGCACTTCGCTGTCTGCAACCAGCGCCTCGGGCGTGCCCTGGAACAGCACCTGACCATCGTAAATGATGCAGGCGCGATCGACGATGTCCAGCGTTTCCCGGACGTTATGGTCGGTGATGAGAACTCCGATGTCGCGCTGCTTGAGCTCACGAACGAGCTCACGGATATCGGCGATGGAAATCGGGTCGATTCCGGCGAAGGGCTCATCGAGGAGCATGATCGTCGGATCGGCCGCAAGCGCCCGGGCGATCTCGCACCGCCTCCGCTCGCCGCCCGAGAGCGACATTGCCGGACTGTCGCGAAGGTCGCCGAGACCGAACTCGCCCAGCAGCCGCTCAAGGCGCTCGACGCGGATCTGTTCGTCGGGCTCGCCGACTTCCAGGACGGCGCGGATGTTCTGCTCGACGGTGAGACCACGGAAAATCGAGGTTTCCTGCGGCAGATAGCCGAGGCCGAGGATCGCTCGCCGGTACATCGGCAGGTCGGTGATGTCCTCGCCTTCAAGGAAGATCCTCCCCGAATCGGGTTTCACCAGGCCCATGACCGAATAGAAGCAGGTCGTCTTGCCTGCCCCGTTCGGGCCGAGCAGGCCAACCACTTCGCCGCGGTGCACCGCGAGCGAAACGTCGTGGAGGACCGCCCGGCGATCGTAGGATTTGGCGATCGAGCGAACTTCCAGGCCTACGCCCGTCGAAGCGGCCTCGCCGGGCCGGACCAGGACCGCTGCCTCGTTCATCGAATTCAGTCGCCGCGCTTCGGGACGGTGAAATGCCCCTTAACGCGGCCCCCGCTCTGAGCGACACCGGCAGGCCCGCCATCGATCACGGCCCGACCCGAATCGAGATCGATCACCAGCCTTGAACCGATAATTTGCGAATCGCCGCGATTGAGCTGGACGTTACCGACGAGGGTGATGAGCTTGCGGTTGAGATCGTAGACTCCGAAGTCCCCCCGGGCTCTCTCCGACGGACTGGTGACGACGACGCCGCCGCTGGCGTCGAGGCGCTGGATCTGGATCGACCCGACGCTCGAATACGCGACCGTCAGGCGGGCCGTATCCAGCGTCAGCTCCGCCTGGGTGACATGGACATTGCCGACGAACATCGCCCGGTCGGCGCGGTCCTGGACCTCGATCCGGTCGGCAGTGACGTCGACCGGCGCATTGCTGTTGTGTCCCTTGAGGGCCGAGACCGGTTGCTGGGACTGTGTCTGCGCATGTGCGAGTGCCGTCACGCCCGCCGAAGCGGTTGCGAGTGCGAGGAGGATCCGGCGGCGCATTTCCATCATCTGACTGCGCCCTGCACGATTTTCAAGCGAGCTCCGTGATCGAGGACGACCGTCCGGCTTCCAAGATCGGCCTGCAACCGGCCCGCGCTGAAGTTCCCAAGCTTCATCCGACCCTGGACTCCCCCGCTTCCCGTGACCTGTCTTTGCTTCAGATTGACGACGACGTCGCTGGTGTCGAGACGGTCGCCCTGCGGCCCGTTGACGCGAATGGGCCCAACCACCCGAACCAACTGCTCGTCGATATTATAGTGGGCCAGGTTGGCGACCATCGTGACCGGCCCTTCCGAAAGTCCGAGCCGGGCCATCATCCCGCGGATGTCCACGATCGGTTGCTCGGAGCTGCGCTGAATCGCCGATTGGGCGACGATGAGGAACGGCCGGCCGCGATCGTCTTCTCCAGTATAGCGGGCCACGTCCACCCGCATCCTCTCGGGTGCATTCTCCACCTTGTTCTTGTCGAGGATGAAGCTGACCTCGCTGTTCTTGTCGAGCGGGGCGAGGGCAAGGAACGCGATCAGGATTCCGACGCCGGCAGGAAGTCCGATCTTCGCGAATCGGACGAGCCGGTCGTGCTGGCTGCCGGGCTGCGCCCAATGCTGCCGGACCTCGCGCTCGCGGGTGGCGGCCTCAGACATTGCCCGGCGCCGCCTCAGCCGTCATGCGCGAAAATATCCTGCTCGGCCCAACCGGCGACGTCGAGGAGCGCGCGATACGGAATGAACTCGAAGCATCCCTGGGCAAGCGCGACTCGATTCTCGCGGTCGAGCCGCTCGTCGAGCTTGGCCTTGAGGGCATGAAGATAGCGGACATCGCTTGCTGCATATTCGCGTTGTGCGTCGTTGAGCTCCGGAGCGCCCCAGTCGCTGGTTTGCTGCTGCTTCGAGATTTCGTGTCCCAGGAGCTCCTTCACAAGGTCCTTGAGCCCGTGGCGGTCGGTGTAGGTGCGAACGAGGCGCGAAGCGGTGCGGGTGCAATAGAGCGGGGCGGCGATGATGCCGAGATATTTGCTCATGATGGCAACGTCGAATCGGGCGAAATGGTAAAGCTTGAGTCGGCCCGGGTCGGACAGCAGCGCCTTCAGGCGTGGCGCCGAATAGTCGCTCCCCAGTCCGAATCGCACGAGGTGTTCGTCCCCTTTCCCGTCCGAGAGCTGGACGAGGCAGAGCCGGTCGCGCCCCGGCACCAGGCCCATCGCCTCGGTATCGATCGCGATCGGACCGTCTGCGAAACGGACGTCCTCGGCCAAGTCTTCCTCGTGAAAATGGATGCTCATTCGTTCACCTCGTCATGCGTCGGCACGCTCGAAACAGAAAAGTTTCCTCTGCGGGCTTCCTTAGCAGCCACCCCATAATCGAATCACTAGAGCGCGCAGCTTTTTTCATGTAAGGCTGTGGACGGTGTGTGGAAAAAACACACCGAAGAACCGGTTGCGCTGTTGATGCCCAGCGCGGTGGTTACAGGTGATTGGGGCATAAGGATATTTAACCGGTATGGGTTTCGACAGAGGGCGTAGGGGCGACCGTGGCGGTCGCGGACGGGACAAGCGCGACGGATTCTTCGGGGAAGACAGTCACAGTGACCGCGGCGGATTCGAAGATCGCGGCGGTTTCGGTGGCGGACGCGGAGGCTTTGGCGATCGTGGTGGATTCGGCAGCGGCTACGGCGGCGGCGATCGCGGCGGCTTTGGCGGCGGCGGCGGTGGCGGCTTCCGTGGCGGTGGGGGCATGCCTCCCCAGGTCGTCGGCGAAGGGAAGGGCGTCGTGAAGTTCTTCAATCCTCAGAAGGGATTCGGCTTCATCGTGCGCGACGATGGCGGGGACGATGTCTTCGTCCACATCTCGGCGGTCGAGCAAGCGGGTCTTACCGACCTTGCCGATGGGCAGCCGCTGGAGTTCACGCTGGTGGATCGCGGCGGCAAGATCTCGGCCACCAACCTGCGAATCGAAGGCGAGCCGATGGCTGTCGAGCGGGCCGAGCGCGGACCGCAGCGCCAGCTGACCGGGGAAAAAGCGCAGGGCACCGTCAAGTTCTTCAACGCGATGAAGGGTTTTGGCTTCATCCAGCGCGATGACGGCCAGCCGGACGCCTTCGTGCATATTTCAGCAGTCGAGCGTGCAGGCCTTCCTACCCTCAACGAAGGCGATCGCCTGGCGTTCGAGCTCGAGGTCGACCGGCGCGGCAAGCACGCAGCGGTAAATCTCCAGCCTATCGGTTGATCCCACCCACCGCACCGATAGGTAAGAAGCGCCCGTCCGGATAACCTCCGGGCGGGCGTTTCCGTATGGGGATGCGCTACCTAAAGCGCGCTGTCGTAGAACTGGACCATGTCCGCCTTGAGCTGGCGGGCGGAGACCGGATCCGTGTACATCATGTGGCCGGCCGGATAGTAAGTGTAACGGATGTTCGCCTGCAGCTGCGGCTCCAAAGCCAGGTGCTGGAATTCATATTCCGCACCCCCGAAAGGCGTCGCCAGATCGTAATAGCCGTTCACCGACAGGACCTTCATGCGCGGATTCTGGCGGATGGCGTTGGCCAGATCGACGCTTGTGTCGGCGATCTGCTGCTTTCCGTCCGGGCTCTTGTGGGTGAAATCCCAGCCGCCCTCGCCGCCGTAGATCCCGCCATAGTTGTTCGGCCTGTAAACGAGCGGAGTCTGGTAGCCGAGATCGCGAAACAGATAATCGTTGAGAGCTCCGACGAAGGCGCCGGTGATGGCGCTCCCCTGCGGGTCGTATGAAGTGCCCTCGCCAACGTTGTTCGGCTCGGTGCCGACATAGCGCGAATCGATTCGTCCGATGATCTGATGGCGGTCGCGGAGCAGCTCGCGGCGGAAATGGTCGGGATCGACGCGAAGGTGCGAGCGCAGGATGTAATCGGGGGACAGCCCCGTCAGCTGCGACATCTGCTGGGCGACGGACTGCGCCTCGGAATCGCCGAGCCGGTTCCCCTTCTGCAAGGCCAGGGTGTACGGCCCGCTAGCGAAGTCGCGCGCCTGCTGCAGAACTTGCTCCAGCGGCGGCTTGTTGGCGATCTTGTCATGGTACCAGGCGTCCGCCGCGTAGGTCGGAAGAAAGTTGATCAATGCCTGGTCGCCCTGGAAGTCGGCGAAGTTGAAGACGGTCGAAACAAAGGCGATGCCGTTCAGCTGGACGCCCTGGTCGAGAAGCATGTCGGACAAGCCGGCGGCGCGGGTGGTGCCGTAGCTCTCGCCGATGATGAACTTCGGGCTGTTCCAGCGCTGATACTTGCTGAGGTAGCGCTGGATCGTCCGGGTGAAGGCGTCGAGATCCTTGTCGACCCCGAAGAAATCCTTCGGCTCGGCCTTTCCGAGCGGACGCGACAGGCCGGTGGTCGGAGCGTCGATGAAGACGAGGTCGGTGATGTCGAGCAGGGTGTCGGGATTGGGACCGTAGCGGAACGGCGGCCCGGGGATCGTCTCCGGAATCGAGGCATCCACCTTCATCGGACCGAAGGAGCCCATGTGGAGCCACATGGTCGAAGAGCCGGGGCCGCCATTGAACAGGAATGTCACCGGACGCGGCTTCGCCGACGGCACCGTGTAGGCGACATAGAACATGCTCGCGGTGGGCTCGCCCTTGTCGTTGCGGATCGTGAGGTGGCCCGGAGTGGCGGTATAAGCGAGCGTTCGTCCGTGGAGCGAAATCGAACGCTTCACCGGCTGCGCGTCCTCTTCGACGCTCGCCTTCACCTGATCAGGATTCGGCTTGGCGGCGTCCGCCTTGGTTTCCTTGGACGGAACGTCGCCGGCGGGGGTGTCCTGGGCGAAGCCCACGCTGCTCAGCGCCAGCGCGATTGCGAGGACGGAGGTCCGGATCATGGATGAGGCTCGGATCATGGATGACCTTTCATCGGAATGGGTTTGCCCTCGACCATCACGTAATCGACGTGCTGGACCGCGGTCGCGTCGGTAAGCGGGTCGCCATCCACCGCGATAAGATCGGCGGATTTGCCGGGATCGAGCGTTCCGGTGACATCGGACAGGCCCATCAGCGCCGGCCCGCCCTTGGTTGCAGCGATCAGCGCGTCGCGCGATGTCATGCCGCCCTTGGTGACCATCAGCTCGACTTCATGATTGGCCATGGTGTGCGGAGCGACCGCGCTGTCGGTACCGAGCGCGATGTTGACGCCGCCGCGATAGGCCATGTTGAGGCCCTTGCCCCAGACTCCGAGAGTCTCGCGCGTTTTCGCCTCGCTGGCAGGAGTCAGGATGCCCTTGCCGAGCGCGTTGGCGACGCCGCTGAACGCCATCAGCGTCGCGACATAGTAGGTGCCGTGCGCCTTCATGTCCTTAACGCCCTGAGCATCGATGAAGGTGCCGTGCTCGATCGAATCGACTCCGGCGCGGACCGCGGCGTCGATTCCGCGCGCGCCATGGGCATGGGCGGCGACCTTCAGGCCCATGAAGTGGGCCATGTCGCAGATCGCCTTCATCTCCTCGTCGGTGAAGTGCTGCTCCAGCCCGCGAGTGCCGGGGTCGAGCACCCCGCCCGTCGCCATGATCTTGATCCAGTCGACGCCATCGGCGGCGAGCTGGCGGACGACCTTCTGGCATTCCTCGGCGCCCGTACAGACCGACGGATTGAGGTGCGCTTCGTTGACCGCCTCGGCCAGCTCGGGCGGAAGGCCGGTCGCTTCATCGGCATGGCCGCCGATGATCGATAGCGGAGCTCCCGCTACCTCGATTCTCGGGCCGGGGAAGCGGCCTTCGCCGACTGCGTCGCGCACCGCGATGACGGTGCTCGTATCGCCGCCGAGATCGCGCACCGTTGTGAAGCCGCCCTGCGCCATTTCCAGGGCGTGCGTGAGCCCGACGGTGGCGCGGTAGGGGTTCGAATATTTCTTCGTGAACCCGTTGTACCAGGGTTGACCGCTGGTCCCGGTGAGGTGGACGTGCACGTCCGTCATTCCCGGCATCACCGTCTTGTTGCGCTGGTCGACGACGATCGCCCCTTCAGGAGCGACGAAGCCGCTTTCGATCCGCGCGATCTTGCCGTCTTCGACGACGACGGTCGAAGCGCCGCGCGGGGCCTGCGCCGCATCAACGATCAGACGCCCGGCCTGGACGGCATAGGTCTCGGCGGAAGCCGCGGTGCTCACCAGCAGCGCCGCGACGGCGACGAATTTCTTCAGCATGACCCCCAGGCCCCTTCCCGGCGGGCGAAAGTAGCGCCGCCGGAACGGCTTTCAAGTGACCATCGCCAGGAGAGTCGCCACTCGGTCGGCCTCAGCCGCCGGTTTGTCGATCCGTATGCGGCTGATGCGCGGGAATCGCATCGCGAGCCCAGATTTGTGCCTGCTGCTTGAGTGGATCGAGTCGAACGCGACTTCGAGGACGAGAGTCTTCTCCACCTCGCGAACCGGGCCGTAGCGCTCGACCGTGTGGTTGCGGACCCACCGGTCGAGCCACTTGAGCTCTTCATCGGTGAAACCGAAATAGGCCTTTCCGACCGGAAGAAGCTGATCGTCCGGAGTCCAACAGCCGAAGGTGTAATCGGAATAGAAGCTGGAGCGCTTGCCCGACCCACGCTGGGCATACATCAGCACGCAGTCGGCTGTCAGCGGATCGCGCTTCCATTTGTACCAGAGACCGACCTTGCGACCGGGGACGTAGGGACTGTCGCGCCGCTTGAGCATCACGCCCTCGATTGCCGCGTCGCGCGCGCCGCTCCGGATGCGGGCCAACTCGTCGAAATCGCCGGCATCGATCATCTGCGAGAGGTCGAAGCGCTCGGCGGTGAGCTTGGGAACGAAAGCTTCGAGGCGGGCTCGGCGGTCGATCCAGGGAAGGCCCCGCACGTCCTCCTCTCCATCGATCAGGATATCGTAGAGCCGGACGAAGGCGGGATATTGCGCCTGCATCTTCGCGCTCACCGTCTTTCGGCCGAGCCTTTGCTGGAGCGCGTTGAACGAGGCGGCCGCGCCTCCGTGAAGGTCTGCACTCCCCTGATCCGAGCCATGAACGAGAAGCTCGCCGTCGAGGACGCCGTCGCTTTCGAACGCCAGCGCGATTTCCGGGAAGCTGCCCGAAATGTCGTCGCCGGTGCGACTGTAGAGCCGGGTCTGACCGGCGGTCCGGACGAGCTGGACCCGGATCCCGTCCCATTTCCACTCGGCCGCATAGTCTTCCAGCGACACCACAGTCTCCTGGAGCGGGTTGGCGAGCATGAAGGGCCTGAACACCGGCACGTCCCGGGCGGTGGGCTGCTGCCCGAGTCCCTCGGCCCAGGCGAACAGCTCGCCGTAAGGCGGCGTCAGGCCGTGCCACACTTCCTCGACCGCATCGACGTCGAGTTCGAAGGCGTCGGCGAATGCCTGCTTCGCCAACCGACCGGACACTCCGATCCTGAGGTTGCCAGTCGCGAGCTTCAGCAAGGCGAACCGACCGGGGGCGTCGAGGTGATCGAGCATTTCCGCCAGGACTTGCGGTGCGGTCGCCCGACCTGCACTCGACAGCCGCTCGACGGCGTCCGTGATCGACAATGTTCCGTCATCCATCTCCGGTTCCCCGTCCGGAGACGGCCACAGCAGCGACACCGTCTCTGCCATGTCTCCGACATAGTCGCGGCTCATGTAGAGCAGGGTGGGATCGAGCCGCTCCTCAGCGATCGCGCGAATGGCGGCGCCCTTGACGGCTGGAATGCTGAGCGATCCCGTCAGCGCGGCTAGCGCTATGCCCCGATCAGGGTCAGGCGTTTCCTTCAGGTAATCGCCGATGAGCCTGAGCTTGGTGTTGCGCGAGCGCGTGTAGACGAGATCGTCGAGCAGCTGCGAGAAGGCGCGCATGGGTCCGTAACGAACCCTGCGCCGCGGCGGTTTCTCAGGTCAATGCAGGCGAAGTGCAACAGCCGCCAGGATGGAGGTGCTGTCGGCGCGCGACTGGCTCGTCATTGCCTCGTCGAGGTGCTCGAGGCAGCACTCGGTCGCCACCCGATGACCCGGGAGGAGCGCGAGCTGGGCCGACCGGTGCATCAGCGCTTCGAGCGCGTCGAGGCCGTTCGCCGCCGCGATCTGGCGGATCGAGTCCATTCGGCTGTGGATGTCGAGAGGGGAGAGGCGTTCCGCGCGACTGCTGAACTCGGCGAGGCGCTCGCCG
>Ga0070658_10000423_pt1 | contig 36655 bp, 32 predicted proteins | sample KBSC13metaG_FD_64664 | JGI IMG/M metagenome (GOLD analysis project Ga0070658, IMG submission 64664) | Corn rhizosphere microbial communities from Kellogg Biological Station, Michigan, USA - KBS C1-3 metaG | ecosystem: Host-associated > Plants > Roots > Rhizosphere > Soil ... | reverse complement strand
GTGCTCTCTGCAAGGAGAGACTACATGACTGACACTGCCCCCGCGGCGGCCACATTGGCTGCCGCGACTCGCGAGGCTCCGGCCAAACCGGCCACCAAGCCCGCCCGTCCCTATTTTTCGTCCGGTCCTTGCGCCAAGCCTCCGGGCTGGCATGCGGACGGTCTTGCGTCCGCCTCGCTCGGCCGCTCGCACCGCTCGAAGCTCGGCAAGAGCCGGATCGTCCATGCGATGGACGTCACGCGCCATATATTGAAGCTGCCCGATACGCATCGCATCGGCATCGTTCCCGCGTCCGACACCGGCGCGGTCGAGATGTGCCTGTGGTCGATGCTGGGCGCCCGGCCCGCAACGATGCTCGCCTGGGAAAGCTTCGGTGAAGGCTGGGTCACCGACGTCGTCAAGCAGCTCAAGATCGACGCCAAGGTGGTGAAGGCGCCTTATGGTGAGCTCCCCGACCTGGCGGCGGTAGACTGGTCGACCGATGTCGTCTTCACCTGGAACGGCACCACCTCCGGCGTGCGCGTCCCGAACGGCGACTGGATCGCCGACGACCGCCAGGGCCTCGCCATCTGCGACGCCACCTCGGGCATTTTCGCGGCCGATCTGCCGTGGGACAAATTGGATGTCGTGACCTTCTCCTGGCAGAAGGTGCTCGGCGGCGAAGGCGCGCACGGCGTGCTCATCCTCGGCCCGCGCGCGGTCGAGCGCCTGCAAAGCTATGTGCCGGCCTGGCCGCTGCCGAAAATCTTCCGCATGACCAAGGGTGGCAAGTTCGACGAAGCAATCTTCAAGGGCGACACGATCAACACGCCGTCGATGCTCGCGGTTGAGGATTGCATCTGGAGCCTCGAATGGGCGCTCGGCCTTGGCGGGCTGACCGCTTTGATCGATCGCGCCGACGCCAATGCCGCCGCGCTCGACGCCTGGGTACAGCAAACCGACTGGATCGAGCATCTCGCGGTCGATCCCGCGACGCGATCGAACACCAGCGTCTGCCTCAAATTCGCGAGTCACGCGGTCGAAGGGCTGGACGAGGAAGGCCAGCTCGCACTCGTCAAGAAGATCGCCGCTCTGCTGGAAGCGGAAGGGGCGGCCTATGACGTGGCCGGCTATCGTGACGCACCCGCGGGGATCCGCATCTGGTGCGGTGCCACGGTAGAGACCTCCGATATCGAGGCGCTCGGGCCCTGGCTCGACTGGGCCTACCACACCGCCAAGGCGGCCTGATTTCCGTCGCCCCGGCGAAGGCCGGGGCCGCTGCAAATTAAGCGTTGCGCGTGGCGCCTGCGGCCCCGGCCTCCGCCGGGGCGACGCTCAAGATTAGGACAACAGCATGCCCAAAGTACTTATCAGCGACAAAATGGACCCACGCGCCGCCCAGATTTTCCGCGAACGCGGCGTCGAGGTGGACGAGATCACCGGCAAGACACCGGAAGAACTGAAGGCGATCATCGGCCAATATGACGGCCTCGCCATCCGCAGCTCGACCAAGGTCACCAAGGAGATTCTGGACGCCGCGACCAATCTGAAGGTGGTCGGCCGCGCGGGCATCGGCGTTGACAATGTCGATATCCCCGCCGCCAGCGCCAAGGGCGTGGTGGTGATGAACACGCCGTTCGGCAATTCGATCACGACCGCCGAACATGCGATCGCTTTGATGTTCGCGCTCGCCCGCGACCTGCCCGAGGCCGACAAGTCAACCCAGGCGGGCAAGTGGGAGAAGAACCGCTTCATGGGCGTCGAGGTCACCAACAAGACCCTGGGGCTGATCGGTGCCGGCAATATCGGCTCGATCGTCGCCGACCGCGCGCTCGGCCTCAAGATGAAAGTCGTCGCTTTCGACCCCTTCCTCACGCCCGAACGGGCGGTTGAGCTCGGCGTGGAGAAGGTCGAACTCGACGAGCTGCTCAAGCGCGCCGATTTTATCACGCTCCACACGCCGCTGACCGACAGCACGCGCAACATCCTGAGCCGCGAGAATCTCGCCAAGACCAAGAAAGGCGTGCGCATCATCAACTGCGCGCGCGGTGGTCTGATCGACGAGGCGGCGCTCAAGGAAGGGCTGGATTCGGGCCATATCGGCGGCGCGGCGCTCGACGTGTTCGTGACCGAACCGGCCAAGGAATCGCCCCTGTTCGGCACGCCCAACTTCATCTCGACCCCGCACCTCGGCGCGTCCACCACGGAGGCGCAGGTCAATGTCGCGATCCAGGTCGCCGAGCAGATGGCCGATTTCCTGATGACCGGCGGCGTCACCAACGCGCTCAACATGCCGAGCCTGTCGGCCGAGGAAGCACCCAAGGTGAAGCCCTACCTCGCGCTCGCCGAAAAATTGGGCAGCCTGGTCGGCCAGCTCGCGCACGATAATCTCACCAAGATCTCGATCGAGGTCGAGGGTGCCGCCGCCGAGCTCAACATCAAGCCGATCACCGGCGCGGTGCTTGCGGGCCTGATGCGGGTCTATTCGGACACGGTGAATATGGTCAACGCGCCCTATCTTGCCAAGGAACGCGGGCTCGACGTGCGCGAAGTGCGGCACGACCGCGAGGGTGATTATCACACGCTGATCCGCGTCTCGGTCCAGACCAGCCAGGGCGAGCGCTCGGTGGCGGGCACACTTTTCGCCAACTCGCTGCCGCGCCTGGTCGAGATTTTCGGCATCAAGGTCGAGGCCGATCTTTCGGATCGGATGCTCTACGTCGTCAACGAGGATGCGCCCGGCTTCATCGGCCGGCTCGGCACTGCGCTTGGCGAGGCGGGCGTGAATATCGGCACTTTCCATCTCGGCCGTCGCAACACGGGCGGGGAAGCGGTGCTGCTGCTGTCGGTCGACCAGCCGGTCGACGGCGCGCTGGACAGGGTCAAGGCGCTCCCCGGCGTGAAGACGGTCAAGGCGCTCGATTTCGTATAAGTCTCGTCATCCGTCGTAGGCGGGAATCCATAATCCATGCCGTTGGGGCTCGTTTCCAACGGTCGGGCTTATGGATTTCCCGCTTTCGCGGGGAATGACGGAAGCTGGCCAACCATTTGGGACGATGGCGGGAATGAGCGCATCCACGGCAACGGAAGGGACCAAGCCGTCCCGCCTGGAAATCGTGGACGGACTGCGCGGCTACGCCTTGTTCGGGCTCTTCCTCGTCCACATGACGGGCTATTTCGAACTCTACAACGCCCGACCAGTGCCCAGCCGGGTACAGGATGCGGTATTGTGGCTGTTTCTGGGCAAGTCTTTCAGCCTGCTCGCAATCTGCTTCGGCTTCAGTTTCTTCGTGATGATGGATGGCGCGCGACGGCGTGGACAGGCCTTCGCCGGACGCTTCGCCTGGCGGCTGGCCATCCTGTTCGTGATCGGCGTGCTTCATTCCCTGATCTATCGCGGGGACATCATCGCTGTGCTCGCCATCGCGGGCTTCATCCTGATCCCGTTCGATCGGATCCGATCCGACCGCGCGTTGTTGATTGCGGCCGGACTGCTGCTGCTCCAGCCATTCCTTATATTCCGCATCCTGGCCGGCCTCGCCGGCTATGACTGGGCCTGGGCGGAGCCGCTATTCTACGATGACGGAGGCGCAATGGAGCCATCCCTGTTCGGGACCTTCGGCGAACTCCTTCAGGCCAATATCGTCGCGGGCAAGTTCAGCAAATGGGCCTTCTATATCGAGACCGGCCGGATCGTTGAGATACTCGGCCTTTACCTGATCGGTCTGGTGCTCGGCCGGGTGCGTTTCTTCGCCGAACCGGAACGCTTCGCGCGGGCGCGGCTGTGGGCGCTGATCGCTGCGATCGCGCTGATCGTTCCTCTCTCCTATCTGCGCCCTCTGGCCTGCTGTCATAGCCGCGGGCCGGCTTATTGGACCGACGTCATGCTGTCGGGCTGGATCGACCTTGCCGGGATGGCGATCTCGCTGCTGCTTTTCATGCAAATCTGGTTGTGGGGCGCCGACCGACTGCTGCGCTATCTCGTCCCTCCCGGCAGGATGACACTGACGCTCTATATCGGCCAGAGCCTGGTGTTCGTGCCGGTCTATTATGGCTTTGGCTTGCATATGTGGGACCGCATCACCCAGCCTGAGGCGCTGATCCTCGGCCTCGCCGCCTTCGCTGCTCAGCTGATCTTCGCGACATATTGGTTTCGCCACTTCCATTATGGTCCGCTCGAGTGGTTGTGGCGCGCCGCGACCAGGCTTTCGCTCGACGTCCCCTTTCGCCGCCGTCAGGAACCGCTAAAGGCGGTGCCGAAATGAGCATCGCACCCGGCCTCCTGCCCGAAGGGCTGCGCGACCGCCTTCCGCCGCAAGCGGAGGCTGCCTCGCGCCTGATGCATCGCGTGATCGTGGCGATCGGCCGCCACGGCTATGCGCGCGTGATGCCGCCGCTCGCCGAATTCGAGGAAAGCCTGGTCGGGCGGTTGAAGTCCAGCCGTGCGCAGGATCTGCTGCGCATGGTCGACCCTGTCTCGCAGCGCATGCTCGCGCTACGGCCGGACATCACCGCGCAGATCGGCCGCATCGCCGCGACGCGGATGGGCCACGAACCGCGCCCGCTGCGGCTCGCTTATGGCGGCACGGTGATCAAGCTGCGCGCGACCCAGCTCCGCCCCGAACGCGAGCTGATGCAGGCCGGCGCCGAACTTATCGGCAGCCATAGCGTCGCGGCGGTGATCGAGATTTTACGCGTCGCGCTCGATGCGCTGAAAGCGGCGGGTGTCAGGGACATCAGCTTTGACCTGACGCTCCCCGACCTGGTCGACACGCTCGCTACCGGCGCGATGCCGATCGATCCGGCGCGGATCGGCGAGGTGCGTGCGCTGCTGGACGCGAAGGATGCGGGCGGCCTGGCAGCCGTCGGCGCCGACGCGTATCTGCCCTTGCTCTCGGCCGCCGGTCCGATCGATGGCGCGCTCAGGAAATTGCGCGCACTCGACCGCACCCAGGCGCTCGACAGCCGCCTGGCCGCGGTCGAGCAGATCGCCGCAGCCATCGGCAACGACGTCGCGCTTACGCTCGACCCGACCGAGCGGCATGGCTTCGAATATCAAAGCTGGATCGGCTTCTCGCTGTTCGGCGGCGGGCTGACGGGCGAAATCGGCCGCGGCGGCAGCTATACGATCCTGCATCCCGACGGCCGCGAGGAGCCCGCTGTCGGCGTGTCGCTCTATATCGATCCGCTGGTGGATATCGGGCTGGGGGTCGAGCCGGCCAAACGCATTTTCCTTCCGCTGGGCCATGACCAAGCGACTGCGGCGAGGCTTCGCGGCGAGGGCTGGACCACGGTCGCGGCGCTTTCCGATCAAGATCGACCGTACGATTGCACCCACCGGCTCGAGGGATCGACGCCGGTTGAACTTTCCTGATCGTCACCCTGAACTTGTTTCAGGGTCCATTCGGCGGCTAGGCACTGGCCTCGCGATGGATGCTGAAACAAGTTCAGCGTGACGGCGAATTAGCAAAGGCAGAACATGGCCAACGTCACCGTCATCGGCGCCCAGTGGGGCGATGAGGGCAAGGGCAAGATCGTCGACTGGCTGGCAAGCCGTGCCGACGTCGTTGTCCGCTTCCAGGGCGGGCATAATGCCGGCCATACATTGGTCGTCGGCAACAATGTCTATAAGCTGAGCCTGCTACCCTCCGGCATCGTGCGCGGAACCCTGTCCGTGATCGGCAATGGTGTGGTGCTCGACCCCTGGCACTTCCGCACCGAGGTGGCCAAGCTGCGCGACCAGGGCGTCGACGTGAATCCCGATAATCTTCAGGTCGCGGAGACCTGCCCGCTGATCCTGCCCTTCCATCGCGACCTCGACGCGCTGCGCGAGGATGCGAGCGGCAACAAGATCGGCACCACGCGCCGCGGCATCGGCCCGGCCTATGAGGACAAGGTCGGCCGCCGCGCGATCCGCGTCTGCGATCTCGCCCATCTCGACAATCTCGAGCCCGAGCTCGACCGCCTGTTCGCGCATCATGACGCGCTACGCGCCGGGTTCAACCAGCCGCCGGTTGATCGTGCCGCGCTGATGGCGGAGTTGCGCGAGGTGGCGGAATTCCTGCTGCCTTACGCGAAGCCGGTATGGCGCACGCTCGACGAGGCCAAGTCGCGTGGACGGCGTATGTTGTTCGAGGGCGCGCAGGGCGTGCTGCTCGACGTCGATCACGGCACTTACCCGTTCGTCACCTCATCGAACACGATCGCAGGGACCGCCGCCGGCGGATCCGGCCTCGGCCCGAATGCGCCGGGCTATGTGCTGGGCATCACCAAGGCCTACACTACCCGCGTCGGCGCGGGCCCCTTCCCGACCGAGCAGGACAATGAAACCGGCGAGCGGCTGGGCGTACGCGGTCATGAATTCGGCACGGTCACGGGCCGCAAGCGTCGCTGCGGCTGGTTCGACGCGGTTTTGGTCCGCCAGGCAGTCGCGGTTTCGGGCATCACCGGCATAGCGCTGACCAAGCTCGACGTGCTCGACGGTTTCGAGGAATTGAAAATCTGCGTCGGCTACAAATTGAGCGGCAAGGATTATGATTATCTGCCGCCTCATCCGAGCGACCAAGCCTCGGTCGAGCCGGTTTACGAAACGATCGAGGGCTGGAGCGAATCGACTGCGGGAGCGCGCAGCTGGGCGGACCTACCCGCGCAGGCGATCAAATATATCCGGCGTATCGAAGAACTGATCGGCTGCCCGGCGGCGATCGTCTCGACCAGCCCCGAGCGCGAGGACACGATCCTGGTGCGGGACCCGTTCCGGGATTGAGGCCTAAGTCGTCATTGCGAGGAGCGAAGCGACGAAGCAATCCAGTCGCGCGGGCCTGGATTGCTTCGCTTCGCTCGCAATGACGTAGCTCAACTCAGCCGCAATGCGGCTCATAGCGGTTGGTTTTCTCGTTCCAGTAGAGCGGGCAATGCTTGCCATTGTCCGCCGGCTGCATGTCCGATCCGTCATAGACCTCGCCCGAGGGCGCGCGCTCATAATAATCCACCGGCGGCGGAGGGGGCGCATAATCGTAATAATAGTCGCCCGGATAATAAGAATAGCCCCACGGCCCGCCGAGGGCATAGCCGCTCAGCAGGCCGAATGTGAACGCATCGGCGCCATAGCCATATCCGCCGCGCCAGCCGTAACCCCCACGATAGCCGTAGCCCCCATGATAGCCGCCATGGAATCCACCCGCATAGCCGCCGTGGAACCCGCCGCCGGACCCACCATGATAGCCGCCCCCTCCGTGGAATCCGCCACCGCCATGGAACCCACCGCCGCCGCCTCCATGAGAATGCTGGGCAAGTACCGGGGCCGCCGAAAGGAGCGCGAGCGAGGTCGCGGCTACAAGTTTATGGATGGTCTTCATCGACGATCTCCCAAGGGAGCGGCCCAAAGGGGTCGATCTCTTCGCCTCTATATAGACCTTATTTTTCCACCGGTTAGTGGGGGGAGATATAATTTACCGCAACCTTCAGCGGCTCGACAGGATGAAGCTGTTACCGTCCGGATCGCGGAAGCGGCAGAAATTTCCCCACGGCTGCTTTTCGGGCGGCGAGATGTCGACGCCGCGCTCGCTCAGCTGGCGATAGGTGTAGTCGACATCGTCGCACTGGAACGAGCCGTTGAAGTAGGTACCGATCCGATCCTCCTGCCCCTCGGGTGTGAACAGCACGACGCCGGTCTGCGCGCCGGGAATGCTGAGTTCGATCCAGCGTTGCGGTCCCATCGGCTGATCGGTCGCGACCTTGAAACCCATCTTCTCGGTCCAGAAAGCGAGTGCTCGTTCCTGATCGCGGGTCGGAATACTGACGAACTTGAGCTGTTTGATCATGTGCCTCTCCTCGGCTCGGGGGCTAGAACGCACACTTGTGTCGCGGAAGAATAGCAATCATTGCTATAGCAATGAGCAGCGACCTGCAGATCGATCGCTACGTGATCGAAACCTTGATGCGCGATCTGGTTGGGCATGACCATCGCCCGTCGGCATTCTTGGTCTATCTCGCCTTGCTCGATCTTGGCGACACCCGCCGGGTTGCGCCAAGCCATGCACAACTGGCGGAGCAAACCGGACTGTCGAAGCGCGCGGTGCAGGATGCGCTCCGCCATCTCGCCAAGCGCGGCCTGATCGCTGTGAACCGCGCCGGACCGACAGAGCCGGCGATCGTCCGGCCTTTATTCCCCTGGCGGGAGCGACACGAAGCCTAGCTGCGGCGATCGATCACCGCAGGTCGGGCGGCGTCGCCTCGGCCTCGAGCATGGCGATCGCCTCGTCGAGTTTCATCACCTGCTGGCCTTCGCTGCCGAGCCGGCGGATGGCGACGGTGCCTTCCTCGGCTTCGCGCTTGCCGACCACCAGCAGCGCCGGAACCTTGGCCAGGCTGTGCTCGCGCACCTTGTAGTTGATCTTCTCGTTGCGCGTGTCGCTCTCGGCGCGGATGCCGGCGGCGCGCAGCTTCGCAACCACCTCTTCGGCATAGCCGTCCGCGTCGGACACGATCGTCGCCGCCACCGCCTGCACCGGCGCCAACCAGAGCGGGAAGCGGCCGGCATGATGCTCGATCAGGATGCCGATGAAACGCTCGAACGTGCCCAGGATCGCGCGATGCAGCATCACCGGGCGATGCTTCTCGCCATCCTCGCCGACATAGGAAGCGTCGAGCCGCTCGGGCAGGACCGTATCGGTCTGCATCGTGCCGCATTGCCACGTCCGGCCAATCGCGTCGGTCAGGTGGAATTCGAGCTTGGGCGCGTAGAAGGCGCCCTCGCCCGGCAATTCCTCCCAGCCATATTCCTCGGTATCGCGGCCCGTGGCCTTGACCGCATCGCGGAGCGATTGCTCGGCCCAATCCCACATCGCGTCCGTGCCGAAGCGTTTCTCCGGGCGCAGCGCGAGCTTGATCGCATATTTCTCGAAGCCGAGGTCGCGATAGACCACGTCGAGCAGGTCGCAGAAAGCGCGCACCTCCTCGATCAGCTGATCCTCGCGCACGAACAGATGCGCGTCGTCCTGCGTGAACTGGCGGACGCGCATGATGCCGTGGAGCGCGCCATGCGCCTCGTTGCGGTGGCAGCAGCCGAACTCGGCCAGGCGCAGCGGCAGATCACGATAGGATTTGATGCCCTGGCGGAAGATGAGGACGTGCGCCGGGCAATTCATCGGCTTCAATGCCATCAGATCGGACTCGCCCGACAAAACGGGGCCCTCTTCTTCGGCATTGGGGATCTCGTCGGGGACGACGAACATATTCTCGCGATATTTGCCCCAATGGCCGGACTGCTCCCACTGGCGCGCGTCCATCAATTGCGGCGTCTTCACCTCACGATAGCCCGCCGCGTCGAGCCGGCGGCGCATATAGGCCTCCAGCTGGCGCCATAGGATATAGCCCTTGGGGTGCCAGAAGACGCTGCCATGCGCCTCGGCCTGGAGATGGAACAGATCCATCTCCTGCCCGATCTTGCGATGGTCGCGCTTGGCGGCCTCCTCCAGCCGGACCAGATGCGCGTCGAGCTGCTTCTTGTTGAGCCAGCCGGTACCGTAGATCCGGCTGAGCATCGCATTCTTCTGGTCGCCACGCCAATAAGCGCCCGACACGCGCGTGAGCTTGAACGCCTGCGGGTCGAGCTTGCCGGTCGAGGCGAGATGCGGGCCGCGGCACATGTCGAACCATTGGCCCGCGCGATAGACGGTCAATTCCTCGCCTTCGGGCAATTCCGCCGCCCATTCGGCCTTGAACGTCTCGCCCTGCTTCTGCCAGGTGGCGATCAGATCTTCGCGCGACCAGACCTCGCGCACGAGCTTCTCGTCGCGGGCGATGATCGCGCGCATCTCGGCCTCGATCGCGGGAAGGTCTTCCTCTGTGAAGGGCCGGTCCCTGGGCGCGAAATCGTAATAGAAACCGTCGTCGGTCGAGGGGCCGAAGGTGATCTGCGTGCCCGGGAAGAGGTTCTGCACCGCCTCCGCCAGCACATGTGCATAATCGTGCCGAGCCAGTTCAAGCGCGTCCTTCTCGTCGCGCGCCGTCACCAGCGCGAGGCTCGAATCCTGTTCGAGCGGGCGCATTATGTCGCGCAGCTCGCCATCGACGCGCGCGGCGATCGCGGCCTTGGCCAGGCCCGGCCCGATCGCGGCCGCGATGTCCGCCGGAGTAGTGCCGGGCGCGACTTCGCGCACGGAACCATCGGGCAGGCTGATCTTGAGCATCGCGGACATGGAAAAAGGCGTTCCTGGGTTCAGAGTGGGGAAATGGTGCAGCCCTATGCCCAAGAAAAGGGCGCGAAGTCCACGCCTAGAGCCGGATCGCGATCAACAGAAGCAGGGCGCTTCAGCGGCGCGGTCAGTAGGAGACGGTGACGGTGACCGAATCGTGATAAATCCCGACCCAGGCATTTTGCAGAGCGGGAATGCGCCCGTAGATGCTCAACGATATTGTCGATCGGCTGGGAACGGGAAACGCAGAGTCCACGGCCTCGCCTCCTCCGCTGCCGTCTCCCCAGACGATGGTGCGGGCCGCGTTGGTGTAGAGATTGTAATAAAGCGGGTGCGATCCGCTCATCATGGCTCGGGCATTGGTGTTGCCGGAACTTCCGGGACTGAGCAACACGCTGAAGGTTGACGTCGCCGGATCGGAGGACGTGCAGGATACCGACATCGTGCCGACGGTATCGAGAGGGCTGGCCGACTGCGGATTATACCCGCCGAATGCAATCGACGTCAGCGAGACGGAGCAGAAGCATGATCCGCCCGCCGCGCAATTTGCCCGCGCGGCACCGGCCCACGCGATCGTTGCGACGAGCAGCAGAAGCCGGGCGATCATTTCGCCGGCTGCTGCAGGGGTTGGCAGATCAACGGTCCGATACGCGGCAATTCGACACCCTTTGGTACGGCGGGCAACGTTACACTGCAGGTGCCGGCGTCCCGCTTGGCCACCAGCACCTTGCCCTCGACAATATCGTCGATGAACAGCTCGCCGTCAAAGCCGGTATAAAATGTCTGCGCGCCAGTGGTGAGGGCAAGGCCTGATTCGAGCGGATCTCCATTGGGTAAGCGGATGATGATGGTACCTGCATGGCCGTTGGTGACCTCGAATCGCGCCCTTACGCCGGCGAGGTAACGGGGAACCACGACGAGATTGTCGTGGCTGATCACCGATTCCAAACTGAGATCGGTGGGAGAGACGGAGATGCGATTGGCCTCATAGGGCCTCAGATTTGCCACCACCGCGATGCCCGCACCGTTGGTGACGCCCACCGGCCGATTTTCCTGATAGACCCGGACACCTCGCTCGCCGCTGCCCACTTCGACAATCGCGAAGCTCGAATCGAGGCGGCGCGACGGAAGGATCGAAGAGCCCGCCAGGATGAAGCTGCCGCTTGCCAGCAGGCGCTCGTCAACATGACCGTTGAACCGCTCTACGTCAGCAGCGAGATCGATCGCACGGCCGCGATAGCCGAGCTCGCCTTGCTGCTGCTCGGATTTCCCCTGGCTCGCGGAGATGCGGTAGGACCAGCCCCGATCGTCGGGCCGGTTACGCTGAATATCGATGCGGCGATTGTCGGCGTCGACCTGCACGAACGCGCTGGTGCGACCCCAGCTCATCGAAAGGCTGATGCCGACAGTGCTGTTCGAACGACCGCCGGCCGAACTGCTGCGCAGCCCGAACGCGCTGAAATAGCCGAGCTTTGCAAGCTGCCGTCCATAGCTCACCTGAGACACACGCGTGCGGGTGCCGTCGGTCAGGCGCAGATATGAAAGGTTGGCCGTCAAATTCCCCAGCCTGGCATCGTTTGCGCCACCGCTGATTTGCCACATCTCGCGTGGCCGGAGCAGTTCGGGGCTGAGCCCGAGCTGCAAATAATCGTGCGAGCTGCGTTGATACAAAGCAGAAAAAGACCAGCTTCGGCTGATCCGTGCCGCGTAGACACGGTACAGGTAACCGGAGCCGATCGAAGCGTTCGAGACCGATCCCGACAGACCAAGTTCTCCGAATTGGCCGAGCAGCGCGGAGAATCCCCCACCAATGTCCTGCACGCTTGACGAAGCCTCGCTCCGGCCTTCGAGCGTGAGCGCCGAAGTGATGCCCCGCCGATAGCTCCCGGCGAGGAACGGACGACGATAATCGAAGGATTCCCGGCCGAAATTGCGCCGCTCCGACCCGGCCTCGATCGAAAAGTCCGTCAGGCCCGGGCGAAGGAGGTTGGTGCTGATATAATAGCTCGAAACGACGCGATGCTCGACCCCGAGCATGTCCTTGACCACGATCGACACGTCGCCGGCACCCGACACGACGGGCAGCCGGTTGAGCGAGAAAGGTCCCTGCTCCACCTGCCCCTGATAATTGAGCACGTTATTGACGTAGAGCTGGATGCTCGAGGGTAGTTGCGCCTGACCGTTGAAGCTGGGCGTGGGGAAAGCGATGAAGCCCGGCTGGAGCGAAAAATCGGTGCCCCATTTCACGCCGCCGAACCGAACCGGCTGTTGCCAGCTCGCAATGTGGGTGAAGCTGTCACCGATCGACAAGCGGGTCGGACCACTCGGATCATCGTGAATGGCATAGGTTTCGAGGCGGATCAGCTTATGCCCTACCGGCTGGCTGCTCGCCACGAAACTGCTCTGGATCAGACCGAGGGCGTCCGACGCCCCGACTGCCACGAACGCCTGGCCGATCGTACTACGGCCGCCATGTTGGAGCGATAGATCATAATTGAGGAAAGCCGTCCTCGCCGCTTCGGAAGGCGGCAAATGCGGGGGCTCACCGGAAATCGTGCTCGCTTCGAAAGACTCGACCGGAATTGTAAGCTGGAGCTGCTGCGACGGCTTATCGATGCGAAAGCTAAGCCCGGGCACGCCCGACAAAGGTGCGAAGACCTGCCCGTCGATGCGGACCACGTCGCCCGATATTCTGAGCCGCCATCTTTTCATGTCGTCGAGCGGAATCAAGGTGCGGCCGTCACGCACCGTCACGATCGTGTCGCCGCGCAATTCGTGGCCATTGATCGCAACCCCCAGGACAGTCATCGCCCCTTCATCGCTCGCGGGGTTGAATGCCGCGCTGTCGGCAGGCAGCGTCGTTGGGGCGCTGGTCAGATTGCCACCGGACGGGCGGTCGTCCCCGATGATCGAGCTCAGATCGTAGTCGATCGCCGGCTGCGCAGCCGCTTGCTGCGATGTGCCGGCCTGAGCGACCGCCTGAGATACTCCCGCGGTGGCCAGGATGCAGGCCGCGAGAGGCCTATGGCTGGCCGGGAACACCTTCTGCAGCCCCTACGGTTACGCTTGCACTAAACGCCGTCTGATCTGTTTCCGCCTCGATCCGCAACGGCGTGCCGGGCTTGACCGAGCCTGCCAAGGGGATGCGAATAGCCCCGGTGGACTCCGGCAGAATATATAGGTTGAACACCTTACTTGTGGGCGCGACGCGATCCCCGCTGAGCTTCACGTTCTTGATCTGCACATGAACGTTGCCCGTGTTGCGCGGCCGAATCTCGACGCCGCCCGTCACGATCCGCGCGCTCCATTGGAGCGAGGCGGTTGGGTTTGGCGGCGGAACGAAAACCGGAACCAGCAGCCGAAGCACCGTCATAAGCCCGCTGTCGATGTGCTGGCGAGGAACCTCCTGGACGACGATCCGATAGCTTCGCTCCTTGAGGTCCGGCGCCACCCGAAGCGCGAAACGCGCCACCTGCTGCTCACCCGCCTTCAGCAGGAAAACGCCAGGATTGGCGAGCACATCGCGCGTCGGCTGCAAAATGTCGCCACTCGGCCCCTGACTCCAGGACATCACGCTCAACTGGAGCAAGGTGTCGGTCGTCCCATGGTTGATGAGTGTCATCACCGCGCTCGAATTCTGCGGGTCGAGCACGATGCGTACCGGTGATACCTGAAGATCGGCGGCGGTCGCGCCAGCCGACGTCAGTGCGAGCAGAAGTGCGCCGATCAGGCGCAGCACATCAGAAGCTGTAGGTAACCCGAAGCGTTTCCACAGGCGCTGCCTGCTGTTCGACAGACCGCTGGCCAAGCGATGCCGAAGCGGTCTCAAGGCGCGACCCTGCAACCGCGAACATTGGCGATATGGTGGAAACGCGCGCCCCATTGGCGGATGTGTGCACATGTTCATCGCTGGCGGTCAACCGATCGCTCTCCACGGGCGTGACCGCTTCACGGGACACTCCCACCGCATAGACTGCGCCACCGCTGCAGCTTGCCGAGCGACTGAGGCTGTGGATCAGACACTGATCCAGCACAGTCACACTGACCGCCATATTGGCGCTGATCGCCCCTGCCCGCGCGCCGCCTGAAGCCAACGCCACCGCACATATTGCCCCAAACCATCGAGCCATTGCCCGCCCCTCGATCCAACGAGAGTTCGGGCAAAGAAATCGGCATTCGCTGAAGAATGCCGACGCCAGAGCCCAAACCTGGAATGCAGGCTAAGGGCTCGGGCTGACGGTCGAGTTGAGCGACCTGGTTAGGAAACAGGCTTGATGCAGTTTAACCAAACCCCCTGCGCTCTGAGCGCAGAGGGTTTGATACTAAGGCCGGCGATCAGAAGTTGACGGTCGCCTGCACGGTATCGGCGTAGGTGCCCGCCGCCGGAACCGCGCCCGCAGGCAGGCGCGCATAGACGGTCAGGTTCTGCGACGCGCCTGTACCGACACCAGGTACGGTGTCGGTACCGACGGTGTTGCCCCAGTTCACGGTGCGGCCGGTATCGCTGAAGAGCGAGTAAGGCAGCAGGTTGACGCCCGACTTCATCTTGCGGGTCGTCACGGTCGCGCCGGTAGCGAGACCGGCATCGAGACCGACGTTATAGGGTGTGCCGCTGATGCAGTTCGCGGTCACGGTGCCGGTCGCGTCAATCTGGGACCCGGAGAAGGGGCCAAAGGCGACGGCAGACGTGCTGACGGTGCAGGTAGCTGCGATGCTGGCGCCAACGGCAAGACCAGCACTCACGCTGTTCGCTGAAGCGGCAGACGCAAAACCCGCAACGGCGCAAACGCCAACGGCGATTTTCAAAAGCTTACGCATGTACAATCCCCCGGAATTAAACTTCCCCCAACGCATCCACACGCGCTGACTGTCGTCAAATACCAAGGGGAATATGTGAATGCAATAGTAAGATTGTTAAATCAGAGTATGTTAACTAAAGATAGTGATCGTGCGGCTAGTTTTCGCCGCAGTGCCGCCTCCTGCAATGCGGTGCCGCGCTAATAATTGGTGAATCGATTAGGGTCGAATGGGCCTACGGCTTGTTTGCCATGACAAGGCTGATCACGGCCGCGACTCTGCCGCGCCACTGCGCGTCGAATCAGAACGGCGCGGCGAGTTCCGACCGGGCGCTATTCGACCGGGTTAAGGTTGCCAGATGGAGGGATGCTCTTCCTCCAGGTGAGGGCGCGATCAGGCGGCCTTGCGCAGCAGGGCGGCAGCGGCGGCGGTGCGGCGGACCACCGGGCGGAAGACGATAGCGAGAAGCATCGGATCGTCGACCCGCGTCGACGGCGGCGGCACGAAGACGAGTCCGTTCTCCTGCGCTTTGTGTAATCCGGGCGCCAACGCCTCCATCGCATCATAGATCGGAGCCGCGGGCGCTGCCGGCTTACAGCCGAACGAGGAGAAATCCGCGACAGGATAAAAAGCGAGCTCGTCGATCTGGACGACATCAGCGACCGCGCCGAGCTGTACGCCGATCGCGAAGTCGCCGGTGCCGGCCGGAACAGTCAGCAGATAATAGCCATCGTGAGTCGGAAAGGCCTGGCCGGCGATCATCGTCTGGCCGCGCGCATCCGCAAGCAGCACCGGCACGTCGAGCGCGCCGACATGAAAATCATTGTGCCGAAGGTCGAGCCCGAAGCGCCCGACCGCCGCGAGCGACAGAGCGAGCGGCAAGCCATGGCGCTCGACCTCTCCCGGCAGATACATGCGGTCCGCGGCTGAAATGTAGGGCAGGCCGCGACGGCGCAGCTGTTCACCCGAAGCCTTGTCGTCGATCAGCTTGATCGTCTCCTGCGTGCCCAGGTTGACGTCATGGTCGAACTGCTCGAGCAGCGTCACCTCCTCCGGAAGCGGAAGATAAAGCAGCCGCGCCAATGTCGACGCGGCGAGCTCGTAGCGTCCTTTGGCGTCATCCGACGCCGCCCGGCGATGCGTGCCCTTGCCCTCTTCGCGCACGAAATCGAGGCAGGCGGCCTGAATCGCGTCACGCGTCGCGCTCTGCGCACCTTTCACGCCGGCGGACTTGCGGATCGGCGTTCCGTTCGAATGATAATCGACCACCGAACCCTGCGCGACGGTGCACAATTGCTCCAGCACCGCGATCGGGCCGCACAATGCGTCGAGCAGACGCGTTTCATAATTGCGGACGTCCAGCAGACCTCTCTTGTCGAGCCCGGTCGGCCAGCGCTCGCGCAGAAGCAGATAGCGACCGGCAACCTGTACCTTGAGCTGCGCGACCAGGATTGCCTCGGCATTGTTCTGGACCGAACCGTTATAGCCCAGGTCGACGAGCATCAGCACGTCGCCTTCCTCGACCTTTGCCTCACGGCGGACATGCGCGGCCATGCGCTGGGCGAAGGCTTCGCTGCGCGTGCAGATACGCTTCACCCAGGCGGGGCTCAGCACATTCTTGCGGAATTCCCTGGAGGTGCGCCCGACCTGGCGGATCTCCGGCTGGCTGAGCAGCAGCTGGCGGCCGAGAATATCGACATCCTTGGTCGTCTCGTTGATGAGGAAGGACCTTATCGCTTCCTCATCGGTGAAGCTCGACGCGAGCGCGGTGAAGCGGCTGAGCTCGACCGCTGCGCCCTCACCCAACCCCGCGGCCTTATAGGCTTCGTGGGGCAAATAGCCGTCGCGCAGCAGGAACAATATCTTGACCGCACGCCCGGTCTCGCGCGCCAGATCGTCCGCCTCGGCGCGGATCCAGCGGGCAAAGCCATGCATGACGGGACCGAGCACGTCGTGACCCAAGCGGTCGGTAGGGCCGGTCTCGGCGCGCAGCGAAAGCTGGGGGCGATGCGGCTGTCGCACCGGCCGGCTGATACGGATCGCGGGATCGATCATCGTCGCCGCAGCCCCTTCCAGGCGCAGGCGCTGTTCGGTCACACGATCGAACTGTTCGAAATGAACACCGCGGATGCCGATCCGGCGCGTCGCGTCGGCATCGGCGGCATAATTGTCGCCGACATGCACGATCGCGCGGGGCGGCAGGCCTAGTGCCTCGAGTACGGGCGGGAACATGCCGTCGGCCTTCGACTTGCCAATCTCGCACGAGCAGAAGATTCGGTCGATCATTGCAGCGACATCTTCGCCGGCGGCGCGCTCGATCAGCGTCCGCAATTGCTGGTTCGATAGATAGGTGTCGCTGACGATGATGATTTGGAGCCGCTTAGCCTTTGCGGCGCGAATCAGTTCGACGACCGGGGCGAAGGCGAAGCAATGGCGTGCTTCGGCCTCCAGCTCCTGCTCAACCAGCGCGGCGCGTTCAGCGGCGGTGGCGGTCGGCAGCAGGCGCGCGTAAATTTCCTCGATCGTGACCTCGTTCAGCTGCGCACTGGCGCGCTTTTCGGCACGGGCGCGGGTCTCGGTATAGGCGCGCATCTCGACGCCGCCGCCGGGCAAAGGCAAATCGGCGAACACGTCGCGCGGCATCTGCGCGTTGCGCCAGAGCAAGGTGTCGAAGCAATCCAGCGACAGGCAACGCACGTCGTCGGGCATGTCGTCGAGCAAGGACGCGATCTCATGCGCGCGAACTGCGGTCTTCATCGGGCTCTATCTCCGGCAAGGCGCCTAGCTTGCCGGGATATTGACGAAATGCCTTGAGAAACGATTAACCCTGAATGCCCATCGGCTCCAAAACCGCATCCAAGATGTGACCTTACCGGGTTCGAAGGGGGTTCGTATCGGAATGGCGGAAAGGCTCCGCCGACCCCGGAAATACAAACGCCCGGACCGTCTTCCGGTCCGGGCGCCTGCGTGACGATCGCTCGTCAGCCCCCTTTTTATCGCAGGGCCCACACGCTTCCGTCTTGCGACGTGCGGGGCCTTCTGCTCTCCCCGAACCGAGGCCAAAGCCAATGTTCGTGAAATTGTGCTAGGACAATCAAAGCCCTCCTGTCATCGGCCTTGTTAAGACCGCGGTCAGAATGGTGCCCCCCTGTGCCCGATGGGCAACACGGTTTCAGGCGACAACGAGGCGATCGTCACCGAGCCCGGCCAGCCAGCCGACCATGCCGCCATAATCCAGGCGCGGATCGAGTGCGTGCGCTTCGAGGCCCGCCTCTGCGAGTCCGCTCTGGCAGAGCGTGACGGCCGCGCCGAGATCCAGGCAGCTGTCCAGCAATTCGTCCGGCGCCACGGCCAGCCGCACGGCCTCTCCGTCGAGGAGGATGCGGACGCGCCCACCCAGCGCGGCCTGCGCAGCAGCCAGCGTCAGCGCGGTGCGGAAGCGGACGGGATCGTTTCCCGCGACGACGATACCGAGCCCCCTCATTGCGCACACCCGCAGCCGGGATCCTTGGGCAAACCGATCGTGCGGAAGCGAAAATCGAGCGCATCGACCAGCAGTAATGTGCCTGCGGGATCGGCGCCGAAAGGAACGATCGCACGAATCGCCTCGATCGCGGCGAGGCTGCCGAGCACGCCCGTGAGTGCGCCGAGCACACCCTGCTCGGCGCAGGACATTTCCGGCCGCTCCGGATCATGGCCGACAAGGCAATTGTAGCAGGGCTTGTCCGCCTCCCATCCCCGAAACAGCGCCAGCTGCCCGTCGAATTGACCCACCGCCGCCGATACGAGCGGAATGCGCTTCGCGCGCGCCGCATCGGCCACCGCGAGCCGGGTCGCGAAATTGTCGGAACCGTCGAGCACGACATCGGCGCCGTGAATCAGGCTGGCGGCATTGCCCGCGTCCAGGCGGTTGGCGCGCGGGACCAGAACGACGCCCGGATTGAGCCGCGCGACCGCATCCCGCGCAGCATCGACCTTCAGCCGTCCGATGTCGTCGGTCGCGAACAGCACCTGGCGCTGGAGATTGGAGAGGCTGACCTCGTCGTCATCGATCACCGTCACTCGCCCCACGCCGGCGGCAGCCAGATATTGAATCGCCGGTGCGCCGATGCCGCCCGCTCCGATCAGCACGATATGCGCGTCGAGCAGGCGTTGCTGCCCCGCCCCGCCTATCTCCTTGAGGATGATATGGCGGGCATAGCGATCGAGGTCGGCGTCGTTCACCTGCCGGTCGAACCGAAGCCGCCCTCGCCACGCGCGGTTTCGTCCAGCTCCTCGACCTCGGTGAAGCGCGCATGCTGGACCGGCGCCGGCACGAGCTGCGCAATCCGGTCGCCGCGCGAGATCGGGAAAGGATCGGCCCCGAGATTGGCGAGAATGACCTTCACTTCGCCACGATAATCGGCATCGATCGTCCCAGGCGTGTTGAGGCAGGTGACGCCATGCTTGAGCGCGAGCCCGGAGCGGGGGCGGACCTGAACCTCATAACCCACGGGGATGGCGATCGCGAAACCGGTCGCCACGGCATGGCGTTCCCCCGGCTGCAGCACCAGGGCTTCGGCTGAAACCACGTCCATGCCCGCGGCATGTTCGGTCGCGTAAGACGGGAAAGGCAGGTCCTCGCCATGCGGCAGGCGCTTGAGGCGAATCTGAATGTCGGCGAGCGGGCTGGTCATGGTCGCGCCATAGCCGAGCTGACGGAGGGGAAGCTAGCTGCCCGATATCGCCGGCGCGCTTGTACGGCAGGGCGGGCTGTGTTCTGTCTGACCTGCGTTTGATGTGACCGGAGACCGATATGGCTGCCCCTGACCCAGCGAAACGGCCGGCGCAGATCGTCGTCGTCGGCGGCGGCGCGGGCGGGCTGGAGCTCGTCCGCAAGCTCGGCCGGAAGTTCGGGCGGACGCATGCCATCACCTTGATCGACAAAAGCCACACCCATGTGTGGAAACCGCTGCTTCACGAGGTCGCGACAGGATCGCTCGATGCCAATCTCGATGAGGTCGGCTATCGCAGCCACTGCTATCGCTGGAATTATCATTTCTTCTTCGGGTCGCTCGAACGGATCGATCGAGCCACGCGCCAGGTCTTCGTCGCGCCATTGCTGGACGAAGACGGCAGCGAGCTGATCGGGCGCCACGCCATTCCCTACGATTATCTCGTGCTCGCGGTCGGCGCGGTCGGCAACGATTTCGGAACACCGGGCGTGCGGGACCATTGCCTCACGCTCGACGATCGTGCGGAAGCCGACCGCTTCCGCGCGAGATTGCTCAACCAATGCCTGCGCGTATCGCGCGCGATGACCGAGGATCCGGCGGCCAATGCGCAGGTGCGGACGGTAATCATCGGCGGCGGCGCCACCGGCGTCGAGCTCGCCGCCGAATTGTACAATGCGGCCGGAACGATGCGTCTGTATGGGCTGGAGGATTTCGACGAGAGCCGGCTGGCGGTGACGCTGATCGAGATGGGACCGCGCATCCTGCCGCAACTCCCCGAACGGCTCGCGAAGGCGGCCACCGAGGAACTCGAACGGCTGGGGGTGCGCGTGCGCACCGGAACGCGCGTCACTGCGGCGGAACCCCATGCGATCCGGATCAATGACGGCGAGCGGATCGAGGCGGAGTTGATGGTGTGGGCGGCGGGCGTCAAAGGCCCCGAATTGCTTCGCGACCTGGATGGGCTGGAGGCGACTCCTAACGCGCGGCTGGTGGTGCGCCCGACACTGCAGACGACGCTCGACGACCGCATTTTCGCGATCGGGGATTGCTGCCATTTCGTGCCATCGGGATCGATGGCGCCCGTGCCGCCGCGCGCGCAGGCCGCGCACCAGATGGCCAGCACCGCCTATCGCAACCTCGCGCGGATGATGCACGGGCGGCCGCTCAAGCCCTTCGTCTATCATGATCATGGATCGCTGGTGTCGCTCAGCCGCTTTTCGACGGTCGGCAGCCTGATGGGCAATCTGATCGGCGGCAAGCTGGCGGTCGAAGGCCGGCTGGCGAGATTAGTCTATACCTCGCTCTACCGGATGCACCTGCTCGCCATCCACGGCTGGCTGCGCGGGATGGGGCTGCTGCTCATCGGCAAGGTCAATCATATCATCCGGCCCAAATTAAAGGTTCATTGAGCCTTGTATCTCCCGCTAGTCGGCCCGCGCCGGCAGCGGAACCGCGTCATGGAATCTCGAAAGATCGAGCTGGATGATGCCGTCGACCTCGCTGATCACATCGACATAATCATGGTCGATAAGGATATCCTCGCGCGCATAGGAATGGCCGCCGATCGACTGGCTGGCGAGCAAGGTATCAAGGCCGGTGACGGTAACGGTAAGCGAAAAGGGGCCGGTGCCGCGAAGCGCAGCCAGCATATCATCATCCGCATCGATCAGATGGACGAGAGTCCAGGACAGCCCCAGCGCCGGATTGTTTGCGCGCACCAGCGGCAATGTGATGAGTCGGCGTACGACCCGCCCGTCCGGCGTATCCCGCCGCGCGAGCCAGGCCATCTGAGCGCTCGCCCCGGCGAGCGGGCGTGTCCGCAGCGAGGCGACGCGGACCATCAGCGCCTTTTGGCCTTCATAGCGGCCGAGAACCGCCACCTTGCTGAACATCAGGCTGGTGCGCGGCCGCGCGAAACGCGCGAAGATCAGGCCCGTAACCGTCGCGGAGAAGAATAAGCCGACGAGAATTTCGAGGCCCGCGATACTGTGTCCAAGCCGGGTGGCGGGGAACATGTTGCCATAGCCGACCGTGCCGAGCGTCTCGACCGAGAAAAAGAAACCGTCGCTGATCGATCCAGGCGCCATGTTGCCGATTGCGCCCGGCAGCAGGGCATAGAGCAGCCCGAATCCGAGATTGAGCAGGATGAAGATCAGCGAGGTGAAACCGACGAAGGAGGGCCAGTTCATCTCCATCGTGGCGTAATAAAGGTCGCCCATTGCCGAGGGCGTCCCGAGCTTCACCGCGCGGGAGCCGCCGATCACGACATTCTTTCTATGGATTCTGCGCATCAGCGAAAAGTCGGTGATCGCAGCCCGCGCGTCAACGCAGCAGCAACACCGCAGCGGTCACCGCCGCTGCCGTGATCGCGACCAAAGCATAGCGCCACCCTCCCCCGAGCCGTACGACATCCACCTCGCGCAGAGGCGGTGGCGGCGGCGCGGCTCCAGGCGGGGGATAGAGCGCCTCGATCCGGCGGATCAGATCGGGCAAGCGCGCCAGCGTGTGAAAATCGCGCTGCAGGCGTTCGGCGAGCCAGGCTTCGGGCCCCAGTTCGTCGCGCAGCCATTCGTGCACGAATGGCCCCGAAACCTCCCACATATTGACGTCGGGATCGAGCGCGGTTGCGACGCCCTCGACCATCACCATCGTCTTCTGGAGAAGCAGCAAATGCGGCTGCGCTTCCATGTCGAAATCGCGCGTGATCGCGAACAGCCCGTCGAGCATCTGCCCGATCGATATATCCTTCACCGGAAGCCCGCGGATCGGCTCGCCGACCGCACGCAAGGCGGTTGCGAACTCGGCCTGGTTATGATGCGGCGGGACATAGCCGGCCTGGAAATGGATTTCCGCGACCCGATCGTAATTGCCGGTGATCAGGCCGTGCAATATCTCGGCAAGCCACAATCGCGCCTGGCGATTGATCCGCCCCATGATCCCGAAATCGATCGCCGCGATCCGGCCGTCGGGCAGCGCGAACAGATTGCCCTGGTGGAGATCGGCGTGAAAAAAACCATTGTCGATCGCCTGCCGCAGAAAGGCGCGCACCAGGCAGGAGGCAAGCTTGTGCGGATCGTGCCCCGCCGCGATCAGCTGGTCGCGCTTGGATAGTTTGACCCCGTCGATCCATTCCAGCGTCAGCACACGCCTGGTGGTACGCGTCCAGTCTATCGCGGGAATCGCAAAGCCCGGCTCGGCCGCCATATTCTCGGCGAGCTCCGATGCGGAAGCCGCCTCGCGCCGCAAATCGAGCTCGCGCAAGGTCCATTGACGGAAAGTCGCGATGGTAAGGCGCGGTCGCAGGCGCGCGAGTTCGCCGCCCAACGCCTCGGCCTGGGCGGCGGCCCATTCATAGGTGTCGATGGCGCGGGCCATCTCCTCCTCTATGCCCGGGCGGAGCACCTTGACCGCGACGGTACGGCCTTCGAGCGTGACCGCGCGATGCACTTGCGCGATCGAGGCGGCGCCGACCGGCTCGGGATCGATCGATGCGAAAAGCTGCTCGATCGGCTTCTCAAGACTGCGCTCGATCGCCTCCTTGATCGCGGCGAAGGGAACCGGCGGCACGGCATCCTGCAGCCTCGCCAGATCGCGCGCCGCATCCTCACCGACCAGATCGGGCCGGGTCGCAAGCGCCTGACCGAGCTTGATCGCGGCGGGACCGATCGCCTGGAAAGCATCTGCATAATGCGGCGTCTTCGGCACACGCACGCCGATATGCGCCAACTTGATCAGCCGCCGCACCGGCGCGGGCGTGTTGGGATCACGCTCAAGGCCCCTGAGCGCGCCATGCCGCGCGAGGATCCGGCCCCAGCGGAGCAGCCGCCAGACATGAGTGATCGGACGCGTCATCGGGCGGTCAGATCTTCCAGCCCGAATGGATCGCGACCAGCCCACCGAGGATCGGCTCGGCCTTGGCCTGGATAAAGCCCGCTTCGGCGATCATCCCCTTGAACCGCTCCATGTCGGGGAAGCGGCGGATCGATTCGATCAGATAGCGATAGCTTTCCTCGTCATGCGCGATCGCCTTGCCGATCCGCGGCACGATCTCGTGCGAATAGAAATCGTAAACCTCGGCGAAGCCCGGCCAGAGCGTGGTCGAGAATTCGAGGCAGAAGAAGCGGCCTCCGCGCTTGAGCACGCGATATGCTTCGGCAAGCGCTTTATCGATATGCGTCACGTTCCGGATCCCGAACGCGATCGTGTAGGCGTCGAACGCTGCGTCGTCGAAACTCAGCACCTCGGCATTCTGGACCGACCATGCAAGGTCGCCGATCCCCTTCTTCTTCGCGCGCTCCTGCCCGACCTCCAGCATTGCGGGGTTGATGTCGGACACAGTCACGTCGGCGCCCTTGGCCTTCATTCGGAAGGCAATGTCACCCGTGCCTCCCGCCATGTCGAGGATATGTTCGCCCGGCCGCGGCTTCACCCGCGCGACGAAACGATCCTTCCAGACCCGATGCATGCCGCCCGACATCGCATCGTTCATGATGTCATAGCGGCGCGCCACACGGGCGAACACTTCGCCCACCTTGGCGGTCTTTTCCTCGGGGCTGACTTCGGAATAGCCGAAGGACACGGTCTCGGTCATGACTGCGCCCATAGCGGGGCCGTCCCCGATGAGCTAGCGCTCGCGGATGCCCGAGCTACCCGAAGTCGAAACCACCGTGCGCGGCCTGCGGCCTGTGCTGGAAGGCCGCCGGCTGACGAAGGTAGAGCCACGGCGCGGCGACCTGCGCCACGCAATCCCGGTGGATCTGCGCCAACGGCTGACCGGCGCCACGGTTACCGGCCTAAGCCGGCGCGCGAAATATGGGCTGATCGACACCGATCGCGGCGACACGTTGATCTTCCATCTCGGCATGTCGGGCCGATGGCGGATCGATCCCGATGAAATCGGCAAGCACGACCATCTGCTGATCGAAACGGACGCCGGCCACAGGCTCGCACTCAACGATCCGCGGCGATTCGGCTCGCTCGATCTGGTGCCAACCCCGCAGATCGACGATTTTCTTCCCTTCAAGGCGCTCGGGCCGGAGCCGCTCGGACCAAAGCTGACGACCGCCTATCTCGCTGGAAAGCTCGACGGCAGGATCGCACCGATCAAGCTGCTGCTCCTCGATCAGCGTGTGATTGCAGGCCTGGGCAATATTTACGTCTGCGAGGCGCTGAACGTCGCCCGCATCGATCCGCGCAAGCCCGGAGGCAAGCTATCGGCGATCGCACTTAAGCGGCTGGTGGAGGCGATCCCAAAGGTGCTGGAGGCCGCGATACAGGCAGGCGGATCGACCTTGCGCGATTATGCCCGCCCCGATGGCGAACTCGGTTATTTCTCCAGCCAGTTTCGCGTTTATGGCCGCGAGGGCGAGAAATGCCCCTATGACGGTGGCACCGTCCGGCGCCAGACCGACGGTGGCCGATCCACCTTCTGGTGCCCGAAATGCCAGAAATGAGCGCGATTCTTCGCCGTCCGAACCAGGGGTTCGCAACCAACCTGCTCCCGCCGTTGACGAATCGGGTCTGCCTATGTAGAGGCCGCCCCTCACGGCGCGAGCCCGCTCGCCGCCGCAATCCCATTTGAGATCGAGGTCCAGTACGCATGGCGAACACGCCGCAAGCCAAGAAGCGCATCCGTCGCAACAACCGCCGCGCCGAAGTCAACGGCGCGCGCGTCAGCCGCATCCGTACCTTCATCAAGAAGGTCGAGCTGGCGCTGACGAGCGGCGACAAGGGCGCGGCCGCCGCGGCACTCGCCGCGGCCCAGCCGGAGCTGGCGCGTGGCGTATCGAAGGGTGTGCTCCACGCGAACACCGCCTCGCGCAAGTTCGCCCGTCTGACCAAGCGAGTCGCGTCGCTCGGCTGAACCTCCTTTTCGGTCAAGAGTTCAGGCCCGCCGGTCAGCTGATCGGCGGGCTTTTTGCTGCTCGTGCGAAGTGCCGTGCAATGCATGGATTTTCCATGATTCTTTGAACCGTCATATCCGCGTCACATCCCAGTCTTTTGGAAATATATCGACTTTTCCGTAACTTAAAAAAAAGTGCCGGAAAATTGGCCGTCTTCCGGTGTCAAGCGCATTATTTCAGAATCGTGACGGCAGTAGCGCTTGAATCGCGAGCCGCGATGTTCCTAAACTCGCAATGTTCGGCCGGTGATTCTCCTGCCGAACCAACCTATCGAGTATCAAGTTTGGGCACGCGCGGGGGTATCGCGCGTGGGGGTCGAACTTTGTCTGGAACAACCAAGCCGGCGCCGAAGTGGGCGTTTCCGGTGACGGGAGAGATGTGCGTGGAGCAGGTGATTGACGCAGGGGCATTTGACGGGGCGGCCCAGCTTCCTTTCGAGGCGGCCTGGGATGGCATTCGATCGAGCCTGCGCAAGAGCTGCGGCGAGCGCATCTTCGACGGCTGGCTGAAGCCGCTTCGTCTCGCCGGTTGCGACGCCGATTCGGGCGAGGTGCGCCTGACGGCGCCGTCCGCCTTCATGGCAACCTGGGTTCAGAACCACTTCGCCGAGCAGATTGGCGCCGCCTGGCGCGCAATGCTGCCGCAGGTGCGCCATATCGTGATCGAGGCTGCCGCCGATGCGCCGGCGCGCATGGCGATCGAGGCGCCCGAGCCCGAGCCCGAAGTCAAGGCCGCCGAAGCGAAGCCCGCGGCGCCGGTCAACAGGGGCACCGCGCTCGACGCGCGCTACACATTCGACAGCTTCGTGGTCGGCAAGGCGAACGAGCTGGCCTATAATGCCGCGAAGACCTTGGCCGAGGGCGGCCGGCTCGGCTTCAACCCGCTCTTCCTTCATGGCGGTACGGGTCTCGGCAAGACCCACCTGATGCACGCCATCGGCCAGGAATATCGTGCGCGGCATCCCGACGCGCAGATCCTCTATATGTCAGCCGAGAAGTTCATGTTCGAGTTCGTCTCGGCGCTCCGGGCGAAGGACACGCACAGCTTCAAGCAGCGCCTGCGCGCCGCCGACGTGTTGCTGATCGACGACGTCCAGTTCATCGCGGGCAAGGATTCGACCCAGGAAGAATTCTTCCACACAATGAACGAGCTTATCTCGGCCGGACGTCGGCTGGTGATCAGCGCCGATCGTAGCCCGCAGAATCTCGACGGAATCGAGAGCCGCATCCTGTCGCGCCTGTCATGGGGTCTGGTCGCGGACATCAACCCGGCCGATTTCGAGCTTCGCTACAATATCATCGTCAAGAAGCTCGAATCGCTTCCCGACGGCACGGTGCCGGACGAGGTCGCCTTGTTCCTGGCCAAGCGCATCTCGGCCTCGATCCGCGAGCTCGAAGGTGCGCTCAACCGCGTGATCGCCTTCGCGACGCTTAACAATCGCGCGATCGATCTCGATTTCGCGCAAGAGGCTTTGGCGGAGCAGCTCCGCGCCAGCCAGCGCCGCGTGTCGATCGACGAGATCCAGCGCAAGGTGTGCGAGCATTTCCGGATTCGCCAGACCGAGATGGGCTCGGCGCGGCGCGCGCGGGAAGTCGCAAGGCCGCGCCAGATCGCGATGTATCTCGCCAAGCAGCTGACCCAGCGATCGCTGCCCGAGATCGGCCGTCGTTTCGGCGGGCGCGACCACACCACGGTGATCCACGCGGTTCGCACGATCGAGGCGCTGCGCGTCAAGGATGCGGAGATCGACGCGGACGTGCGGCTGCTGCTGAGGCAGCTCGAGGGCTGACATCGATCTGCCGAATCCCCTCTCCCGCCAGGGGAGAGGGCTTTTTCGACTACCCGACCCGATTCCTGACCAGATCCTCCACCACGCTCGGATCGGCCAGGGTCGAGATATCGCCCAGATTGGACACGTCGCCCTCGGCAACCTTGCGCAGGATGCGGCGCATGATCTTGCCCGAGCGCGTCTTGGGCAAACCGGGGGCGAACTGGATCACGTCGGGCGTCGCGATCGGGCCGATTTCGGTGCGGACCCACTGGGTCAGCTCCTTGCGCAGCGCGTCGGTCGGTTCCTCGCCCGCGACCAACGTGACATAGGCATAGATGCCCTGCCCCTTGATATCGTGCGGGAAGCCCACCACCGCCGCTTCCGCCACCTTGGCGTGGAGCACGAGCGCGCTTTCGACCTCGGCGGTGCCCATGCGATGCCCGGAAACGTTGATCACATCGTCGACGCGGCCGGTGATCCACCAATAGCCGTCAGCATCGCGGCGTGCGCCGTCACCAGTCGTATAGACGCCCGGGAAATGCGAGAAATAGGTCTGGAAAAAGCGCTCGGCGTCGCCCCACACGCCGCGCATCTGGCCGGGCCAGGAGCGGGTTATGACCAGATTGCCCGACGCCGCCCCCTCCAGCACCTTGCCGTCATTGTCGAGCAACTGCGGCTCGACCCCGAAGAAAGGCCTAGTCGCCGAGCCGGGCTTGAGGTCGGTCGCGCCCGGCAAAGGCGTGATCATGTGGCCGCCGGTTTCGGTCTGCCACCAGGTGTCGACGACCGGGCAGCGGGCGTCGCCCACCACCTCATGGTACCAGCGCCACGCCTCCGGGTTGATCGGCTCGCCGACCGAGCCCAGCACCTTGAGCGAGGCGCGGCTGGTGCGCTTCACCGGTTCGTCGCCTTCACGCATCAGCGCGCGGAGCGCGGTCGGCGCGGTGTAGAGGATTTCGACCTGGTGGCGATCGACCACCTGCCAGATCCGGCTGGCGTCCGGCCAATTGGGCACGCCTTCGAACATCAAAGTGGTCGCGCCGTTCGCGAGCGGGCCATAGACGATGTAGCTGTGGCCGGTGACCCAGCCGATATCCGCCGCGCACCAATAGATCTGGCCGGGACTATAATCGAACACGATCTCGTGCGTCAGGCTCGCCCACAGCAGATAGCCGCCGGTCGTGTGCATCACGCCCTTGGGCTTGCCGGTCGAACCTGAGGTGTAGAGGATGAAGAGCGGGTCTTCGGCGTTCATCGGCTCGGCCGAGCAATCCGCGGAAACGGACGTCATCGCCTCATCATACCAGACGTCGCGGCCGTCCTGCATCGCGATCGCGCCGCCGGTCGCGCGCACGACGATCACTTTCTCGATCGTGCAGCGATCGGCGGCGGCGTCGACATTCTTCTTGAGCGGCACCGGCTTGCCGCCACGTCGGCCTTCGTCGGCGGTGATGACGATGGTGGAGTTGCAATCCTCCATCCGCCCCGCGAGCGCGTCGGGCGAGAAGCCGCCGAACACGACCGAATGGATCGCGCCGATCCGCGCGCAGGCGAGCAGGGCCACCGCCGCCTCGGGGATCATCGGCATGTAAATGGTGACGCGGTCGCCCTTCCTGACGCCCTGCGCCTTGAGCACGTTCGCCAGGCGACAGACCTGCTCGTGCAGTTCGCGGTAGGAGATGTGCTTCGGCGCCTCGGAAGGCTGGTCGGGTTCCCAGATGATCGCCGTGGTGTCGCCGCGTTCGGCGAGATGGCGGTCGAGGCAATTCGCCGCGACGTTGAGCGCGCCGTCCGCGAACCAACGGACCTGAAAGCCACCCTTGGCGAAACTGCTCTCGTCGGCCTTGGCGGGGAAAGTCGCCCAGTCGAGCCGCTTCGCCTGATCGAGCCAGAAGCCGGCGGGGTCGGCGAGCGAGCGAGCGTACATCTCCGCGTAGCGCGCGGCATCCACCTTCGCCTTGGCGGCCCACTCGGCCGGTACCGGATAGATCGCGTCCTCGCTCATCCCGCCCTCTTATTCACTGTTGGATGTCATCTCTGGCTGATCCCCATAGCGCCGCGCGATGAAAGCGCACGCCATGAGCTGCATCTGATGGAATAGCATGATCGGCAACAGGATCACGCCGGTTTGCGCGCCGGGAAACAGAACCTTGGCCATCGGTACGCCTTGCAGCAGGCTCTTCTTGGTACCGCAGAATTGAAGCGTGATCCGATCCTCACGATCGAAGCCGAGCCCGCGGCCGAGTGCCCAGGTGAAACCGAGCCCGATCGCGAGCAGAACCGCATTCACCGCCGCGAGCAGCGCCAGCGATGCAGGCGGCAATCTGTGCCAAAGCCCCTCCAGCACCGCCGCCGAGAAAGCGCCATAGACCGCGACGATGATGGTGGAGCGGTCCGTGATTCCGATGAGCCCCTTGTGCCGCGCGACCCAGCCGCCGATCCATGGCCGCAGCAAATGGCCGACGACGAAGGGCAGCAATATCTCGGCAGCGATCTCGCTTATCCCCTTGAGGTCCACGCCGCCGCCATGCGCGCCCGCCATCAGCCCCATCAGCAAGGGCGTGAGCGCGATGCCGAGCATCTGGCTTGCGGACGCACTCGCGATCGCGGCGGGCACATTGCCGCGCGCCATCGAGACGAAGGCGATCGCCGACTGCACGGTCGAGGGCAGCGCGCACAGGAACAGCATGCCGGTCCAGAGATCATGCGGCAGCAGCCCGGGCCAGACGGTGACGCCAATCATGCCGACCAGCGGAAAGAAGGCGAAGGTGCAGGCGAGAATGGTGAGATGAAGCCGCCAGTGCGTGAGGCCGGCAATGACCTGCTCCCGCGCGAGCTTGGCGCCGTGGAAGAAGAACAGCAGCACGATCGTGAGGATCGATAGCCAGCCGACCAGAATCGCGAACGCGCCCTGCGCGGGCAGGAAAGTCGCGAGCAGAATCGTGCCGACCAGGAACAGGAGGAACGGGTCGGGAATCAGGCGGCGAAGCACGCTCCGCCTGTGGCAGGCCGCGAGAAGTTCGCCAATCCGTTCCTATCACCCGGTTGGGTGAGGACTGGATTGCTTCGCTTCGCTCGCAATGACGGCATCCGCCCGAGGGTCGTCATTGCGAGCCGCGTAGCGGCGAAGCAATCCAGTTGCCGCGATCAGATTTTGTCGCCGAACAGACCCTTGATCTTGCCCTTGAGATTCTGGCCTTCGCCCGTGGCTTCCTGGGCCTCGCCTTCGGCCTGAATGTCGGGACGGTCGGCGGCGTCCCCTGCCACTTGCTTGGCGCGGCCGGCAACCTCGTTGGAGATGCCTTTGGCCTTGTCGGTCAGCTCACCCATGGAAAAACGCTCCTCTACCAATACTAACATGGGTTTGAACGGGCCGCAGAGTGCGCTTGTTCCGGTGGATGCGGCAGGTGGAATGAGGCCCCTGCCGCGCACCTGTAGTCAACGCGCCATCGTAGCATCCTGGCGTCGTCCGCATCTCCGTGCTTTCGCAATGATCGAGAAACTGCTTCTGTTCGGCGGCACGATCCGAAGGGACGGCGGCGCACGGGCGGGGAGCAGTATGTTGGGATCGTCACTCGGAGACGGGCGGTGATTGACCGTCGATCGGTCATTGCGATGGCGGCCGGCCTGCTCACAGCATCCTGCGGCGGGGGAGGAAGTGGCAGCGGCGGAACGGCTCCTGTTACGCCACCCACACCGGTTCCGGTGACCCCGCCCCCACCCGCGGCCAAGCTGAACGCGCTCGCCGCCGAGAAGGGAATGCGCTTCGGCACCGCGATCGGCGGACGCCGCAATCCACCGATCAGCACGCTTGGTGACGCCTCTTACCGCGCGATCGTCGTGCAGCAGTGCGGATTGATCGTGCCCGAGAATGAACTGAAGTGGCAATCGATCAGCCCCGACGCGCGTACGGTCGACTTCAGCGCGGCCGACGACATGCTCGCCTTCGCGACCGAGAACGGGCTGGCGATGCGCGGGCATAATCTGATCTGGCATCAGGACAGGTGGCTGCCATCCTGGCTCGGGAGCTATGATTTCGGGGCCGATGTCGCCGCCGGCACGCGCCAGCTGATCATCGACCATATCACCGGCGTGGTCGGTCATTATGGCAGCAAGATCAGATCGTGGGATGTCATAAACGAGGCGGTCGATCCCGGCACAGGTAATCTCTACGAGACCAGGCTCAGCCGCAATCTGGGCAGCCCCGAGGCCGTGATCGACCTCGCTTTCGCCACGGCACGCGCCGCCGCTCCCGACGGCACGCAACTGGTCTATAACGATTATGCCAGCTGGGAGACGGGTAACGACGCGCATCGCGCCGGCGTGCTGCGGCTGCTGACCGGCATGAAAGCGCGCGGCGTGCCGATCGATGCTTATGGCGTGCAGAGCCATCTGGGCATCTATTCGATCGATCCGACGACGGGCACCGGGCGGTATGAGGATGGCCCCTGGCGCGCCTTCCTGGATGCGATCGTCGCGCTCGGACTGGACCTGATCGTCACCGAACTCGACGTGCGCGACGACGCGCTGCCGGGCGACGTGGCGAGTCGCGATGACGCCATTGCGAAATATGTGCGCGCCTATCTCACCCTGATGTTCGGCTATCCGCAGCTGCGCGATGTGCTGGTGTGGGGCATGGTCGATCCCTATTCCTGGCTGCAGTCGATCCCGCGCAGCGACGGCCTGGCGCGGCGACCCAATCCTTATGACGGCGCTTACCTGCCCAAGCCGATGCAGACGGCGATCGGCGACGCGTTCACCGCGACGACCAAGCGCGCCTAGCGGGCGTTCCTGCCCCAGGTCGGTTTTGGGCGTTTCGCTGGTGGCGGCCCGTGACGCCCTGACCTTCACCTGCTAGGCGCGGCCGATCATGGCATCCCACGCGCACAACGAACGCCGCACCTTCGCGATCATTTCGCACCCCGACGCCGGCAAGACGACGCTCACCGAAAAGCTGCTGCTGTTCGGCGGCGCGATCCACGCGGCGGGCGAGGTGCGCGCGCGCGGCCAACAGCGCCGCGCGCGATCGGACTGGATGAAGATCGAGCAGCAGCGCGGCATCTCGGTCACCTCGTCGGTGATGACGTTCGAACGCGAGGGGCTGGTGTTCAACCTGCTCGATACGCCCGGCCATGAGGATTTCAGCGAAGATACGTATCGCACGCTCACCGCGGTGGATTCGGCGGTGATGGTGATCGACGCGGCGCGCGGCATCGAGGCGCAGACGCGCAAATTGTTCGAGGTCTGCCGCTTGCGCAACGTGCCGATCATCACCTTCATCAACAAGGTCGATCGTGAGGGCCGCGCGCCCTTCGCCTTGCTCGACGAGGTCGCCGACGCGCTCGCGCTCGACGTCTGCCCGATGAGCTGGCCGGTCGGAATGGGTGGCATGTTCGAGGGGATTTACGATCTCGCCAACAATGTCCTCCACCGGCCCGCGCAGGACGCGACGGGCGCGTTCGAGGGCGACAGCGTGCCCGTAGGCGGGCTCGACGACAGCGATCTCGATCAGTTGCTTTCGGCCGATGGCGCAGCGCTGCTGCGCGAGGAGGCTGAGCTGGCTTGCGCCGGCTATGCGCCGTTCGACGAGGCCGCCTACAAAGCGGGCGATCTGACGCCGGTCTATTTCGGGTCCGCGCTCAAGGATTTCGGGGTCGAGCAATTGATCGAGGCGCTCGCGCAATTCGCGCCCTCACCGCGTCCGCAACCGGCCGAGCCGCGCGAAGTTCAGCCTGACGAGGCGCAGGTCGCGGGCTTCGTGTTCAAGGTACAAGCCAATATGAACCCGCAGCACCGCGACCGCGTCGCGTTCATGCGGCTGTGCGCCGGCAAGTTCCGGCGCGGCATGAAGCTGGCGCAGGTCGGGACCGGCAAGACGATCGCGGTCCATTCGCCGATCCTGTTCTTCGCACGCGAACGCGAGCTCGCCGAGGAAGCCTTTCCCGGCGACATTATCGGTATCCCCAACCACGGCACACTGCGCGTCGGCGACACGCTGACCGAGGGCGAGGTGTTGCGTTTCACCGGCATCCCCAATTTCGCGCCCGAGATATTGCGGCGCGTAAGGCTGGCCGATCCGACCAAGACCAAGCAATTGCGCAACGCGTTGAACGACATGGCCGAGGAAGGGATCATGCAGGTGTTCCACCCGCAGATCGGCTCCAACTGGATCGTGGGCGTGGTCGGGCAGCTGCAATTGGACGTGCTGATCAGCCGGCTGCAGGCGGAATATAAGGTCGACGCCGGGTTCGAGCCTTCGCCCTGGGACACGGCGCGATGGATCGCTTCGGACGACGCCAAGGCGCTCGATCAGTTCATCGGCGAACATCGCGCGGCAATGGCCGAGGATCGCGACGCCGCGCCGGTGTTCATGGCGAAGGATGCGTGGGAGCTGAACTATGTCTCGGCGCGCTTCCCGAACATAAGGTTCGCGAGCACCAAGGAACGACGGTAAGACCGGGCGATATTAGCGTGCCTTCAATACGCCCCTGAATGGCGTGTCCGTGCCATCCGCATCAGGCTTTGGCGGCAGGTGCAGAAGGTCGCGCAGCAGGGCGTAGACATCGACATTGTCGAAGGTCTCGAGCTTTCCTGCGGGTGAGATGTCGGGGCCAGAGGCGATGAACAGCGCCAGCATTTCGGGCGCCTGATTGTCATAGCCGTGGCTGCCGAGATCGATGCCCCATTTCTTGGGCATTTCGTTCATCAGCAGCCAGCCGGTGTCGGCAAGGCAGACGAAGGGCGCGACGCGGGGATTGCGGCCGTAATGTAGCCGCTCGGGCAGATCGGCCTTGCGCATACACTGGATGTGCGGGTGCGGCCTGAGCAGGCTCGCGGCGAGCGCGGCTTCATGCCCGGGTGCGGCATCGATCAGCGCGACCGGGCCATCATCGACGATGTGATAATTGGCCGGGTCGGCGATATCGTGGATCCAGACGACGCGATCGGGTGAGGTTGCGGCCATGCCGTGATCGGCGACCACGACGAGGTTGGCGGGTTGCCCGAGCTCGGCAAGACCGGCGCGCAGGCGGGCGATGTCGCCGTCGACCTGCTTGAGCGCGGCGTCGACCTCGGGGCTGTCGGGGCCGTGGCGGTGACCCGCGGTATCGACCAGATCGAAATAGAGGGTGATCAGGCGCGGGCGGATCGCGCCCGGACGCCGCAACCAATCGAGCACTGTGTCGACGCGCTGTGTGTCGGTGATCGCCTCGTCATAGTCGAACCAGTCCTCGGGCCGGACATTGCCGTAGGCGACGTTCGAGCCGGGCCAGAACATCGTCGCCGAGCGAATGCCGGCCTTCTCCGCGGCCGCCCAGATCGGCTCGGCCTGGCTCCACCAGAAGCTGTCCTGGCTGTTCTTCATGGTGAAGGTCTCACCGGGACGGGCGGCATCCTCCATGCGGTTGCCGACGATACCGTTGCGGTCGGGGCGCAGGCCGGTGACCAGGGCATAATGGTTGGGATAGGTCTTGGTCGGGAAAGACGGGCGCATCGCGGCGCTGACGCCTTCGGCGGCGAGCGCCGAGAGCGTCGGGGTCAGCCCGCGCTGGAGATAATCGGCGCGGAAGCCGTCGATCGAGACGAGGATCGTGACGGGTGGGCGCGCGTCCTGCGCGACGGCCGGGCGTACAATCAGCGCGAAGAGCGCAAGCAATGCGAATCGAAATGAAAAGCGCATATCGTGCGCCTGGATGCCTGAGCGTTGTGACGAGGGAAAGACTAGCATTTCGGAGGTTTGACCTCCTCTGCTCGATCGTCATCCCCGCGCAGGCGGGGATCCATAGTCGCCGCCCAGGAGATGGAACCACGATGTTAGCCAATATGGATGCCCGCCTGCGCGGGCATGACGGGTCGGGGACTTCGGGCCCTCACTTCCCTCTCCCGCCGGGAGAGGGGTTTTATACGTTGAAGCGGAAGAGGAGGACGTCGCCGTCGTGGACGATATAATCCTTGCCTTCCGAGCGGAGCTTGCCGGCTTCGCGCGCCCCGGTTTCGCCCTTGTAGGCGACGTAATCATCATAGGCGATTGTCTCGGCGCGGATGAAGCCGCGTTCGAAATCGCTGTGGATCACGCCCGCCGCCTGCGGCGCCTTGGCACCGACCTCGACTGTCCAGGCGCGGGCTTCCTTGGGGCCGACGGTGAAGAAGGTCAGCAGATGGAGCAGATCGTAACCGGCGCGGATGACGCGCGCGAGGCCGGTTTCGTGCAGGCCGAGATCGGACAGGAACTCGGCGCGATCGGCGGGGTCGAGCGTGACGATCTCCGCCTCGATCGCAGCGGAGACCACCACCGCGCCGGCATTCTCCGCCTTGGCCTTCTCGAACACCCGGGCCGAGAGAGCGTTGCCCTCGGCAGCCGCCCCTTCGTCGACATTACAGACATAGAGGACGGGCTTGGCGGTGAGCAATTGCGCCTGATCGAACAGGCGCTTCTCGTCATCGTCCTTCGGCTGGGTGAGGCGCGCAGGCTTGCCTTCGCGGAGCAGATCGAGCGCCTGGCCGAGGACTGAAGCCGCGGCCTTGGATTCCTTGTCGCCTTGCTGGCCCTTCTTGATCAGGTTCGGCACGCGCTTTTCGAGGCTTTCGAGGTCAGCCAGCATCAGCTCGGTCTCGACCGTTTCCGCATCCGCGATCGGATCGACCTTGCCCTCGACATGCGTCACCTCGCCTTCGAAGCAACGCAGCACGTGGATGATCGCATCGCATTCGCGGATATTGCCCAGGAATTGATTGCCCAGCCCCTCGCCCTTCGACGCGCCACGCACGAGACCGGCAATGTCGACGAAGCCGAGCTGGGTTTCGATCTTGCGCGCGGAGCCGGCAATCTCCTGCAATTTATCGAGGCGCGGATCGGGGACCGCGACCTGGCCGACATTGGGCTCGATCGTGCAGAAGGGATAGTTCGCCGCCTGCGCGGCCGCGGTCTCGGTCAATGCATTGAAGAGAGTCGACTTGCCGACGTTCGGCAGGCCGACGATGCCGCACTTGAAGCCCATGTGTCGCCTGATGATGAGAGGAAGCGCGCGCCATAGTGGCTTGGGCGCGCTTAGGCCAGAGACGAAGAGGCCGGCATGACCGGCGGAGCTTTCTGTTCGTCATTCCCGTCCTTCGACGCCGCCTGCGGCGTTGCTTAGGATAAACTTTGGCGAAGCCAAAGCCGGGACTCCATAAGCCCTGCGGGTGCGGCGGGAGCCGGATGGTTCGGGGATATGGATCCCTGCCTTCGCAGGGATGACGGTGGTGGGTTGAGGATGCTTGAATAGGCGCACCGCGCGCAGGCGCACGTTTCCC
>Ga0070658_10000422_pt1 | contig 36720 bp, 34 predicted proteins | sample KBSC13metaG_FD_64664 | JGI IMG/M metagenome (GOLD analysis project Ga0070658, IMG submission 64664) | Corn rhizosphere microbial communities from Kellogg Biological Station, Michigan, USA - KBS C1-3 metaG | ecosystem: Host-associated > Plants > Roots > Rhizosphere > Soil ... | reverse complement strand
CGGCACCGCCGCCAGCGAGGTCGTGCAGTCCGCGTGGCTGGCGGCGCTCGAATCGATTGACCGCTTCGAGGCACGGTCGTCGCTTCGCACCTGGCTGTACGGCATCGTCGTCAACGTGGCGCGCACCCATCGACGCGCCGAACGGCGCCAGCTGCCCCTCTCTGCCCTGGTCGAGGATGAGGTCGCCGCTGGCGGGCCGTCGGTCGAGCCCGCGCGGTTCTTCCCCGACGGCGATCCCTGGGCCGGTCACTGGAACGAGGTGCCAGCCGCCTTCCCGGGACCACAGCAGGCCCTGGAGCGCCGGGAGCTGCGCGAGCTCCTGCAGGCCGCGATCGCCGAGCTGCCGGTCGTCCAGCAGCAGCTCGTCGTGCTGTGCGACGTCGAGGGCCTGACCGGCGAGGAGGCCTGTAACATTCTGGGGGTGACCGGCACCCACCAGAGGGTGCTGCTCCACCGCGCGCGCTCGAAGGTCCGGGCCCGGCTGGAGCGGCAGCTCGCGGAAGCGGGAGAGAGACGCCATGACGGTTGAAGCGATCGAGCTGCTGTGCCGAGACGTGGTGGAGCTGGTCACCGAGTACCTCGGCGGCACGTTGTCCGCGGTCGATCGAGCGCGCTTCGACGAGCACCTGTCGACCTGTCCACCGTGCACGGCGTATCTCGCTCAGGTCAGGACGACGCTGGAGCTGGCCGCCGAGCTCGGAGCATCGCCGGCGCCGGACGACGATCAGGTCGCCGATCGGCTCGGCGAGCTGTTCCGGCGCTGGCACCACGAAAAGAAGCATTAGTCGCCTGTAACAATCGCGGGCCGGCGCACACCAACCCCCATGGACCGGGATGACGTCACCTCGGCCGGCGCCGCACCGGCGCTGGCCAGCCGCCGCGATTGGCTGGGCCTGGCCGTGATCGCGCTGCCTTGCCTGCTGTACGCGATGGATCTGACCGTGCTCGAGCTGGCCTTGCCGCGGATCAGCGAGGACCTGAAGCCAAGCAGCGCGACCCTGCTGTGGATCGTCGACATCTACGGCTTCCTGGTGGCCGGGTTGCTGATCACGATGGGCAACCTGGGCGATCGCATCGGCCGGCGGCGCCTCCTGCTGCTGGGTGCGGCCGGGTTCGGGGTGGCGTCGGTCATCGCGGCGCTGTCGCGCAGCGCCGGCATGCTGATCGCGGCGCGCGCGCTGCTGGGCATCGCCGGCGCGACGCTGGCGCCGTCGACGCTGTCGCTGATCCGGAACATGTTCCTGCATCCGCGCCAGCGGACGTTCGCCATCGGCGTCTGGACCGCCAGCTACTCGATCGGCGGCGCGCTGGGGCCGCTGCTGGGCGGCGTGATGCTGCGCTACTTTCACTGGAGCGCCGTCTTCTTGCTCGCCGTGCCGGTGATGATGTTGCTGCTCGCGCTCGGTCCGGTGCTGCTACCCGAGTTTCGGGACCGGGCGGCAAAGCCGCTGGACGTGAGGAGCGCGGCGCTGTCGCTGGTCGCCGTCCTGTCCGTCGTCTTCGGGCTGAAGCTGCTCTCGGAGCAAGGGCTGGCCCTGGTGCCGCTCGTCTCCATCTTGGCCGGAGTGGCCCTCGCCGCAGCGTTCGCGCGGCGCCAACTCGCGCTCGACGACCCCTTGATCGATCTCGCCCTGTTGCGGACGCCCACCTTCGCCGCCTCCCTGGCCCGGTACATGGTGGCGACGCTGGTGACCTTCGGGTCCTATTTCGTCGTCGCCCAGTATCTTCAGCTCGTCGCGGGGCTGTCTCCGCTGGTGGCCGGGCTGTGGATGCTGCCCTGGTCGGTCAGCTACGTCGTCGGTTCCTTCCTGGCACCCCTGCTCGCGCGGCGAGCCTCGCCGGCCCTGGTGATGGCGGGCGGTCTGGTCGTCGCCGCCTGCGGATTCGTCGCCGTCGCGGTGGCTCTGGCCGCCGGTCTGGGAGTGGGGGCGGTCATCGTGGGATCGACCGTGTATTCCCTGGGCATGTCGCCGGTGTTCACCCTGGGGATCGACAGCATCCTGGCCGCGGCGCCGGCCCGCCGCGCGGGCGCCGCCTCGGGCCTCGCCGAGACCTGCTCCGAGCTGGGGGGCGCGCTGGGCATCGCCGTCCTGGGCAGCCTGGGTACCGCCATCTACCGCGGGCACTTCAGCGACACGACGCTGGCCGGCGTGCCGATGGCGGCCCGCCAGGCAGCCATCGAGACGCTGGGGGGCGCCGTGGCCGCCGCGACCCCGCTGACGCCGCCGGCGCAGGAGAAGCTGCTGGGGACGGCGCGGCTCGCCTTCACCCACGCGACGCAGGCGACCCTCGCCCTGTGCGCTGCCCTCGCGCTGGCGACGGCGGTCGGGTCCGTGGTTGCGCGGCGGCGGGCCCGTTCGCGCGTGCCGACGACGGCGCGGGCAGTCGCGGGACCAGGCGGCGCCCCGTCGTAGTCGAGGGTCCCCGTCCGATGGGCCCGCGTTTCCGTCGGCTAGCAAAGGCCTCGCACGCTCCGTCTGGTGGTCGTCACCCCCGCCCGGCACGCCCCGTCGCGCACCGCCTCGAAGTTTCGCTGGGATCGCGTCGCCACGGTCGTCCCGCTGCAATGCCGCGCCTCAGCGTCAAGTGGCCGCCGTTGCGGGATGTCACGCGCAATCACCAGGATTTTCACCTCCGGTCCTGGTGCGAGATATAGAATCGGCCTTCGCATGAGCGAACGACCTCGTGTTGCGATGGCGCCAGTCCATTGCCGGCCAGAGGCGCTGCGCCTCGTGCTCGTGGCCCTGGCCGGATTGGCCGCCCTCGGGGCGTGCCAGGGCTCGCAAGCTGGTCGAAATGGCGCCGGCGGAACCGCTGCTGGCGGATCGGCAGGAGGCGCCGTCGGCGGCGCGCATGGCGGCGCCAGCGGTGGCGCGCATGGAGGCGCCGGAGGCGGTGGTCCGGCGGGCAGCGGCGGCGCGGCGGGGGGCGACGGCGGCGTTTCCGCTGGCGGCACGGGGGGCGTCCTTGTCGGCGGCGCCGGGGGAAGCAACGGCGGTGCAGGCGCCGGTGGGGGTGCTCTCGGCGGTTCGAGGGGCGGCGCCGGTGGTTCAAGCACCGGTGCCGGCGGTTCGAGCGGGGGCGCGGGCGGCACGGCAGGGGCGAACGGCGTCGCGGGTGCCGGTGGCGGCACTGGCGGCGGCCTGGGCGGCGCCGGCGGCGGCCCGGGCACGGGCGGTGGCGCTGGCGGAACGGGCGGCGGAAGCTTCAACTGCGCGCCTTGTCCGGCGCCGCTCACGTGTCGCGGTGGCGGCGTGGACGACACGTGCGGCTACACGCCGGCGTCGCCCGCCGGCAAGGTTTGCAGCCCCGGCCGCTGGTGCTTCGTGATGCCGGCGCCGCAGGGCAACACGCTCTACTCGGTCTTCACGATCTCGCCCACTGACGTCTGGGCGGCGGGCGACGCCGCGACCGTCATTCACTGGGATGGCTCGTCCTGGTCGGGGACCTCCGGTCTCGTAGACGGGGGCACCGGCGAAAGCAGCGCGCGGTTTTACACCGTGTGGGCCAGTGGTCCGGGCGACGTCTGGCTGGCGGGGACGACCGGGACCGCGCCGCTGCTCATGCGCGGCGACGGCACGCACTGGAACGTGGTGTCGGTGCCGACGTCGGGAAACAACCTGACACGCTTCCAGGGGATCTGGGGCACCGGTCCCAACGACGTCTGGGTCGGCTCCTACCGCAACGGGTCGCTCTACCACTGGGACGGCACCAGCTGGACCCGCGCCGTGTACGCCGACAACGGTGCGACGTACATCAGGTACGTGACGGGCGTGGCGAAGAACGATCTCTACGTCATGACGAACGATCCCTACCTGCAGCACTTCGACGGCTCGACGTTCACCGACCTGACGGCACTGGAGTACGGGCTGGACGGCGTGTGGGCGACGCCGGGGGCGGGGCTCTGGGCGGGCAGGGACGGCATGGGCCGGCTGTGGCACCTCGTCGGATCGACCTGGATCAGCTACCAGATCCCCGGCGCGTACGCGGTCAACGGCGTGTGGGGCGACTCGCCGTCGTCGCTGTGGGTCTCCGGTTCCACGGGCACCACCAGCGGAACCCCGGCCCTCTGGCGGTTCAACAACGGGACGTGGACGGTCATCCCGCTGGCCTCCTCCGGCGGGGTGCTCGCCGTCTCCGGGCCGACCAATCAAAGCGACGCGATCGCGGTCGGCAGATCGGGAGAGATCGCCCTCCTGACCGGCGCGACAGCCGTCGAAAATCCCCATACCGGGGCCACGACCTATGACGTCCAGGGCTCGAGCTCGAGCAACGTCTGGATCGCGGGCGGTCCGGGCTTCCGCGCCACGCACTGGGACGGCGCCGGGTTGACCGACTACGCGTTGGGCGGCAGCGGTTCGTTCACCGCCGTGGGCGTCAGCCCGGGCGGGGATGTCTGGACCGCCACCACCAACGTGTCGTACAAGTTCGACGGGGCGAGCTTCGTCGCGCAGACCGGCCCTGCCGGCGTCACGCCGAACATGTTCTGGGCGTCGCAGAACGACTCGGTGTGGGTCACCAGCGGGACCAACGCGGTGTACAACTGGACCGGCAGCGCGTGGCAGACGGTCTCGCACGCGCTGGTGGGAAGCAGCGTCGTGTTTCGCGCGGTGTGGGGCGCCTCGCTGACCAATGTCTGGTTGGCCGGCAGCGCCGGCATCACCCAGCACTACGACGGCACGAGCTGGACGCCGTACACGACCCCGGACACCACTGCCGACATCATGGGCGTGTGGGGCTGGGACGCGACGCACGCGCTCGCCACCAGCGCAGGTGGCGTGATCTACTCCTGGAACGGTCAGCAGTGGGTGCAGAGCCACTCGCTCGTCGGTGGCCTCGGACGAATCCACGGCTGCAACCAGAACGACATCTGGGCCGTGCGCAGCGACGCATCTCGCGTCGAGCACTACGACGGCGCGACCTGGAGCGATTCGGGCACCGGCTCGGCCGTACCGTCCACGGCCGTCTGGTGCGCGGCGCCGGGCGACGCCTGGATCGCCGGCATCGTCTCGGGCACCGCCGCCGGCGGCCCCGTGCTCCGCCGCCAATAGCTGCGGCGGGACGTCTTCACACTCCTCAGCGCCGATAGTTACGTAGCGACCCCAGCGGGATTCGAACCCGCGTTCAAGCCTTGAAAGGGCTTTGTCCTAGGCCGGGCTAGACGATGGGGTCAGGCGGGGGACGACGATCGAGGGCGCATTCATAGAGAACGGGGGAGGCGGACGCAAGGAAATCCGACGCCGGGGGAATTTCGAGGGGCGGGCCTGCTCCACGGCCTCGGTCGGCGCCAGTCTTGCTTATGACCTGGCTTGCACGGCGAGGCCCAGGAGGGCATACTGATGACTGAACAGATTATCAGGGTGCGGTCATGAAGAAGGTCACTTCCAAGAACGCGCAGGTGCAGAACGCCGATGGGCTCAAGGCCCGGCGGGGTGTGGAGCGACTGGAGGCGGATGGGCAGACGCATCGTCGCGACTGCGAGTGCCCGCGCTGCGAGGCGGGGTTCACGCCCACGGACCACGACCGCGAACGGGCCGCCCGGCGAGCAGCCGAGAAGCAGGGGCGGGCGGCCGCGGCCCGGGCGGCGGAGCGCAAGAAGGAGCGGACCCGCCTCGCCCAGCTGGACCTGCAGGCGTACTTCCGCGCCGGAAACGCGGCGGCGGAGGCCGAGGTGCAAAGGCTGCGCGACATGCGCAACAAGGCGATCGCTGACCGGCGCCTGGACGAGTTGCTGCGGCTGCGCCGGGAGGGCTTGCCGCTGGGGCTGGCGCTCGACGAGATCGACCGCCGGTTTCCGTCCGAGGGCACGTCCGGCGCGGAGAACGACAACGCGCATCCTGTCGCCGGTTCGCCACGTCCCGTGGCGCGGACCGGTTCGCTCTTCACCTGAGCGCGCGCGGTCGAGCTCCTCTGGTGGCAGCTCGACGCCGATTGACCGGCCCCAGGCCGGCCGTGGTCAGCCGATCCCGAGGACGTGGGCGATGGTGGTCGAGATCCCGCCCATCGTGGCCAGGATTCCGCCGATGCCGCCGGCGAACAGGACGGCACCCAGGGCGCGCTTTTGCGGGGTGCTGCCCACCAGAAAGCCCACCCCGACGAACGCCGTCACGAGCGCACCGGGCAGGTAAACGAAAAAGAAGTCTGACGGCAGGATGAACATGGCTTTCTCCGTGACGGTGTCGATGGGGGGCGGGTGAGGGGAAGCGCCGCGAATCTTGCACCTTTTCGGGGCCAGCGTCGAACAGATATCGCTGCTGGTTCTGATCGGTCAGACCAGGCCTTGGTGCGACGGACGCACCGCCAGCACGTCGTAGTGCAGGCGCCGAAATGCGGAGCTGTACGTCGCGAGCTGGGCCACGGCGTCGAACGAGCGCGCATCCACCGTCAGTAGCTTCTCGCCGAAGTTCGTGAACATCGTGAACTCGGCGTATCCCCGGGCCGCCAGCCACGTGAAGACCTCCATCGGCTCCGTTCCGCGGTCCCGAAGCAGCTGGGGCACGTACTCGAAGAACAGGGCCGGCCCCCGGGTCCTCAGCAAGCCCTGAGCGCCCTTCAGAATATCGAAGTCGTATCCATCCGTGTCCAGCTTCACCAGATTCCATGGCAGGTCGCGGTAGCGTGGATCTTCCAGCACAGAATCCAGGGACCTGAGCTGCGTGCGTGCCCCGGGACTGGCGGATAGAAATCCAGTGCCGAACTGCGTGCTCATGGACACCGCCGCCAGCTCGTCCTTCTCGCCCAGCAAGACCGGCTCGAGGAAGGTCGTCACACCGGAGGGCAGCCGGGCGAGATTCGTACGCAGATAGGGCAGGTACCGGTCGTTGCCCTCCACGCAAAGGAACGTGCCGGATGGCACGCGCGCGGCCATCAGCGCTGCGGTGTCGCCGATGTTGGCGCCCACGTCGATGGCGTGGAGATGACCATCTCGCGCCGCCACATTTTCGGCCAGATCCGCCAGCGGCTGGTCCACCAGCGGGTGCTCGCCCACGTAGAACGGCAACAGGTGGTCGGCCGGCATCTGCAGCGGGAGCCCGCGCACCGTCATGGTCACCGGCCCGGGCTGCCACGCCAGCAGGCGGTTGTGTACTCCGTAAAGCAGGTGGAACAGGATCTGACTACCGTGGTCGATTCGCGGCGCCAGGCTGACCGCCTTCTTCTTCGTCCACCGAAACAGGAGATCGACCATCATCTTGGGCGGTCGCCTTCTGGCGGCCCGGAGCCGGTCCACGATCCGGAGAGTCGCCTCTCCAGAAGCTCCCGTCGCGCGCCGTCGACGAAGAGAAAGTCATGGTCGCGACCAAAAGGCGCCTGGAGCGACGCTGGTACGAGGGCGCCCCTGGTGGGCAGGCTGTAGAGCTCGTAAGAGCGAGGCAATCGGTTCGCGAACTGCTCGAGCATCTTCATGCTCTGAACCTCGACGAAGATGGTGGGCCGAAAAGCTTCGATGGTCTCCTGGGCACCTTCCAGCACCTCGCACTCGTGCCCCTCCACGTCGATCTTGATCACGCTGGGGCCGGGAAGGGCCTGTGCTTTCCGGTAGTTGTCCAGGCGGAAGACCGAAACGTCGACTGCTTCGCCGCCTGTGGCGGAAGGTCCCGAGACCAGCGTGTTGACCCCGGGATGCACCTCATGGACGAACAGGCGAGCCTGTCCGTCGCGCGCCGAGAGGCCCACGCCGTGAACGGTCACGCGACGAGCTGGATTCATGGCAACGTTCTTCCTCAAGCGACCCAAGGTCTGCGGCGTCGGCTCGAACGCGTGCGACTCGCCGAAGAACATGGACCCGGTCAGCGCATGGAAGCCCACGTTCGCTCCGATGTCATAGAGGACCTCGCCGCCCAGCCGCAGCAACCTGGTCAGGGACGGCGTGGGATCCTCGGCGTAGTAGGTACATTCGGGCGCGCAGGTTAGGTCAAGCTCCATCTTGAAGGACTGCGCTCCCAGGACGTACTCGACCTGCCTGAGCATCGGCTGGCCCCACAGGCGGTCCAGCGCCATGACCCACAGCATGTGGCTGAACAGCGACGGCTCCCCCTGGCTGCGGATCTCCTCCAGATCGATCCGCGGCGAGCCCAGGCTTCGGCGCAAGAAAGCGACGTCATCCCCGGACAGATGCTTAACCAGGAGACGGAGCGCATGGTAATCGACGAGCGCCGACGGCGGACCTCGATCGAGGGCGGTCTGACAGGCCAACACGCGCACCCGTTCGACCTGCGCCCGAAGCGACCGCTGCGCCTCGGCTACTATTCGACTCAGTCCCGACACGAAGGTTCTTCTCTCCATGAGCTGAAATCGCTCACAATCAGCGGGTTTGTAGTGGGCCCAGCAGGGTTCGAACCTGCGGCCTACGGATTAAAAGTCCGCAGCTCTACCAGCTGAGCTATGGGCCCTGGTGCTTCGGATTATCAGCCCCGCGCCACTATCCACCGTCCCCACGCGCGAGGGCCCCTGTATATCGCAAAGGCGCGCCGCGGTCAGCAGAGGGTGGCGACGGCGTTCATCACCTTGTCCATGTCGAGAGGTTTCTCGAAGACGGGCATGCCCGCGGGCGCCCGGTAGGCCGCCGAGGTGATGATGACGATCTGGGTGCTGGCCAGCTTGCCGGTGGCGCGCAGCTCGTCGATGACCTGCCAGCCGTCCATCACCGGCATGAACAGGTCCAGCAGCACGATGCAAAGCTGATCGCCCAGGTCGGCCATCGCGTCCAGCGCCTCGCGGCCGTTCGTGGCCGTGCGAACTTGATAACCCTCCAGCTCGAGCAGATCGCGGAGGGCTTCGCGCGAATCGACCTCGTCCTCGACGACGAGGATGGTCGATTTACCGTGGCCCATCACATCAAATTACCAAACTTCCGTCGGCGATCGGGAATTTCTGGTCGTTCAACCGCGCCAGACTGACGGTGAAGGTGGTCCCTTCCTGTGCCGTCGAGCGCACCTCGATGTCTCCGCCGTGCGCCAGGACGATCTGCTGCGAGATGAAGAGGCCCAGGCCCAGGCCTTTCGCCAGCTCGCCGCGCGCGGTGGTGCGGCGGAAGGGGTCGAAGATGACCTGCAACAGCTCCTGGGGAATGGGCGGCCCGGCGTTCTGCACCACCAGGACCAGCCGGTCGCCGTTGGCCGCCAGGGACACCATGACGGGAACGCCCGGGTCGCCGTGCTCGACGGCGTTGCCGACCAGGTTCGAGACCACCTGGGCCAGGCGACCCTGATCGCCCAGCGTCCGGTCGTCACCGCGAAGCTCGCAGCGGATGTTTCGCTGGGGATGGACCAGCCGCAGCTCGTCGACCGCCTCGTTGACGATCTCGCCCAGATGAATCGGCTTCTTGTCGACGGTTATGCCGCCGGCCAGCCGGCTGCGGGTCAGATCCAGCAGCTGCGCGACCATGTTCGACATGCGGTCGGCGCTGGACAGGATGCGGTCGACGGCCTTGTCGTCGGCGCCGCCCTTGCGCTTCAGCAGCCGCGCCGTCATGGCCACCGCGTTCAGCGGGTTGCGCAGGTCGTGCCCCAGCATGCCCACAAACATCTCGGCGAAGCGCATGGTGCTCTCCGCGTCCCGGCGCCGCGCCGTCTCCTGGGTCAGCTGCTCGCGCAACTGCACGCGCGCCTCGGCGTTCTCCCGGAACAGGCGGCCGTTCTCGATGGCCAGCGCCGCGCGATCGGCCAGCGCCTGCATGAAGACCAGCTCGCGCTCGTCGTGGGGGCGGCGGCTGGTGTCGACGGTCAGGCTGATCATGCCCACGGTGTGGCCGCCCACGGTCAGGGGCAAACGCACGAAGCGCCGGTGACCATCCGTTTCGTGCAGCTCCGCGGAGTCACCGCGCGGGGGCGGGGCCGCGCCTGGCTTCCCCTCGGCCCCGGCCACGGCCATCCTGCGCCGCTCGGGACCCGCTCCCACGTCGATGGCGCACCAGTCTGCCACCGTCGGGACCAGCAGCCGGGCCACGGTCGACAGCGCCTCATCGGGCTCGGGGCTGGCGATCAGCTCGTCGGTCGCCCGCAACAGCAAGCGCCGTAGCTCATTGTCCCGCCACTCGGCGGTGACGTCCCGGAACACGTTGATGACCTGGGTCAGCTCGCCTCGGGCGTCCAGGATCGGGTACGCCCGGATGTTCGACCAGCGGTCGTCAGCCGCATCCGGGCCGCCGTGTCGCAGGCGCGTGCGCACCGCCACCGAGACGTCCTTGTTGGCGCGTCCGGCGAGCACGGTGCGGGTCAGCAGGTCGTCGACGGAGAAGGGCTGTCCGGCTTCGTCGAACGCCTCGAAGTGCTCTGCCACTTCGACCGGGGACGCGGCCATCAGCGCCTCCGGCGAGGGGAACCCCATCAGCAGGGCCGCCCCGCGGTTCGCGAACACCAGCCGGCCATCGCGGTCGTGCAGGGTGATGGCGTCGTCCATCCCCGACAGGATCGCTTGCAACAGGTGGCGCTCGTCGTCGATGGCGCGCGCCACCTGTTCGACGCGCGTGCGGCGGGCATCGGCGCTGCGGCGCTGGATCAGCGCGGCGCCCAGCACCACCAGCGAGGTGAAGGCGCCCCCCACGAACAGCACCATCGTGATCTCCCAGCGCCGGACCGCGACCCCGCGGCGCAGGACGTCGATGCGAATCTCCTCGCGCTCCATGTCGTTCAGTAGCGCGCGGATCTCATCCATCACCCGCTTGCCCTCCAGGCCGCTGGCGGCCAGCTGGTCGCCGCGGGCACCGCGCTCGAAGGCCCGGCGTTCGATGTCCAGCATCTGGAAGCGCTGCCGAATCAGGTGCTCGAGGTGGTTAAGCCGCTGCTGCTGCTCGGAATTTTCGCTCGTCAGGGCGCGTACCTGCTCGAATTGACCGGGCCAGTCGGCGGTGGCGCGGTCGTAGGGCTCCAGAAGGGCGCTCTCGCCGGCGATCAGGTAGCCGCGCATCCCCGTCTCGCCATCTACCGTGGCGGTGCGGAGATGTTCGATGGCGACGCGGACGTCGTCGGAATGCTCCATCTGCGCGGTGGCACCCGGCAGATGCGACAGCGAATAGACGGCGCCCGCCAGCAGCACAATCAGGGGCAAACCCACGACGGGGAGAGACAGCCACCGATCCGTTCTGGCCTTCTTCGTCACCGCGTCACGGAAACGTACGTCGCACAGGGGAGGGCGGCAAGCGCGGTGTCACCTGGATCTCCCGCGTTTCCGGACCGCGTCGTCCGCACGTGACCGATCCGGCGATCGGCGTTACCAGATATGCCCCCGCCTGGCCCGGATCCCCTGCCGCACCGGGCGGCGCCGGTCGGGAGCCTCATTTTCCGCCGTCCTTCCGGCCGCGGTCCAGGGCTTGCACAGGTCTCGGGTCCGACGGTCTCGACGAGACCGAACTAGCCTTGGGAGGATGAAATGAGATGCCGAAACGTCATGAACGTTGAGCCGGAGTGGATCTCCAGCGGCGCTACCGTGCTGGAGGCCGCTCAGGTGATGCGAGACCGCTCGGTGAGCATGCTGCTGGTGTTCGATCCCGCCCCGGGCCAGCTGCGGGGGGTGGTCACGGACCGGGACCTGGCCACGCGCGTGTGCGCGGACGACAAGCGGGCGGCACAGACGCTGGTCAGCGACGTCGCCACCGCCGATGTCATCACGTGCAAGGCGGACGACGAGCTGCGCGATGCGGAGGAGAAGATGCAGCGGTCGCAGCGGTCGCGGCTGGTCGTCCTGGAGGAGAACGGCGATCCCGTCGGCGTCGTTACCCTGAATGACATCTTCCGCTACGAGAGCCATCGCCGGGCCGTTCGCACGGCGCGCGCAGTGCTGGCGCGGGAGGCACGCGGCCGTTCGACGCCGCCGGAGCGAATCAACCTGACCCCGTCGACGCCCGACGACGAAGCGGCGGCGTTACGCCAACCATCGGTGATGGTGGGCGGCGCCCGTCCCGACACCATGAAAGTTTTTCCGACCTAAGCCAAGGGAGACGCGCCATGAGAGCTGCCACTGCGTCCGCGCGCGAGCCGCGCGGTGAAAGAACCCTGATGGGAATCGGACCGGAGTTCATCCGCCGCGAGGTCATCGCGGACGGTGTGTCGGGGACGCTGGACGGCGTTCCCCAGGAGAGGATGGACCGCACGCCTTCCTCGCCCATCGTGGTCGAGCCGCAGGCCGTCCTGCCCTCGCCAACGGTGCGCATGGCCGTGCCAGCACCCGCCCGGACGGTGCAGCTGTCGCTGGCCCCGGGCGCCCGGATCGATTCCGAGCCGCCCCCGCCGGCGGGCACGCCGTCGCGGCGCCTGGACAGTCTGATCTCGGCGCGCTTCTTCCAGGAGGGCGAGCAGCAGGAGGCGAACAACTGGGAAGACTCGCCCCTGGTGAACGAGCCGTTTCCCGACGAGGAACCGCCGAAGTTCTCGTCGTTCGACCGCGTGCCGCACCGTCGAGGGCCGTTGCTGGTGACGACGTTTCTGCTGGGGACCGGGCTGGTGATCGGTCTCGCGGTGGAAGGGGCCAGCGCCGGTGCCGCGCGTTCCTGGCTGGCGGCCGAAGCGGGGCCGCGCGCGGTGGAGGCGTGGCATCGAGCGAAGTCCGGTCTGGCGATGCGGTTGACGCCCGAGAGCACCAACTCTTCGGCCCAGGCGATGGTCGCTCCCGCGATGACGACCGGTGCGCCTGCGCCCGCGCCGGCGGCGCCTGCTGCCGCGCCCGACGCACCTTCTGCGCCTTCGGCGGCGGTGGCTGCGACGGTGCCCGCCGGCTCGCAGCCAGCCACTGCCGGTGCCGAGAGCGCCTCGGCCGAGGACCTGTGGGCACCGCTGCTCGCGGCGCCTCCGGCGCCTCGGTCCTCCGGCAAGCTGATCACCTCCCGACCCAAGCCGGCCGAGATCTGGCACCACAGCGACGCGCGGACCCGTCCGACGGTCGCCCTTGCGCCATCCGGCGACGCTCCTCCTCGCGGGTCGGACGAGCGGCTCGCCGCCGCGCCGTCGACCGAGCCGGGGTCGGCGGAGCCTGGCGAAAACGGAAGCCGGGCCGAGCCACGCCATGGTCTGGTCTGGTCGCCTGCCAAGCAGCAGCTGGTCCCGGTCGTTCCCGCGACCGCCGAGATGCCCGCCCAGGGGGCGCAGCCGAAGTCCGTGAACGCCGAGGACGGGGCGGCCGGCACGGGTTCGGACAAGGACGTCCTGCCGCTGGATGATAGCGCGCACGCCACCTACTAGATCGTCGTAACTGGCGCACAACACGCGCCCTGCAGCTACGTGGACGGCCAGGACGACGGTCGGATGGGCTGACCCCGCGTGGTAACCTGGCCGCGTGAGCGACACGCGGTGGCAGGGCGCCCGGCCCGACCCTGACCATATCCCGACCTCCGAGATCACGCCGCCTTCGACCTATTTCAATCGGAAGGCGTTGCTGCGCGGCGCGGTCGCGGTCGCCAGCGTGGCCGCCACCGCGAGGCTGTACCGCCGCCTGAACGGCCGGTCGCATGACGCGGTCGAGGAGCCCGCGCTGCCGGGCCTGGCGGCAGCGCCCTCGTCAGGGCCGGGCGACGGGTATCACGTCGACGAGCCCATGACCTCGCTCGCGGAGATCACGCACTACAACAACTTCTACGAGTTCTCGACGGACAAGGACGGCGTCGCCGATCGAGCGCACGGCTTCCAGACCGCCGGCTGGCGCGTCAGCGTCGAGGGGCTGTGCGCAAAGCCGCGGGTCTTCGACCTGGACGATCTGCTGAAGCTCGCCGCGCCAGAGGAGCGGGTCTATCGCATGCGGTGCGTGGAGGCCTGGTCCATGGTCATCCCGTGGGCCGGCTTCTCGCTATCAAAGTTGCTGGAGCGGGTCGAGCCGTTGAGCGGCGCGCGCTACGTCGCCTTCGAGACCCTGCTGGACCCGGCCCGCATGCCCGGGCAGAAGACGGGCGTCCTCGACTGGCCGTATGTCGAAGGCCTGCGCATGGACGAGGCGATGCATCCGCTGGCCCTGCTGGCCTCGGGCATCTACGGGCGCGCGCTGCCGCCCCAGGACGGGGCGCCCATCCGCCTGGTGGTGCCCTGGAAGTACGGGTTCAAGGGGATCAAGTCGATCGTGAAGGTGTCGCTGGTCGCCACCCAGCCCAGGACCACCTGGAACCTGCAGGCGCCCGGGGAATACGGCTTCTTCGCGAACGTGAATCCGCACGTCGATCATCCGCGCTGGAGCCAGGCCACCGAGCAGCGCATCGGAGAATCCGGCCGCCGTCCCACCCTGATGTTCAACGGCTACGAGAAGCAGGTCGCCGGGCTGTACGCCGGCCTGGATCTGCGCGCGAACTTCTGAGAGGGGCCGCGCATGCCTGGGCCGAGGGGAGACGTCCGGTTCGCGAAGTTCCTGGTCCTGGTCAACGCCCTGGTTCCGGGCGCGCTGCTGGCGTGGGATGCCGCCCACGGACAGCTGGGGGTGAACGGCGTCAATTACGCCCTGCACACCACGGGATTGCTGGCGTTGATCTTCTTGCTGCTGACGCTGGCGGTGACGCCGCTTCGCAAGCTGACGGGCTGGAACACCGTCCTCGCGTACCGCCGGGCGCTGGGGCTGTTCGCCTTCGCGTACACGTGCACGCACTTCCTGATCTTCTTCGTGCTGGATCGCGCCCTCAGCGTCAGCAGCACCGTGCACGAGATCCTGGCGCGGCGATACCTGTTCATCGGCACCACGGCCCTGCTGCTGATGGTGCCGCTGGCGGTCACCTCGACCAACGCCATGCAGCTGCGGCTGGGCGCGCGCCGGTGGAAGGCGCTGCACCGGACGATCTACTTGATCGCGTCGCTGGGAGCGCTGCACTACTACCTGCTGGTCAAGTCCGACACGCGCCAGCCGCTGGCGTTCGCCGCGGTACTGGCGCTGCTGCTCGGCTACCGCGCGGTGGGGGCCGTGGTCCGTCGGGCTCAACCGGCGCGTGCCATGGCCAAGCCGGCGACGCCGTCGTCGATGACGCTTGCCTCGCCCCCGGCTTCGAAACCCCGCTTCTGGTCGGGCGAGCTGCGTGTGGCGGCGATCTTCGAGGAGACGCCGGACGTGCGCACCTTCCGCCTGATGCGGCCGGACGGCCAGCCGCTGCCGTTCGACCACGCGCCTGGGCAGTACCTGAACCTGGCGCTGACGATCGACGGCAAGCGCGTCAACCGCTCGTACACGATCGCCTCCTCGCCCACGCGCGGACATGCGTGCGAGATCACGGTGAAGCGCAGCGCCAGCGGGTACGGCTCGACGCACCTGCACGACCGCATCGGCGTGGGGAGCACGCTGAAGGTCTCGGCGCCTGCCGGTCGCTTCGTCTTCACCGGCACCGAGGCCCAGCGTGTCGTGCTGATCGCCGGGGGCGTCGGGATCACGCCCTTGATGTCGATCATCCGCTACCTCACGGATCGGTGCTGGCCGGGACAGATCTACCTGGTGTACGCAGCCCGGCGCCGTGAGGATTTGATCTTCGCGGACGAGCTCGCCTACCTGCAGGGGCGGTTCGCGAACCTTCACGTGTGCCCGACGCTGTCGCGCGAGCCGGCCCAGGGCGACGGCAGCGACTGGACGGGGGCGCGCGGGGCCATCACCGCCGCGCTGCTGTCCAGCTTCGTACCGGAGCTGGCCCAGGGGCCCGTCTACCTGTGCGGGCCGGACGCGATGATGGCCGCCATGCGCGACGTCTTGCGCGGGCTGGGGCTGCCCGAGGCCGCGCTGCGGACCGAGGCCTTCGTGTCGGGTGCCGCGGACCCAGGCGAACCGGCCACGCAGGTCTCGGTCGTGCTGGAAGCGGGGGCCGCGCCGGCAGTCGCTGCGACGCTCGATGCAGCGGGCGAGGGCGGTCGCGTCAGCTTTCGACGGTCGGGCCAGGTGGTGGTGCAGCCGCCCCGGCAGACGCTCCTCGAGACGGCGGAGGCAGCCGGCATCGACATCGCCTTCGAGTGTCGCGCCGGCATCTGCGGTCAATGCAAGACGAAGCTGCTCGCGGGCCGCGTCGCGATGGATAGCGAGGACGCGCTCACCGCTGGCGAGAAGGCGCGCGGGTTCATTCTCGCGTGTCAGGCCCACTCGCTGGGCGATGTCACCGTCGACGCCTGAGCGTTCGCCGGGAGAAAACCTGAACATCCGAACGACCGGCGTCCCTGGCTGGTAACGGCTACCGGCGCCTGTGGTCCCGCGCGCAGCGAGAACGGGCGCGAATCCGGGCGAAATCCGCGCGTGGCGGTGACACTGCCAGTGGCGCGATCGTTGCTGATTTCCGCGGTGTCATGAGCGCAGCTGAACGCTCGGGAAACAGAAGGACCATTAAGTCATGAAAATATCGACACAGCTTGGTTGGATGTTCGGATTGGGCGCGCTGTCCTTCACCCTGGTCGGGGTGGGGACGGCCAGCAAGCCGCGCCTGGCGCAGGCTGCGGCCGAGACGGCGCCCATCTGTCGGCCTGCGGCGCCCGAGTTACAGTCGCAAAGCTCGGCCGAATCGGCGGTCGTCGCCAGCGTGACGGCGCAGGGCGTGGGTACCGGGGGCGCCGGCGGTTCCGGCCCGCCGCTGAACCGGGCGTCCACCGCGCGGGCGTTCCGCATGGCGGCCGCGACGACCAAGGCGCCGACGACCGACCTGGTGTTCTTCCCGCTTTGGGCGCGCCAGTAGGCCGCCCGCGACCGCTGGGCCGCTTCAGTGCGGGCGGGCCTCGTCTCCGCCCACCGAGCGTTCCGCTGCGTGCTGATTGGCGGCGGCCCCCGGCGGCATCGCGCTTGGCCGCTTGTCGGGCGGTGGGGGCGCCAGGCCCTCGGCGCGCGCCCCTTCGGCCTTACCCTCCCTCGACGCGTGCTCGAGGATGGCGTTCACCTCGCCGCCCATCGCGAAGATGAAGCCCGAGATGAACAGCCACGTCATCAGGACGATGACGCCGCCGATGGAGCCGTACGTCACGTTATAGGTCCCGAAGTGGCCCGCGTATTCGCTGAACCCCCACGTTCCCAGCAGCCACACCAGCGTCCCGCCGATCGACCCGGGCGTGATGTACTTGAATCGCTGCTTCACGTCGGGCAGCACGTAATAGTTGATGGCCGCGACCAGCATGATGAGCAGCGCCGTCACCGGCCAGCGCAGCCAGTGCCACGCGAACAGGTATGCGGTCCCCAGGCCTAGCCGGCGCGCCAGCCACAGTCCGGCGTCGCCGCCGGCGACCAGCGCCGCCACCCCGACCAGGGCGAAGACGGCGCCAGCGAGCGTGGTCCCGAACGCGAGCGCCTCGGTCTTCCAGAACGGCCGGCTCTCCTTCACGTCGTAGGCCAGGTTCAGGCCCTTACGAACCGCGTCCACCCCGCGGGAGGCGCTGTACAGCGTGACAAGGATGCCGATGGTCAGCAGCTTGGGCCTGGGCCGCGTCACCAGGTCGTGCAGGTGCTCATCGATCAAGCTCATCGCCTGGCCCGGAAGCACCGCGCGCAGGCGGTCCAGCAGCGTCTCGATCGAGTGCCCCAGCGGCAGGTACGCCGTCAGCGTGGCCAGGAAGAACAGAAACGGAAACAGCGAGAAGATGAAGTAATAGCTGAGCGCGGCCGCCGTATCGCTGACGGTGTTGTTCTCGTACTTCTGGTACACCCGGCGCAGAAACTCGCGCAGCGGCAGTTCGGTGTTGGCCCAGATCTTCATCCGTTCCCTTCTGGTGACCGACGAGGCGTTCAGCAAGGGACCGCGTGAACGCCGTCCCGGTATTTCCTGCGCCGACGCGCGTTGGCAGCGCTTAGATTACGCGAATGTCATTGCTTTGTCGGTCTTGCCTTCCAGGCGTCCTCGGCGCGGTGGCCCTTTTGTCCGTGGCGTGCGGGTCGACCTCTTCCAGCGCGCCGCCGCCGCGAGCGTCTGCCGCCCCGGTCACCGCGGACGGAGGATTGCCGCCCCCCGCGCCTTCGTCCGCCAAGAGCGTCATCGTGCCGACCGACACGGGGCTTGGCGCTTCTCCCACGGGTGCCGGGACCTCGACGGGGACGGAGGGGCGCTCGATGCCCTCGACCCTGGGAAGCCCGGGGAACTAGTCGCCGCCGTCGGTTCAGGCCGGTTGCTGAGCGGCGCTGATCTCTGGCTCCGCCTCCTCGTCCTCGGGGCTGACGCGCGGCATTTCTTGCTCGGCGGAGGGCACCACCAGGATGGGGCAGGGGGCGTGGCGCACCACCTTCTCGGCGACACTTCCGATCAGCACGTGGCCGATCCCGTGCCGACCGTGTGAGCCCACCACGATCAGGCCCGCTTCGCGCTTGCGGGCGTAGTCGACGATCTCGGCGTCGGTCCGGCCCGACTCGGCCACGCCCGTGCAGTGAATGCCCGCGGCGCGCACCCGATTGACGGCTGCATCCAGCTGCATCGACGAGTTCGCCAGGACCTCCGTCATGTCCACTGGCGAGGCCACGACGTCCCCCGGCGGTGGCAACACCCACATCGCTTCGAGGTTCACGTGCAGCACCTCGATCGACGCACCCGTCAGCCGGGCGATGTCTATGGCCACGTCCAGCGCGCGATCGGAGGTGGGACTGAAGTCCGTGGGTGCCAGGATCAGCTTGATCTCGCGAATTCGCATGGCCATGTACCCTGCCAGATCCTTGCCAAACGCGCCGCGTAGCCGGCCCGGCGAGGGACGCGGAAGTCAGCCCACCGCGCGGGTCGAGGCGAGCCTTCGGGCGGTCGTCGCGAATCAGGGGCGGGTTAGGTGACGGCGCGGGCGCGCCGTTCCAGGGGGGTAACCCTGTAGGGAAAGGGACGCGCTGCCATGTCGCGAGATACCGGGCCGCTGCCGAACGGTACGGAATTTGATGTAGGCCACTTCGGTCACCATGGACCAGAAGGAGAACCGATGAAAAAGCGCTCAATCACGCGGCACGACCGCGCCAACGCCTTCGTCGCCGAGCCCGAGACCAGGGAAGGTCCGGCGCCCGATGATCTGGCCGAGTACCTGGGCGAGAGCTTCCTCTCGTCTGCGACCGGCGGCGACGACAGCGACGCGGCCCTGCACGACGAGATCGACATCGACGAGCTGGGCGGTCCGTTCATCGAGACGGACGCCGGCGTGGAGATGGCCGGTTCCCGCGACGGCGACGCCCGCGAGCCAGCCGCGCCGGAGCCCTTCCCGACCGCGCTGCGCAGCGACCGGATGAACCCGATCATCCGCCAGCGCCACTGAGCCGGTGGCAGCCTGGGCTCAGGGGCCCGTCATCGCTCGCAGGTCCAGCAATCGATCGAGCTCAGCCTCGGGGAGGATCCTCTGTTCCCGACACAGGGCGCGGATGGTCTTCCCCGACGCGATGGCCTCGCGGCCTAGCGCGGCCGCGCGGTCGTAGCCGATCTTCCCGGCCAGGGCAGTCACCAGCGAAGGGCTGCGCTCGGCCAGCTCCAGGCAGCGCGCGCGATCGGCCCGGATGCCGGCCACGCACTTGCTGGCGAACAGGTCGGCCGCCGCGCTCGCGATGGCGATTGACTCGAGGACGGCCGAGGCGATGACCGGCGTCATCGCGTTCAGCTCGAAGGCCCCACCGGCGCCGCTCCAGGCCACGGTGGCGTCCCGGCCGATCACCTCGGCGCAAACCATCACCACCATCTCGGGGATGACGGGGTTCACCTTGCCCGGCATCAGTGAGCTGCCCGGCTGCAGATCGGGCAGGTGGATCTCGGCCAGGCCCGCCGTCGGTCCGGAGGCCAGCCAGCGCAGGTCGTTCGCGATCTTCGTCAGCGAGATGGCGAGCGAACGCAAGGTGCCGGACAGCGCCACCACCGCGTCCCGCGTGGCCAGCGCCTCGAACAAGTTCGGCGCCTGCGAGAAAGAAAGGCCCGTCTCCTCCGCGACGCGTGCGATGACCGCCGGCGCGAAGGGGCGCTCCGCGCCCAGGCCGGTGCCGACGGCCGTTCCCCCCAGCGGCAAACGCAGGATTTCCTGCAGCGCGCCGACGATGCGCTCACGCGCGGTCGCGAGCATCGTCGCGTAGCCGGAGAACTCCTGACCGAGGCGAATGGGGACGGCGTCCATCAGGTGGGTGCGCCCGGTCTTGACGACGTCGTCGAACGCGCGTGACTGGGCCTCCAGGGCGCCCTGCAGTCGTTCCAGCGCGGGCAGCAGATCGCGCGTGACCCCCTCGGCCGCGGCGATGTTCAGGGCCGTCGGGAACACGTCATTCGAGGACTGGCCGCGATTCACGTGGTCATTGGGGTGCACCGGCGCCTTCGACCCCAGGACGCCGCCCAGAAGCTGGATGGCGCGGTTGGCGATCACCTCGTTGGCGTTCATATGGCTGGACGTCCCCGACCCCGTCTGGAAGATGTCGACCACGAAGGCGGAGTCGTGCTGCCCGGCGGCCACCTCGTCGGCGGCCTGGACGATGGCATCGGCCAGCGCGCCGTCGAGCACGCCGTTCGCCTTGTTCACCTGCGCCGCGGAGCGCTTGATCAGGCCCAACGCCCGGATCATCCGCCGGGGCAGCCGGCGCCCGCTGACGGGAAAATTCTCCACCGCGCGCTGGGTCTGGGCGCCGAAGAGGACGTCCGCCGGGACGGCCACCTCGCCCAACGAATCGTGCTCCGTCCTGAATCGTTTCGCGTCCTCGGTCGTATCGTTCTTGGACATATTGGCCTCCCTAGACGTCCTTTCAGGGGACGGCAGGTGATTGGGTGGGGTCCGCCTGGAAAGATGGACCATTTGGTACATCCTCGGCGCAGCGGGGAAGAGAATTCCGACCGGAGGGCGAAACGCCGCCCTGCGGCGGTGGCTTGCGCTGTAGGGTGCCCGGACACACACTGTCGCTCATGCGTGATGCGACCAGCGACGGGACCGGGCTGGAGGAGGAGATCAACCGGCGCGTCGCTCAGAACACCGAGCAGATGAAGGCCGCCATCGACGGGCGCGACGACCTGCTGTCCGTGGCGGCGCACGAGATTCGCACCCCGCTCGCCTCGCTGCGCCTGTACCTGGATGCCCTGATCAAGGCGGCTGACCGGGGCAAGCTGGATCCCGTCGAGGCCGGCGTTCGATTGCGCAAGGCGCAGCGGCAATGCGACCGGCTGAACATCTTGTTGAGCAATCTGCTCGACATCTCGCGCTCTCCGTCGCGAAAGCTCTCCGTGGTGCTAGAGCCACTGGACCTGGTCGCGGTGGTGAAGGCCGTGTGTGATCGCCTCCGTGACCAGTTCACCCACCAGGGCCGTACGCTGGACGTCGTCACCGCGGTCGATCAGCTGTGGGGCGACTGGGACCGGATGAGGCTGGAGCAGGTGCTCACAAACCTGATCACGAATGCCCAGAAGCACGCGCCGGCCTCTCCCGTGCGCGTCGAGATCGCGCTGCGCGGTGAGGACAAGGTCGCCGTCACGGTGGCGGACAGCGGTCCGGGCATCAAGCCTGACGACCGTGACCGCCTGTTCAAGCGGGGGACGCAGCCGGCGTCCTCGGGAGGCCTGGGGCTGGGGCTGTGGATCGTCTCCCAGATCGTCACCGCCTTCGGCGGGACGATCGGCGTGGAGAGCGAGCCTGGCAGAGGCGCGGCCTTCACGTTCGAGCTGCCGCGCCGTCCTGTCCCTGCCGGGGGGAGCTGACCGATGGCGAAGTCGGTGCTGATCATCGACGACGACGCCGGCATCGCGGACGCGTTGTCGCTGCTGCTCGGTCAGGAAGGGTACGAGGTCAGGGTGGCGTCGGACGGGGGCATGGCGCTCGAACTTCTCGAAGCACAGCCGCGGCCGCAGATGATCTTGCTGGACCTGTCCATGCCGGGCATGGACGGCTATGCGTTCCTGCGCAGAAAGCAGCAGAGCGATGCGCTGGCTCGCATCCCGACCTTCGTCATGTCGGCAGGTGACATGGACGACGCGCTGAAACAGCTGCACGTCTCGGGCTGGCTGCGCAAGCCGATCAAGCTCGAGGCGCTGCAGCAGCTACTGCGTAAAGAGCGCCTGATCACCAATCCGACCTTGTTCGTCTGAACGTCGTCGCCGTCGGGCGGGAACGCCGCCCGACGGTCGTCCGTCGGGGTCAGCTGGCGTTGGCGGTCGTACCGGACAGGTCTTCTTCCGCCTCGATCTCGTGGTCGGCCTGGAAGCCGCCGTACCGCAGCTTCTCCCACAGGGTCTTTCGCGAGATGCCCAGCATCTCGGCGGCCCGGGTGCGCTTTCCGTCGGCAGCTTTCAGGGCCCGCCGCAGATACTGCAATTCGAACTCGCGGAGGGCGGTCTGCAAGGGACGGATGGTCGCGGGTGCGGCTCCGACCAGCGGCCCGTTCCCAGCGCCGTCGGCCATCGTCGGCGGCAGATGCTGCAGGTCGATCTCCTTGCCTCCCGACAGCACCAGGGCGTGCTCCACGGCGTGCGACAGCTCGCGGATGTTGCCCGGGAACCCATACTGAACCAGGGCCGCCCAGGCGGCGGGCGAGACGTTCGGCACCGAGGCCCCGGCGGGCAGGAACTTCTGAATGAAGTGGCGCAGCAGAAGCGGCAGGTCGCCGGGGCGATCGCGCAAGGCCGGCAGCTGAATCTCGATGACATTGATCCGGTAGTACAGGTCCTCGCGGAACGAGCCGGCCTTGATCCGTTCCGTCAGGTTGCGGTGCGTGGCGGAGATGATCCGGACATCCACCTTGACTGTGGTGTTGGTCCCCAGCGGCTCGAACGTGCCCTCCTGCAGGACGCGCAGCAGCTTCGCCTGGGCCGCCAGAGGCAGCTCGGCGATCTCGTCCAGGAACAGCGTGCCGCCGTCGGCGGCCTTGAACCGGCCGTCGCGCTTCTTCACGGCCCCCGTGAAGGCGCCCCGTTCGTGTCCGAACAGCTCGGCTTCGATCAGATTTTCCGCCAGCGCGCCGCAGTTGACCACCACGAACGGCTTCTCGCGCCGTGCGCTCTGGTTGTGGATCATGCGGGCGACCACTTCCTTGCCCGTGCCGCTCTCGCCGGTGACCAGCACCGGGACGTCGCTGCCCGCGACCATCTTCGTCTTCTCGATGACCCGGCGGATGACGGGGGAGTCGCCCACCAGCGTCACGGCGTTGGTGCGCCCCGACAGTTCGCCCCGGACCTTGTCCAGCTCGCGCCGCAGGGCACGGTTCTCGTCGATCCGGCGCAGCTGGACCAGCAGCTCGTCGACGTCGAAGGGCTTCATCAGGTAGTCGTACGCGCCCTCTTTCAGGGCCGACACGGCCTGCCCGACGTCGGCGTAAGCCGTCATCAGGATGAACTCGGTGCCCGGCGTCTGCTTGCGGACGGTGCGGAACAGCGTCAGGCCATCAATCTCCGGAAGCCGCACGTCGCAGATCACGACGTCGAACACTCTGCGGTTCAGTCGGTCCGCGCCCTCTGCGCCATCAGAGGCCGTCTGAACGTTGTGTCCGGCGTCGCGGAGCATCTCCTCCAGCGGCTCCCGAAGCTCGACTTCGTCGTCGATCAGTAGGACGTCTAACACGTGAACACTCTCGGGTTTTGCACCTTGTCGTCCTTATATAGTGCCGGCGTTGATTGATGAAAGGTGGACCACGTCACCGAACCGTACGGTTTTTCGCAGACGCGAGAAATCTTGCGGTGGTGCTTTGAGAACGAGGTGAATGCAGCGCGGGCGTGGCAGGCGCTGGGAGATTCTTGTGGTTCAGCGCGCGGAGGTACCGCACGCGCCGATGCAGAGGGGACCGCGAACGGGATGCGATCCCGCACCGCAGTCAGCGCGCCGAGGGCCTTGTCGCCGCCAGCCAGAAGCCCGCTCCCTCCAGGACAGCCATCGGCCGCGGTCGGGCGGGAATTCAGCGAAGGGGGAGTGGGATTTTGCATGTGGGCCGAGCGACCCGACGGCCGCTCACGCCCACATGGATTCAAAGGACATACCAACGTTCCGTTCGGCGGACGAAGTGAGCGCTCTTGGCACGATTTGCGGTCATTTTGGTGGTTTTGGGGGCGCACGGAGATCGGGTCGGGGAACCGATTCTGTTCCTGTTTGGTAACAAAAGCTGGTTAAACCGTTACCTCCTGGTACCGGGCGCACGCCGAGCCAGCCTTTCGAACCCCGGTCCGATCGGCCGCCGTGACGACCGTGACTCCCCCTCCGCCCGCGAACCCGAGGCTCGCACAGCCGCAATTTCGTTCGTTTTGGCTGAAGATCCCCCCGTCTGGTCGGGGTCGTTGAGGGGGCGTCGGGTGGCGGCGACGGTCTCGACCCCGATGGCGCGCTGAGTCGATGGTACGGGAATTGAAGCCAAGCTGGCCAGGATGTTTAGGTTTTTCGCTACCCCCGTCCTGGTGCGGTCCTGAACCACGTGGCCGCGCCAGTGCCGTACGCGAAGTTCGGGGAACATCCCAGCCCGGGGCTGGGTCGGGACCCTGGTGCCGCGAACAACTGGGCGGTCCCCATCGAGATCGAGACGACGGCCCGGGTGCTCATCGTCGACGATCGTCCGGAGAACATCCTCGCGGTGCAGAGCATCCTGGAGGGGCCGGAGTTCGAGTTACTGACGGCCCGGTCCGGCCCCGAGGCACTCGGGCAGCTGTTGACGGCAGACGTGGCCTTGATTCTTCTGGACGTGCTGATGCCCGGGATGGACGGATTCGAAACGGCGCGGCTCATTCGCGCCCGGGAAGCGTGCCGCCACATTCCCATCATCTTCCTGACCGCCGGCGGTTCCGACTTGCACATGGTCGAACGCGGCTACGCTGTCGGTGCCGTCGACTACCTGGTGAAGCCGCTCAACCCCGAGGTCGTGAAGGCGAAGGTGGCGGTCTTCGTCGATCTCGCGCGGAAGAATCAGCAGCTGCGGCGGCGCGAACAGGAGTTACGGCTCGCCGAGCGCGCGCGCAACGAGGAGGTGCTGCGCGAGCGCGAGGCCCTGTACGAAGCTTCGTTCGACAGCGCGGCGGTCGGAATCACTCACATCGCGACCGACGGACGCTGGCTGCGGGTGAACCCGGAGTTCTGCAAGATCACCGGCTACACCGCGGAGGAGGCGTCCCGACTGCGCGTGCAAGACGTCGTTCATTCCGCCGACGTCCCCGCGCAAATGGCGGGGCTGGGACAGCTGGCGCGCAGTGAGCTGGAGAGCTTCCACCACGAAGCCCGCTTCATCCGCAAGGACGGGCGCGCCGTCTGGGTCGATGCCACCGTGTCGCCGCTGCGCGATCGAACCGGGATCGTACGGTACTTCGTGGGCGTGCTCGAGGACATCACCGCGCGCCGGGACGCCGAGAGCCGCGAGCGGCTGTTGGCGGAGGTCAGCGAGCTGCTGCTGTCGTCTCTCGATCATCGTCGCGACCTCGACGTCGTCGCCCAGACAATCGTGGCTGTCTTGGGCGACTGGTGCATCATCGGCGTGAGCCACCCCGAGGAAGAGGAGGGCATGGAGTCCCCCCCGGCCGTGGCGTGCGCTGATCGCGGGCGAGACGCGGTGGCGGCGCGCTTGCGGAAGTCCCTCGCCACCAGCCCGGCCTACCGGCGCTGGTTGATGGAGCCCGAGTCCATCACCTCGGCCCACGCAGGAAGCGACCTGGGACGGGGCTGGGGGCTCGACGAAAAAGTGGCGGAGGAACTGGAACCGCTCGTCGTGTTGAGCCTCCCCCTGTCGGCGCGAGGCAGGGCTTTCGGGCACGTCACTCTGCTGACCGCCGCCGCGCCCAGCGCGGGAGACCTGACGACCGCCGGGGAGGTCACGCGGCGGATCGCCTTGGCGCTGGATAACGGTGCTCTGTATCGCCAGACGCAGGATGCGGTTCGGGCGCGGGACGCATTTCTGTCCATCGCGTCGCACGAGCTGCGCACGCCGCTGACGCCGCTGCGAATTCATTTACAGCGGCTTCTGTCGTCGGAGGGAGAGGTAACGGCCGGCCCGGGGCGGGTCCACACTGTCTTGCACCGCTGCGAGCGGAAGGTGAGGCGCCTGGAGGCGCTGGTAGACACCCTGTTCGACGTGTCTCGGCTGAATCAGCAAGGGCTGCGACTGCAGCTGGACCTGGTGGACCTGGCCGATCTCGCGCGCAAGGTGGTGGACAGCTTCGCCGAGGAGACCGCGGCCGCCGGATGTCCGGTCACTGTCGAGGTTCAGGGAGGCGTCGCGGGAAGGTGGGATCGGATGCGCCTGGAACAGGTCGTCTCGAACCTGGTCGAGAACGCGATCAAATACGGGCCGGGAAGACCGATCGAAATCGTCGTGGAGGGCGACCACGACCGCGTTCGCCTGATCATCCGGGACCACGGCGTGGGTATTCCCCCGACCCAGCTGGAAGAGATCTTCGAGCGCTTCCATCCGATTGTCTCTTCGCCGTACCATAGCGGCTTGCGGCTCGGGCTCTCCATCACGCGACAGATCGTCGAGGCGCATCATGGGTCGATCCATGCCGACAGTGAGCCAGGAGCGGGCGCGCGGTTCACGATCGAGTTGCCGCGCGATGTAGAGGAGCCGCTTGGCGACGAACCACCTGTGACCGGCGAGGCGAACAGCCAGCCCGGACCGCGATTGCGCCGAGGCCGCGGCGCGCGCCGCGCCCTCGGCTGACACGCACGGAATGTCCAGCGACCGAAGGGAAAGCATGAGCGCCAAGACCATTCTTCTGGCAGAGGACGACCAGGACATCCGTGATGTCGTGCAAGAGGTGCTGGAGGAGCGTGGTTATGACGTCATCCCTGCGCGGACCGGTCGCCAGGCTCTGGACGTGCTGGCGCTGGACCACGCCTCCCGGCCGGACGCGGTGATTCTTGACCTGATGATGCCGATCGTGACCGGCTGGCAGGTGCTGGAAGAGATGCGGCAGGATCCCGAGCTGGAAAAGATCCCGGTGATCATCCTGACGGCGGTCTCGCAGGACATGCCGACGGGCGCCACCGCCATCTTGCGCAAGCCCTTCGACATCAACGAGCTACTCTCGATCCTGAACACCCAGGTCAACTGACGCGGTTGACGTTCCCGGTGGCGGCGGACGTTTCGGTTTCGTAACCACTGGGCCATTGCGGTAACGCCGCCGGACGGTCTGGCGTAGCGCCCCCCTCTGGCTGCCCGGACCCGACGGCCCGCCAATCCGAGGCTAACGGTAGCCGCGGGCGCCGATCTGGACGCGCTCGACCTGTTTCGTGGTGTTTCCCGGGCGTGGCACGTCGCTTGATAGCGTGATGCTCCGGAACTCACCAGGCACAAAGGAGAGCGCGATGAGCTTGAAATCTCGGGTAGAGGAGATGGCCGACGAGGTCAGCGGACAGGTCGAGCATCTTCCGGATCGCGCCGAGGAGGCGCGCAAGATGGTCAGCGACTGGACCCAGGACGTCGCGGATCGTGCGGTGTCCATGGTTCGCCAGCATCCGGGACGTTCAGTCCTGGGTGCGTTCTTGATCGGCTTCGCGATCGCGAAGGTGGCCAAACATGCCTAAATCTGAGCGTGTCAATGCGCGTTCGGCGGTCGAGACGGCGGCGCGTGATCTGGTGCCGCGTGATCTGCAAGAGCGCTTCTTTGCCGAGATCCGCCGTCGTCCCGCCCGCTCGCTGGGCCTGGCGCTGGGGGTCGGCTATCTGGCCGGGGGCGGGATCGGGACGATCCTGACCGCGCGGCTGCTCGCCCTGGGGGCCCGCATCGCCTTGCGGCTGGCGGTGGTCCCGGTGCTGGCCGACGGAGTGGAGAGGGCGCTGTTTCCCGGTGAGGGCAGCGGCGCTTCTGGACAGCGAACGCAGACGAAACAGGCAAGTCAAAAGGAGATGAATTCATGAAATTGAGCGACATTTCGGAACTGAGCAAAGAAGACATCCTGGCCATGCTGGGGCTGGCTACCAAACCCAGCGCTTCGCAGCGCGTGATCTCCTCGGCAGGGCTGTTCGGTCTCGGTGCGCTGGTGGGCGCCGGCGTCGCGCTGCTGCTCGCGCCCTCGTCGGGCCGGGATCTGCGCGACGACCTGGGCCGCCGCATCCGCCGGGCCGCGCCGGATCTGGACGACCCGTTCACGGGCGACGCCGCCGATTCGATCGCCCGCGAGGGTGAGACCCGCTCGGCGACTTGAGCGCGCTGGAATTCCAGATGCAAACCCTGCAGGTCAAAGCGCGTGAACCGGCGTATTCGGCGGCGTCTTCGGTGAGAAGCGGCGGCGCACGCGGCGAGCCGGGCCTCGCGGACATCGTCAAGAACACCGCCAACGATGTCGTGCACCTGGCCAGCGCCGAGCTCCGCCTCGCGAAGCTGGAGGTGACCGAAAGCATCCGGAATCAAGCAGGTCGGGTGGTGTTGCTGGCCGCGGGGGCGGTGCCCTTGCTCGTGGCTTACCTGCTGGGCGTCGTCGCCCTGGTCACATGGGTGCGCCCGCTGCTGGGGACCGCGGCGGCGCTGGGCGCGGTCGCGCTTTCACAGGCCGCGCTGGGCGGCGTGATCATCGCGGTCGCCTCCCCCCGTTCGGGAGCGAAGTCCTGGCGCGAAGGCAAAGAATCCGGCGCCCCCCATCACGGAGCCGGGACGGGGGACACCGGTGCCTGACCTACGAATAACGAAGGTGAATGGAGTGACAAATTCGCACGCGGACGGCGGAGTCGCCGAGATCGATCGGCTTCGCGCGGACGTCGAGGAAACGCGACATCGATTGGGGTCGTCGCTGGCCGAGCTGGAGCGGCGCGTGTCCGTGACGGCGCACTGGCGACGGTGGGCGGGTGCCCATCCCTGGGCCTTGCTGGCCATCGGTCTGGGCGCCGGCTACCTGGTGGGCCGCCTGGGCGGCGTCGGGAAGCGGTCCGCCTGACGGCGGGCCAACTACGAATCACTGAACAACGAAAGAAGGAGTCATCCCATGCTGTGGACAATTGCAGTCGTCTTGTTGCTCTTGTGGGTCCTCGGTCTCGTCAGTTCGTACACCATGGGAGGATTCATTCACATCCTCTTGGTGCTGGCGATCGTCGTGGTCTTGATCCGCGTGATCTCGGGCCGACGCGCCCTGTGACGACGCTCAGTTGACCGCGCCTGCGGGCGCCGTCCGAAAAATTGAAGAACGTGGAAAACGGGGAGGCACACATGTGCCTCCCTTTTCCATTTTTCGGCCGGGGGGCTTGCGCTTCGCCAATGTTTCCAACTTGTACGACGTTTCGATGGCGTGACACGTTTCCAGCCGCGGTTCCCAAACATGGACTCACGCGGAGGGGGAAAGTCGCCCAATCCAGCGAGATCTCACTGTCAAGCCCCTTGCTCCCGGGCGATCCAGGCACGGCACGGGCTTTGCCGGTGGAGAGGTTCGTGATTACTCAACAAGCTCAAAAAGCGACGTCGGTTCCTTTCGTCCCACCGGCCAACGACAACCAGAGCTCTGGGAGCTCGCGTTCGTCGAAGTCCGAGTCCGCCTCCGGCTCCCGTGGCCTGGAGGCCTACGTGCGCGACCTGCGCCGCTATCCGCTGCTGGACGCTGCCGCGGAAGCTGAGATCGCCAAGGCGTTCCACAAGACCCAGGACCCCCGCTACGCCCTGCAGCTGGTGAGGGCGAACCTGCGCCTGGTCGTGAAGATCGCGTACGAGTACCGGTTGTCGCGCCGTGACCTGATGGATCTGGTCCAGGAGGGCAACCTGGGCCTCCTGCGCGCCGTCTACCGCTTCGACCCTTACCGCGGGGTACGCCTGTCGTCGTACGCCGCGTGGTGGATCCGCGCCTACATGCTGAAGTTCATCCTGGTCAACCGGCGCCTGGTGAAGATCGGGACTACCCAGGCGCAGCGCCGCCTGTTCTTCAACATGAACAGGCAGCGTGAGGAGCTGGAGCGGGCTGGCAAGGCCCATGACGCGGGCAGCATCGCCGCCGCGCTGTCCGTTCCCGAGCGCGAGGTTCAGGACATGGAGCGCCGCCTCACCGCCGAGCTGTCGCTCGACTACTCGATGCGTGATTCGGACCGCGGGCGTCGCACGCTGGCTGACGTGATCCCGGCTGCCTCCAGCGACCGTCCCGACGTGCGCGTCGAGAACGGCGAGGTGGGAGCCCTCCTGCAGGAGAAGCTGCACGCCTTCTCGAAGACGCTGGCTGGTCGCGACGCGGAGATCTTCCGGGAGCGCTTGCTGTGTGATTCGCCGGCGACGCTGGTGACCATCGCCGAGCGCTTCGCGGTGACCCGGCAGCGGGTGTCGCAGCTGGAGAGCCGCCTGCGCTTGCGCCTGCGCCGTTACCTGGAGGCCGAGTTCGGGGCCGACTGCGGATCGCTCGTCACCGAGAACTGACCCTTTGCCGCGGCTGCGGCAGGTCTTCGGTCAACAACGAGAATGTGTGCGGAGGGCGAGTCATGACGATGTCTAGAGCCAGCGTGCTGGCGGGGACCATGTGGTTTGCGATGGGCTGGATGAGCGTCGCCGCCCCGACGTTCGCGCGGGCCGAGGATCAGGCCGAGGTCAAGAAGGATCAGGTCGATCAGCACGCGAAGGACGAGAAGGAACAGGTCGATCAGCACGCGAAGCGCGAGAAGGCTCGCGTCGATCAGCGCGCCCAGGCGAAGAAGGACGAGATAGATCGGGAGAACGCCACGCGCACGAAGCCCAACGTGGCCGACGACGTGACGGATGCATGGATCACCACCAAGGTTAAGGCCAGCTTCGTTGGGGACGGGTCTTTGAAGGGCTCGGACATCCACGTGGAGACCGCCCAGAAGGGCGTCGTCGTGCTGAGCGGCTACGTGCCGAACAACACGGCCCGGGTGCGCGCCATCTCGCTGGCGTGGGACACGAAGGGCGTGAAGAAGGTCGACGATCAGTTGCAGCTGAAGGTGGCGCCGTAACTCACGGCCCGATCGGGTACGAAGCGTGCCGATTCCCGCCCCACCGGTCGAGACGTACCCCCTGCGATTGTCGCGTGATGTCAACCTCCAGCGCCCGCGCGCGCCGATTCGCCCGCTCGCAGGCCTCTGCAAGGGATTGCCACGTTCACGACCCGCCGCTGGCAGTGGACTGACGCGTGAGCAGCGGTGCCGCCGTGGCGCCTCCAGGCCGATCGGGCGCGGGTTCGCGTCTTCGACGAGCGCGAGGGGCAACGGTGCCTTCGCCCGGGTGGGGCGCCTCTTCACGCCGTCCCACCGTGCCGCACCGGCCGTCGGGTTGTTCTGCCGGGACGATGGAGTACCAGTGCCCGCATCGCCGCCCCGCGCCGCCGGTCGCCTGAGACTGACCAACGGCATGTCGATCCCGGAGCGCTTGTGTGCGGTCGACCGTCTCATCCCGGCGGACGTGCTCCGCTACCTGTCAGTCGTGCCGAGCGAGGAGCTCTCATGAGTCGAAGGCGGAGGATCGGAGCCGAGGTCGTCAAGGGAGAAGGGGTGTCATTCCGGCTGTTCGCCCCGGACCGGGCCGGCGTCGAGGTCATCGTGTACGACGGCGAAGCGCAGAGCCGGACCGCTTTGACCCGCGATCCCGAGGAGGGTTACTGGAGCGGCCTGGTACCACGATTGGGTGCGCGGGCACGCTATCGGTTCGCGCTGGCCGGCGACGACATGCCCTACGCCGACCCCGCCTCGCGCTTTCAGCCCGAGGGGCCGTTCGGCCCCTCCGAGGTCGTGGATCCGGCTTTCGCCTGGACGGACGGTGAATACAAGGGCATCGAGAAGACGGGCCACGTCATCTACGAGATGCACGTCGGCACGTTCACGCCCGAAGGGACCTGGGCGGCGGCTTCCCATCGACTTGCGCACCTGGCGGCGCTGGGGGTCACGCTGATCGAGTTGCTGCCCGTCGCCGACTTCCCGGGCGGGCGCGGCTGGGGGTACGACGGGGTCAACCTGTTCGCGCCCTATCACGGCTACGGTCGTCCCGAGGACATGCGCCGCTTCGTTGACGACGCCCACCGGCTGGGCGTGGGCGTGATCCTGGACGTCGTCTACAACCACTTCGGCCCCGACGGTAATTTCATCGCGAAGTTCTCGGGAACGTACCTGACGAACGTGGCGACCGAGTGGGGCGACGCGCTGAACTACGACATGCCCGGCCCGCAACCGATGCGCGAGCTGGTGCGGGAAAACGTGGCGCACTGGATCGACGAGTACCACCTGGACGGGCTGCGCCTGGACGCCACGCAGGCCATCGTCGACAAGTCGCCCCGGCACATCCTGGAAGAGATCGGCGTCGAGGCGCGCCGGGCCGCCGGCGAGCGCCACGTGGTGCTGATCGGCGAGAACGAGCCCCAGCACGCGGACCTGCTGCGCGCTCCAGCAGAGGGTGGGGTGGGCCTGGACGCGCTGTGGAACGACGACTTTCACCACAGCGCGGTGGTCGCGCTGACCGGTCACTCGGAGGCCTACTACTCGGATTACGAAGGGACCGTGCGCGAGCTGCTGGCGTCGATGAAGCACGGCTTCCTCTTCCAGGGACAGCGCTACGACTGGCAAAAGAAACCGCGCGGCCAGAGCACACGCGGCCTGCCGCCACGGGCCTTTGTCGCGTTCCTCGAGAACCACGATCAGACGGCGAACTATGGTCTGGGCCAGCGGCTCTGGGAGCGCAGCTCGCCCGGGGCCTATCGCGCCATGACGGCCTTGCTGTTGCTGGGACCGTGGACGCCGATGCTGTTCCAGGGCCAGGAGTGGCTGACCACGTCGCCGTTCTGCTACTTCGTCGATCACGGCCACGAGCTGGGCGGCCTGGTGAAGAAGGGGCGCGGACAGTTCCTGGCCCAGTTCCCCCGTTATGAAGGGATCGTCGATCAAGAGCGGCTGCCCGATCCCACGGCGCGCGCCTGCTTCGAGAAGTGTCGGCTGGAGTGGGGCGAGCTGGATCGCCCGCTGCATTCCCGCGCGCTGCAGCTGCACCGTGACCTGATCACGCTGCGCCGGTCGGATCCCACGCTGTCGCGACAGGGCGAGGCGGGGGTGACCCTGGACGGCGCCGCCATCGACGCGCAGCGCATGCTGGTGCGCTACTTCGGTGTCTCCGAGCCGGGGACGGCCCGAGGCTCCTCCGATCGACTGCTGCTGTTCAACCTGGGCGCCGATCACGAGCCGCGCTCGCTGGCGGAACCGCTGGCGGCGCCGCCAGAAGGGATGCGCTGGGTGCTGAAGTGGTCCAGTGAAGACCCGCGCTACGGCGGCCAGGGTGTCCGCGGACCCCAGGCGGGTCACGACATCTTCTTCGCCGGGCAGGCGGCGGAGCTGTTCGAGCTCGCCCCGGACGTGGAGCCCACGCCCACGCCGGCGGACGAGGCCAAAGCTTAACGCCCGATGCGCGGGCCCTTGGGAAGGAGAATGGTGTCATGACGTCGAATCGGATCGGGTATCGCAGGGGCGAGGGTGCGCCGGACCTGCCGGTGCGACGGGAGTGGCTGGTGACGAACGGTCTCGGCGGATACGCCTCGGGGACGCTGGCCGGGACCATCACCCGCCGCTATCACGGGCTGCTGGTGGCGGCGCTGCCGAACCCGCTCGGTCGCACCATGATGTTCAACCAGCTGATCGAGTGGGTGTCGGGAAAGGGCGACGCGACGGTCCCGCTGGGGGGCGGTTCCAACACCGATGCCCTGGCCGAGTTCCGGGTGGAGCAGGGCCTACCCGTGTGGCTCTACGACGTGCAGGGCATCCGCATCGAGAAGCGGCTGATGTTGCCTTCCGGCCAGAACAGCGTGTGCGTGACCTACCGCCTGATCGAGGGTCCGCCCGGGTTGACGCTGCACCTGCGGCCCGCGCTGCAGGTCAGGCCGCATGACGCCCCGGTGTCGACGCGGACGCCGGTGTACACGCTGGCGCTGTCCGAGGACCGCTTCGAGATCATCCCGGGTGGTGAATTCCCGCCCCTGCGCATGTACGTGTACGGCGACCACACCGGCTTCGTGTTCGAGCCGTCGACCAGCAGCCCGGTCGACTATTCAATCGAGGCGGCCCGCGGCTACGAGTCGCACGGAACGCTGTGGTCGCGGGGGCGCTTCGACATCATGTTGGAGGTCAACAAGCCGGTGGCCTTGATGGCGTCCGTCGAGAGCTGGGACGTGATGGCCGCGCTGGATCCCGACGAGCTGACGCTGTGCGAGTCGCGGCGGCGGCGCGCCATGGTGCGGCGGGTGAAGGATGCGGAGGAGACGGCGGTGGTGGCCGACCTGGTGCTGGGCGCGGATCAGTTCATCATCGCGCCGGTGGGCCGCACGCGCGATTCCATCCGGGCGCGCGCCACGGGCGAGGAGCTGCGCACGGTCATTGCGGGCTACTACTGGTTCACCGACTGGGGACGCGACACGATGATCTCGCTGGAGGGCCTGTGCCTGGTGACGGGCCGCCACCGCGAGGCGCGCTGGATCCTGCGCACGTTCGCCCGCTATGTCCGGGCCGGCCTGATTCCAAACATGTTCCCCGAGGGCTCGCACGAGGGGCTGTACCACACGGCGGACGCCACCCTGTGGTTCTTCCATGCGGTGGATCGCTACCTGACCTACACCGGCGACACCGAGTTCCTGCAAGAGCTTCTGCCCCTGATGCAGGCGATCCTGAGCCACCACATCGAGGGCACGCGCTTCCACATTGGCGTCGATCCCGACGACGGGCTGCTTAGCCAGGGCGAGGACGGCTATCAGCTGACGTGGATGGACGCCAAGTGCGGCGACTGGGTGGTCACGCCCCGGCGCGGCAAGGCCGTCGAGATCAATGCGCTCTGGTACAACGCCCTGGCCGTGGCCGCCGGGTGGCTGAAGGAAGCTGGTCGGGCGGACGATGCCGCGCGCTTCGAAGAGCGCGCGGCGCGCGTGCAGACGTCGTTCAACGAGCGCTTCTGGTTCGACAAGGGCGGCTACCTGTACGACGTCATCGACGGGCCCGACAAGAAGGCCGACGACTCGCTGCGCCCCAACCAGATCTTTGCCATCTCCCTGCCGCGCCCGGTGCTGCATCCGAAACGGTGGGGGCCGGTCATGGAGAAGATCGAGGCGACGCTGTTGACGCCTTATGGCCTGCGGTCGCTGGCGCCCGGCAGTCGTGACTACCAGGCGAACTACCACGGGGATCTGAAGACGCGCGACGCCGCCTATCACCAGGGCACGGTGTGGAGCTGGCTGATCGGGCCTTACGTGGACGCGCTGCTGCGCCTGCACCCGGACGCCCGCGCCCGCGCCCGCGCCTCGCTGAAGGGCCTGCTGGACCACCTGGGAGAGGCCTGCATCGGTCACGTCGCCGAGGTCTTCGACGCCGAGCCCCCTTTCCTGCCGCGCGGGTGCGTGGCCCAGGCCTGGAGCATGGCCGAGCTTCTGCGCGCTTACGAGAAGACGCGCGACGACGACCGGGCGGCAACCGCGCCGAAGCGGTGATGGGTTTCGCTCGGGTGTCGGCACCCCGTGGGGGTCGTCGCGCGGTAACGCGAAACCGGGAAATTGGAGGCCCTGTTGCCCTTGCCCCCCGGCGTGCGGGCATTGGCACGGGACTTGGATTGCTACCGGACGTGACCATGAAAGCCGCAACAACCGGAAGCAGGACGCTGGGATACGCCAGGACGCAGACCCCCGGCATGGCCGACCTCGGCGCCGAGCGTCGGTCCTCCACCGGGTCGGGGGGCGGCGGCGTCCACCTGGAGCCCGGTACGGTCTTGAAGGAGACGTACCGTATCGACGCGCTGATTGCGTCCGGCGGCATGGGGGACGTGTACCGGGCGACGCATCTGCGGCTTCAGGGCGCCGTGGCGATCAAGGTGCTGCACCGGGACCTGCTGAACGAGGAAGGCCTGCTGGCTCGGTTCCGCACCGAGGCCAAGATCATGGCCGGCCTGCACCACCCCCACATCGTGCACGTGTTCGACTTCGATCTGACGGATGACGGCGTGCCGTACCTGGCCATGGAGCTGGCCGAGGGCAGCGACCTGCGCACCCTGAGCGGGCAGCAGCGGCCGATGTCGCCGCAGCAGGTGAGCCGGATCGTGGCCCAGATCGCCAGCGCGCTGGGGGCGGCCCACGCCCATGGCGTGGTTCACCGCGACCTGAAGCCCGAGAACGTGGTCCTGGTCCCGATGCCCGACGGCGACGTCTGCGCCAAGGTGGTGGACTTCGGCGTGTCGAAGGCTCGGGGCGTCCCCCGCATCACTGTCGAGCCGGCCCTGATCGGAACGCCGGAGTTCATGGCCCCCGAGCAAGCGCAGGGTCAGAACGACCTGATCGACCATCGGACGGACCAGTTCGCGCTGGGCATCCTGGCCTACTTCATGTTCACGGGACGCGAGCCGTTCCGGGGCGCCTCGCCCGTGGCCGTGCTGTACCAGGTCGTGCACGAGGAGGCGCCGGCCATGAGCAGCTATGTCGACTGGCGCTGCCGGCGCATCGACGCGGTGGTACGGCGGGCCATGGCGAAGAACCCGGCCAAGCGGTTCCCGTCCATCCAGGACTTCGGTCAGGCGCTGGAAGAGGCGGTGCTCCAGGACCTCGGGCACGGTACGCGCGCCCGCCGGTCGACGCCCGCGCCGGATAGCCTGAGCGAGACGCCGGCCGCGACCAAGCGCCGGACCAGCCGCAGGCAGCGGGTCAGCGCGGCCGTCGACCCTGAAGAGGCGACGCTGTTTCGCCCGGCCCACCGCCCCTGGCGCATGGCCCTGTTCTTCATGGCGGCGGTCTGCATCGCCGTGTTCATGCTGTCGATGAACCCCGAGCGAGGCCTGGCGGAGTCGTCCGCCAAGGCGAGCGTGGCGTATCGCCGGATCAGCGATGGTGCCGCACGTCTGGTGGCGCGCGTGAAGGCGAACGGGCCCTTTGCCGCCGCCAGCTCGGCGGTGGCGTCGGCCGCCGGCCCCACGCCCTGAGCACGCCGGCTTCCGTGGCCTTCGGGCCTACTCGGGCGCCGCATTTCGACGCGCCAGCTGGGCCAGGTTGACGACGGCCG
>Ga0070658_10000419_pt1 | contig 36822 bp, 31 predicted proteins | sample KBSC13metaG_FD_64664 | JGI IMG/M metagenome (GOLD analysis project Ga0070658, IMG submission 64664) | Corn rhizosphere microbial communities from Kellogg Biological Station, Michigan, USA - KBS C1-3 metaG | ecosystem: Host-associated > Plants > Roots > Rhizosphere > Soil ... | reverse complement strand
TTTTTCCCGCGCCTGATCCTGCCGCTTTCGACGATCCCATCGGTCCTCGTCGATTTCGCCGTCGCCGCGGCCATGATGGCGCTGCTAATGGCCATCCATGGCGTGGCGCCAGGTTGGGGCATCCTTCTTATGCCCGTGTGGATGGCCGTGCTTTTGATGCTGGCCCTGGGCATCGGCCTCGGCGCCGCTGCACTCGCTGTCCCCTACCGCGATGTGCAGTACATCGTCCCGGTCTTCATGCAGATCCTGCTTTACGCGAGCCCGATCGCCTATGCCATTTCCGCGGTGCCGGAACATCTGCGGAGTGTTTACCTCTGCAATCCGCTGAGCGCCCCTCTCGAAGCCTTCCGCGCCTCGCTGCTCCACACCGCGTGGCCCGGGTGGGAATCGCTCGCCGTCGCCGCGGGATTCTCCGCGGTCGTCTTCCTGGCCGGGCTGTACGCGTTCAAGCGGATGGAAAGGCAATTTGCCGATGTCATCTGAACGAACCATGAGCTTCTCATCCAATGGCACCGCCGTCTCCGTTCGCGGCCTGAACAAATCATTCACGATCGCGCACCAGGCGAAGAAGCACTCGACTTTAACCGAGGCCATTCTCGACCGCGTCCGGCATCCCTTTCGCCGCGACGAGCGCGAAACTTTCCACGCGCTCAAAGACCTCAGTTTCGACGTCAAACAGGGAGAGGTCGTCGGGATCATCGGCCGCAATGGCGCGGGCAAAAGCACGCTGCTGAAAATCCTCAGTCGCATCACCGGGCCCACCTCCGGCGAGATCGACCTCTATGGCCGCGTCGGCAGTCTGCTCGAAGTCGGGACGGGTTTTCATCCGGAACTCACCGGCCGCGAAAACATCTTTCTCAATGGCGCGATCCTGGGTATGAGCCGCGCGGAAATCCGGAAGCAATTCGACGCGATCGTCGATTTCTCCGGCGTCGAAAAGTTCCTCGACACACCGGTCAAACGCTACTCGAGCGGCATGTATGTCCGGCTGGCGTTTGCCGTCGCGGCGCATCTGGAATCGGAGATCATGGTGGTCGACGAAGTCCTGGCGGTCGGGGACGCCGAGTTTCAGCGCAAATGCATGGGCAAGATCAAGGACGTCGCCACGGGTGGACGAACCGTGCTCTTCGTCAGCCACAACCTGGCTTCCGTGACCAGCCTCTGCTCCTCGTGCCTGGTCTTGAAGGAAGGAGCGTTGGCCTTTGTCGGCGCCGCCGCGGAAGGCGCACAATTTTACACCGACTCCGCGGCGCGCTGGGCTCGGGAAGACCGGCGGGACTTACGCCTTTGCCGCGCGTCGTGGGCCGCCCCGCTGATTCAATCGGCGAGGGTCCTGGGCGCCGATGAAACGGAGCAGGCGTGCCTGCCAGCCGGTACGCCGCTGACGATCGAGATGACGTTTGAAACTCCGGTGGACCAACCTCTGCGGCAACCCGTGATGGGAGCCGTCTTCCACCGTTCGGGATTCGGCACCGTCTGCGGAGTCAATACGCGGATGACCGGTTTCGACGACGCCACCGGTTCACAGACGGCGGGAACCATGCGCTGCACGCTGCGCCGCCCGCCCTTTCTGCCTGGGCACTACACCGTGGATCTCTGGCTGGGAGACGGGCCGGGCGATAGCGATGTGCTCTATGGTTACCTGAGCTTCGAACTCGAGGATGCCGACGTTTACGACACCGGACGGGCGCCCTTTCGCGACATGGGCGTGATTTTCCTCGATCCCGAATGGGACTTCCAGAGCCGGTCCTCCGGCACGCTTCCGCCGGAAAAAAAGCCGCAAACTTCCTCCCGCCAATCCCACCATCTGCCCATCCTGCCATGACCGTTGCCGCCATCGACCATTCCTACACGCCCGAGTTTTTCGCCACGCAGCAATCGGCTTCGGAAAGATCGGCTCGTGAGGTCGTCCCCCTGTTGATGGACTTGCTGCGGCCTCAGCGCGTTATCGATGTGGGCTGCGGCATCGGAACCTGGACCCGGGTCTTTGCCGAGCACGGCGCCGAGGTCCTGGGTGTGGATGGCGATTATGTCGATCGCCGCCAGCTCTGCATCCCCGTTGAGAAATTTCTGGCCCGGGATCTGATGAAACCTCTCCGGGTCGGCGTGGGCTTCGATCTCGCGGTCTGCCTGGAGGTGGCGGAACATCTTCCACCCAAACGCGCGGCAGGGTTCATCGCCGACCTTGCCCGACTGGCGCCAATCGTCGCATTTTCCGCGGCCGTACCTGGGCAGGGAGGCGTGCAACACCTGAACGAGCAGTGGCCGGAATATTGGGCGGATCTGTTTGGGGAATGCGGATACGTCGTCGTCGACTCACTGCGCAACCGGATTTGGTCCAACTCCCGTGTCGTCTGGCACTACCGGCAGAATCTGCTGCTGTTTGTCCGCCAATCCGCGCTGGCCGATTTTCCACGGCTGCAGGCGGAAATGGAGCGGCAGGGTGTGCATTCCCTCTCCGTCGTTCATCCCGAGATGTATCAGGGCCTGTGCGTCGATGCCGATCCGCGCCACATGTCCCTGGCGAAAGCGTCCCGCGTGTTTTTCAAAACCGTGTCCGAAGTTCTCCGCCGCAAACTCGGCCGGCCCAAGCGCTAGCGATCTCCGGACGATGACGAACTACCCACACCCGGAGATCCACGCAATGACGGCGACCGTCATCATCGTGACGTTGAACCGCCCCGACTGCGTGGAGCGTTGTCTGAGTTGCCTGCACGCGCAGACCCGCCTGGCAGAGCAGATCATCGTGGTGGACGCCTCCGCCGACGACCTGACCCGCGTCGTGTCGACGCGCTTTCACGATGTTGTCTATCTGCGCAATGCGAACGGATTTGGCCGCATGACCGCATCCCGCAACATCGGCCTGCGAAAGGCGAATGGCAATGTCATCGCCTTCCTCGACGACGACGCCTTCGCGCACCCCACCTGGCTCGAGCACCTGCTCGAATCCTACGCTGATCCGGCGGTGGGCGCGGTGGGGGGACGCGCTTTGAACAATCAGCGAGAGGAGTCAACCATCGGGGCCCGCGAGATCGGACAACTAAAAGCCAATGGGACACTCACTGGATATTTTGCCGCCGATCCGGGCCGCACCATCGAGGTCGAACACGTGATGGGCTGCAACATGTCGTTTCGTCGCGAGGTGATCGCGAAACTCGGAGGGTTTCGCGAGGACTATCCGGGTATCTCGGGGGTGCGCGAGGACACCGACATGTGCCTCCGGGTGAGAAGCCTGGGCCGCCGCATCCTGTTCAATCCGCAAGCGTGCGTCGACCATCTGGGCGCGCCGCAGGCAAAGGGACGCCGGTTCGACGCCCGCTACATGTTTTCCGGGATGCAAAATCACTGCGTCATGCTGCAACGGAATTTTGGCTGGTCCTCTCCGCTGCTCTGGCGCTTTTTCGGCGCGGCTGTTGCCGAAGGGATATCGGATGCGTTTCGCCGCATCGCCGGGGGGTCCGTTCGTTTTGGAGCTGTTCTTGCGGGTCTGGCCTGCGGCCTGGCGAAAGCCACTGTTTCAAGTCTCCGCGGCGCACGCGGCCCGATTCGCACCGACCCGGAGGCCGCCTCCCTGGCAGCATGGTTGTCCCGGCCAGCCTCGCCTGGGGTCGCCGCTGGAATGCCGCAGGCTGACCGAGGTGACAGACCCGTTCCCCGATGAACATTGCCGTCACCGCCTCCTCGTTGCCGAGCGACAGCCGCAGCGGCGCCTGTTATCAGGCGCACTATCTCGCCAATGAGCTGGCCCGTCTCGGGCATGGCGTGACCGTCTTTTCGATGAGTCCGCGTCCCGTGGACGCGCTCTACAGCCATCGGCAATTGCCGCGCACGCCTCGGGCAACGATCTGGCGTTTCGCGCTCGCGCTGCGCCAGATCGACTTCCGAGGTTTCGACGCCCTGCATTGTCACGGCGACGATTGCTTGCTCGCGGGCGTGCCGCGCCCGCGCCACGTGCGGACGCTCCACGGGGCCTCCCTGGCTGAGGCCTGGAGCTGCGACGCACTGGGACACAAACTGCGCATCGCGCTGCTCGCCGCGGGTGAATACGCGTCGCTCGCCACGGCGGACCTTTGCGTCGCCAACGCACGCAACACCCTTCGCTATTTCCCGGGCGTCCAAGCGTTCATCCCGTGCGGCGTGGATTCCGGGACGTTCCGCCCCGGCGGCGAGAAATCGCCGCAGCCCAGCGTCCTGTTTGTGGGCGGGATTACCGGCAAAAAACGGGGCTGGCTGATGCTGAAAACCTTCCGCGAGCAAATCCGTTCGGTGGTGCCCGGGGCCGAATTGTGGGTCGTCTCCGGCGAGCCTGTGGAAGAGGAGGGCGTGCGCTTTTTCGGTAAGGTGGATACCGCGACGCTGGTGCGGCTCTACCAATCGGCCTGGGTCTTTTGCATGCCCAGCTCCTACGAGGGCTTTGGCGTCCCCTATGTCGAGGCGATGGCCTGCGGAACACCCGCGGTTGCGACTTTCAACGATGGAGCGCGCGAGGTGCTTGCCGGCGGAAAATTCGGCGTGCTGTGCGACGAAGCCGCCCTTGGCACGCGGATCGTCGATCTGCTGAAATCGGACGAGTCCCGCCGGGAATGGGCGGCGCTTGGCCAGCAACGGGCGACCGACTACGGCTGGTCCCGGATTGTCGAACAATACCTGTCCGCGTTTCGCGGAGAAACATCGGGGGTGGCCGCGTGAACATTCTGCTCGTGCCAAGTTCATTCGCCCCCAACGTGGGTGGAGTCGAGGAGATGACGCGCGGGCTGGCGCGCGAATTGCGCGCCCGCGACCACGGGGTACGCGTGGTAACGGCCCGGTGGCCTGCCACGCTGCCGGCGCGCGATTGCATTGACGGCGTCACCGTCGATCGCCTGCCTTTTCCGCTCCCCGCCCGGCGGGTCGGCGCCGTGCTCCGTTTCTGCGCCGGATTTGTCGCGGACACGCTTCGATTGCGAAGCATTATCCGGGAGAGCGCCATTGACGTGGTTCACGTCCACTGCCTCGGCCCGAACACCCTTTACGCCATCGCTGCGGCATGGGCGCTGCGCAAGCCACTGGTGCTCACCACGCACGGCGAACTTCAGGGCGACGACACCGGCATGCATCGCTCGGCCTTCATGCGGCTGGTGCATCGACTCGCCCTGCGGCGGGCGGCCTGGGTCACGGGCTGTTCGGAGTTTACGCTGCGCAACGTGCCATTTGAGATCCTGGCGCCCTCGAGCGTCGTTTACAATGCATTGCGACCGTCCGGGGAGCTTGCCGGCGCCGCGGAAGACCTGGCCAGATTTTTCCTGATCGCCGCGCGCCTGACGCACAACAAGGGGGTGGATCTCGCGCTGCGGGCCTTCGCGGCGGCGCGTTCCCGCCTGCGGGTCGAGCAACTCTGGATCGCCGGGGACGGCCCCGAGCGGGATGGATTGGAAGCGCTGGCCGGTGAACTTGGCGTGGCCGATCGCGTGCGGTTCATCGGGCAGCAAACGCGTGCCCAAGTTGCGGGACTGCTCGCGCGTTCAACGGTCTATCTCTGCCCTTCGCGGAACGAAGGCTTTGGCCTTGCCAACCTTGAAGCCATGGGCGCGGGAAAACCGGTGGTGGCATTTGCCGTCGGTGGAGTCAGTGAAGTCGTGATTCACCAGGAAACGGGCTTGCTCGTTCCCTCCGGCGATATGGAAGCGTTCGGCAATGCTCTGGTCCAGCTCGCCCACGATCCCGCTCTCTGCCAGCGCCTCGGCCGTGCGGGCGCCGCGCGTTCGGAACGATTCAACTGGCCGGACATCGTCGATGAATACCTCGCAATTTACCGCGCCGTCTCGAAAGCGCGGACCGGGTCGGATCCCTCCCATCATCCCACTGGATATACCGGCCTTTCGAACTCTCGGCGCGGCAAACCGCAGACGCGGTCACTCTCCAGAACCGCTTGAAGCATATGTCATCACTCACCGTCCCTCAATGTCCGCCCGCGGCGGCGACTGAGAAAGAACCACGCTATCGTTTTGTCGACGGGCTTCGAGGAATCGCGGCGTTGGGCGTGGTCTCGCACCACCTCCTGCACAGCACCGTCCTCGAGGTCGCCCTGCGTCGCATTCTACCGGTTCCCTTCCAGATCTTCTGTGGGTTCGGGTCGGTCGGAGTCCAGATCTTCTTCGTGATCAGCGGGTTCGTCATTGCTCACTCCCTGCGCGCGACGAATATATCGGTGGGCACAGCCGGCAATTTCATCCTCCGCCGCCAATTGCGGCTCGATCCTTCCTATTGGGTCATCCTGATCCTTTCCCTGATCCTGACGCAGGGTCAACGGATGGTCCCCGCATTCGTAGCACCGTCGATGCCGGACCTGAAAGCGATTGTCCTCAATGTGTTCTATCTTCAGAACATCACCGGCGCGGAAGCAATCGTCGGAGTGGCCTGGACCTTATGCCTCGAGATCCAGTTCTACCTGGTCATGATTGGGCTCCTGGCGGTCGGCCGCTGCCTGGACAAACGTCCCGGACCAGGGCTCTCCGGCATCAGCGTTCTGCTCCTCTTTGTGACCGGTGTGATTTCGCTGACCCTTGCTCCACACCAGAGAGTGTTCGGCGCGTGGATGCCGCCGTTTTGGTCGTATTTTGCCGCGGGGGCGATCTGTAAATGGTCGCTGGAGAAAAAGGGCCGGGGCCCGGTGTTTCTCGCGTTTGCCGCCCTTTTTGCCGCCGCGACGGTCTGGCATAATACGCAGGAGATGATCGCGGGTCTGGTGACGGTTCTTTCCCTCTACACGGTCGGAAGGATGGGGCATCTCTCGGATTGGCTGCGCGGCAGGCTTCTTCAATATCTCGGCCGCATTTCCTACAGCCTGTATCTGATCCACCTCCCGGTGCTCTCCCTGATCATGCGAGGAGGCTACAAGCTGACCCACGCCAATCCTTGGGCGGCCCTCGGTTGGTTCATGGCAGCCGCGGGTTGTTCCATCGCCGCCGCGCATCTCCTGTATATCGCCGTCGAGCGTCCGGCGATGCGTTTTGCCGCCGGCCTCAAGAAACGCACAGCGCGGGAAAATGGCCCCGAGAGCGCCTCTCCCATGGTCGACCCGGCGGCAGGCGCCGCGATTTACGAGCCCATACGATGAGAGCGTCTTCCGATATTTGCCATTCCGAACCCGGGGAAAGGAAACCGTGAACGGCGTCCGCTCCCTCATCTTTGTCTCATTGGAAGACTGGGACGAAGTCTGGCGTCGCAATCAGTTCGTCTGCGCGAAGCTCACGGAGCGGGATTCGCGGTGGAGAATTCTCTTCGTGCAACCCGCGCTCGACGTCTCGAATGTCGTCCGGACCAGGCGCTTCGCCCGCTTGTTCCAACCGCGCGAACGGATGATCGGTGACGATGGCCGGATCGTTTGCACTCGGGCGATCAAGCTGCTGCCGAATTCGTGGGCGTGGGCGCGCAAGGTCAACGAGTGGATGCTCCGCCGGCATCTGCGCGGCGTCGCGCGCCGGCTCGGATTTTGCAACGCCATGCTTTGGCTGAATCCCCACAGCGCCGTCCACATGGCGGGACGCATGGGCGAGCGTGCCGTAATTTACGACATTACCGACGATTGGAGCGAACTGACGCAATCCGCCACGCTCCGGCAACTCACCGTCAGCCAGGACGCCGAGTTGTGCCGCCGCGCCGACGCAGTCATCGTCTGCTCAGCGAAGCTCCACGAGAAGAAGCGTTCGCTCGCGCGCAATCTTCACCTGGTGGCCAATGGCGTTGACGCCTCCCATTACGCCGGCGTGCTCGACGCGAGAGGTCCTTTGCCGCACGAAGCCACGAAGTGGTACCCGCCGGTCTTTGGCTACACCGGCAGTATCCATCCCGATCGCGTCGATGTGGAACTGGTGGAGAAAATCGCCATGGCGTTTCCCCATGGTACGGTGGCACTCGTCGGACCTGTCATGTTGTCCGGGGTGGACGAGAAACGCCTGCGTGTCTGCGGCAATGTGGCGTTCACCGGCCCGGTTCCTTACGAACGGCTGCCCGAGTTGATGCGTGGGTTCGACGTGTGCATCACTCCCCACCGCGTGACCCCGTTCACCGAAAGCCTCAATCCCATCAAGCTTTGGGAATATCTGGCCGCGGGAAAGCCAATCGTCTCCGCAAACGTTGCCGGGTTCCGCGACTATCCGCAGCACGTGCGCGTGGCCGCCGATCATGACGACTTCATTCGCGGTCTTCACGAAGCTCTCCTGGAAGACCCCGCAAGAAGCGTGGCGCGACGCGCCGAGGCGGCCGGGCAGTCCTGGCAGGCGCGTCTGGATCAAATCGAGACGATCATGGCAGCGGTGACGGAAGGGCCGGCGCCCACCACGGCGCGGCTGCTCCTCTCCGCGGTTGTCGTCAGTTACAACACTCGCGAAATGACGCTGGACTGTCTGCGCACGCTGGAAGAGGAACTGCGCGGCCTCGACACCGAGATCATCCTCGTGGACAACGCCTCGACCGATGGGAGCGTCGCGGCAGTCCGGACCGCTTTTCCGGACGTCCGTGTCATCGCCAGCGCGACGAATGCCGGCTTCGGCGTGGCCAACAACCGGGCGATGAAAGAAGCGCGCGGCCGGTATTTTCTCCTGCTGAACAGCGACGCGTTTCCGCTTCCCGGTGCGGTCGGCAAGCTCGTGGAATATCTGGAGCAGCATCCCCATGCCGGCGCCGTCGGACCGCGATTGCTCAACCAGGACGGCAGCCTGCAGCGTTCATGCTTCCGTTTTCCCACGCCCCGACAATCGTGGATCGAGAATCTCTGGCTGGCGGCGCTGTTTCCCACGCATCCCTGGCTCGGCGATTATCGCCGCTGGGCGCACGATTCCGAGCGTCTGGTCGAATGGATCGTCGGGGCGTGCATGCTCGTCCGGCGCGAGGTCGTGGAGCAGGTCGGCGGCTTCGACGAAACCTTTTTCCTGTACGCGGAGGAAACCGACTGGCAGCGGCGCATCCGCGACAGCGGCTGGGAAATCGCCTTCACCCCCAACGCCGAGGTCACGCATCGCGGCGGCGGCAGCGGCCTCTCAGAGCGAGCACGGATCAACCGGAATTTCTTTGACAGCCTCGACCGCTATGAACGCAAGCACCACGGTCTCGCGGGTCAGATCTCCTTGCACGGCGCGATGATGGTCGGCTGCGGACTCCGCGCCGCTCTCTGGGCGGCAATGTGGCTCCTGCTTCCGCGGCGGCGCTCCCAGGCCGGCCCGAAAGCCAGGCTCCACTCGTGGCTTTTTCTGCGGCAGGCGACGCACTGGAGGGTAACATGATCTACGTTGCGGCCGCTATCTACGCGGTGATTTTCTGGATGGTGACGCTCAAACGGCCCGGCGTGGCGCTGGCGATGATCTTCGCGCTGGCACCGTTTCAAAACGATCTTTCGGGCGGTGGCGCGGTGAAATTCTCCATCGCCGAGATCAACCTCCTGCTGACCATCCCGGTGATGCTCCTCCGCGCGCCGCGCCTGGTCATCGGTCCGGTGTTGGTCCCGGTCGCGCTCTACCTTGTGGTTTGCATCGCTTCCTCGGCACTCCGCTGGCACGCGACGACGCTGGTCTGCCTGGTGCAGATTGCCCTCTACTTTCTCGTGGCCGTGTCGATGTTCGCGTCGCTGCCGCGTGAGCGGGACGATTTGCGACTGGCCTTCAACGGACTGATCTGCGTCGGCGTGTTTCTCGGGGCGACGCTGGCGATCACCCGCTCCCAGTACGTGTTCGGATTGCATAAGAATGGCATAGGCGCGTCTCTCTCGTGCGCCCTGCTGGTCGCCCTGGAGATGTGGTTCGGCGCCGAACCGGGCCCCCGCCGGCGGCTGCTTACGGGAGCGCTCGCCGTGATCAGCGCGGGATTGCTCGTGTCGCTTTCGCGGGGCGCGTGGCTCGGGGCCTTTTGCGGGATCGGTGTGCTGCTGACGCTACGGAGGCAATTCGCGCTCTTCGCGCGCGCGGCCCTCGTGCTCATCCCGGTCATTGTGATCGCGTGGCAATTTCTACCGAAGGAATCGCGCGAGACCGCCACCGGATTTGATCGCAGCCGGCGAAATATCGACGCGCGTTTCGAGTCGATTGAAATCGCGCGGGAATTCTTTCAACAGGATCCGGCGCTGGGTTCCGGTGTGGGATTGCGCAAGGAATTCGATGCCACCAACATCGTGTGGGTCACATTGGCGGAGACCGGGGTACTTGGCCTCGGGGCGCTTGCGCTCATCCATCTCATCTTTCTACGAATGGTCTGGCGTGCTCAGAAGAGAATCTCGCGCGAGGATGAGCTATTCAGTTTGCTGGCGCTCGGCGCGGCCCTGGTCGTCAGCCGGCTGGCCCACGGGCTCGTCGATCATTACTGGAGCCGCGGGGCGATCATGATTGCATGGGCCTCCGCCGGGATGGCGACCTTTGCCTTTTGGGAAGTGAAACGACGGCTGGCGGCGGGGGAGGGCGAGGAAGACGATGAAGATGAGGATGAAGAAGAACAGCCGGGCCCGAAAAAGGAGCGTCAGCTATCATGAAAATCGCCCTGTCTTTTCCGGGCTGCCACCGGCGCGGTGGGGTCGAACGGGTGATGCTCGAGTGCGCCAACTTCCTCGCGGAGCGGGGTCACGACACCCACGCGCTGGCCTGTGAATGGGATGTGCCGTCGATCCGCGCGGAAGTCACGCGGCACACCGTCCCCTCCCACCGTCTTCCCGCCGCGCTGCGGCTCCCGCTTTACACCCGGGAGAGCGGGAATCGCATTCGGGCGCTCGCTCCGCGGCCCGATGTCGTGGCCAGTTTCGGCGTCGCGGCCCCTGCCGGCAGCGTCGTGTGGATGCAGAGCGTGCATGCCGCGTGGATCGAGATCAGCCAGCGCACTCGTCCCTTCTGGGGCCGCTGGAAGCAACGCGTGAATCCGTTCCACGCCGTGGTCCTTTCCATGGAACGGCGGCTGATCGGCGGCAGGCGTTACCGAAAGGTCATCGCCTTATCCGAACAAGTCCGCCACGATCTGATACGCATTTATGGCGTCCCGGAGGACGACGTCATCGTCGTTCCCAACGGCTACTCGTCCGCGGAATTCAATCCCGCCCGCCGTTCCGCGAATCGGTCACGGATGCGGGCGACGCTCGGCTACGCCGAGACGGACCGGGTGGTGATTTTCGTCGCCAACGAACTTGACCGGAAGGGTTTTCCGCCCCTGCTGCAAGCGATCGCGTCCCTTCAAGATCCCACGATTCATCTGCTCGCCGTGGGCCGGCTCGATGCCGCCCGCTGCCAATCGGAGATCCACAGGCTGGGCTTGGAGCACCGGGTGAAATTTACCGGGCCTTCCAATGAAGTCGGCGACTATTACGCCGCAGCGGATGTCTTCGCGCTCCCAACCCAGTACGAGGCGTGGGGGCTGGTGATCGTCGAGGCCATGGCGTCCGGCCTGGCCGTCCTGACCAGCCGGTGCGCAGGGGCGGCGGTCGCGGTGGAAACGGGGCGAACGGGTTTGCTGCTCGACCACCCTGCCAGCGTCGCCGAGATCGCGGAGAAGCTGCGCTGTTTGATCGACGGCAACGGTTTTTCTCCGGCCGAGATCTCCGCTTCCGTCGCCAGGTTTGAATGGGCGCAGGTGCTGCGCGGCTATGAGTCCATTCTCGCCCAATGCGCCGCATGACCTTTGCCCGCGAATGAACTCCAACTGGGACCCACTCATGAAAGTTGCACTCTTCACCGACTCCAATGTCTTCGCCGGCACCGAGCGACACATGCTCGACCTGGCCATCGGCCTGCGCGACGAGGACGTGGAGATCCACGTCGCCTGTCCTGTGCCTTCCGTCCTCGCGGAGCGGGCCAGCGCCGTGGGCCTGTCCGTCATTCCCATCGCCAAAGGCGGGCTGCTGGATGGCGCGGCGATCCGGTCTCTCGCCAAACTGCTGAAAGCGGGCACGATCGATCTCCTCCATGCACACAACGGTCGCACGGCGCTGCTGGCCGCGGCGGCGGTGGCCCTCGCCGGCCGGGGATGCAACGTGAGCACACAACATTTCCTCGCGCCGGCGCATGTCTCGCGGCGCGGAGCCGCCGCCTTCCTTTCGCGATGCGCCCATTGGTGGGTCAATCGACACACGAAAGCATTCATCGCGATCTCGGAAGCGGCCCGCGCCGGCATGCTCGCCCGAGGCCAGGCACCGGCGGACCGAATCGCCGTCGTCCCCAATGGCACGCCTCCGCCGGACCTGGCACTCCTCGGTTCGGCGGAGAGCATTCGCCAGGAACTCGGCATCGCGCCGGACGCGCTCCTCGTCGTCTCCGTGGCCCGCCTGGAACGGGAGAAGAACCTCGAGACGCTGATCGCGGCCATGCGCGCCGTGCTCGCGGCTGAACCGCGCGCGGTCTGCCTCATCGTGGGCGACGGTTCGCAGCGGGAGACACTCCTGGCGCAAATCTCCGCCTTTGGGCTGGAGGGCCGGGTCCGGCTCATCGGATTCCGCAGCGATGCCCTGGCCGTCATGAATGCGGGTGATATTTTCGTTTTGCCGAGCGCCGCCGAGTCGTTCGGGCTGGTGCTCATCGAAGCGATGTCGGTGGAAAAACCCGTCATCGCCATGCGCGCAGGCGGCCCCGGGGAAATCGTCGAGAATGGCGAAACCGGATATCTGGTCACTCCGGCCGCCGTCGACGAACTGGCCAATGCGCTGCTCGCCCTTCTGAGCGACATCAATTTGCGGAGACGGATGGGCACGGCGGGCCATGCGCGATTTATGAAAAAGTACACGGTCGCGGGGATGACTCGCGGAACGATCGCGGTCTACGAAAGGGCGTTGACTGCATGAAAAAAGACCGCTTGCGCGTCCTTCTCATCTCGCACACCTGCCAGTCTCGCACTGAAGGTCAGCCGAAAGCACAATGTCTTGGGAGCATGCCGGAAATCGATTTGCACGTCCTTGCCCCAGAGCGCTGGCGGCACTACGGCGCATGGCGTGCGGCCCAAATGCCGGAAAATGCCGCCTTCGCCTTCCGCGCTGGAAAAGTGAGATGCCCGTGGGCCGGGCCGGCACAATCCTACCTGCACTGGTATCCGGAATTGCGGACGACACTGGAGGAATTCCAGCCGCATATCATCGACTTGTGGGAAGAACCGTGGGGCCTGGTCAGTGCCCAGGTCTGCCGTTTGCGAAACCGGTTTTTCCCAAACACCAAAATCCTCTCCGAAACCGAGCAGAACATCGACAAGCGGCTGCCGCTTCCTTTCGAACTAATTCGCCGCTATACGTTGCAAAACGCCGATTTTGCCGTCGGGCGAAACGCCGCATCGATTGAGGTGCTTCGCGCCAAGGGTTACCAAGGGCCGGCGCAAGTTGTCCCAAATGCGGTCGACGCGGAGTTGTTTCATCCGATGGATCGCGAGGAGTGCCGGCGGGCCATTGGCGTGCGCGGATTTGTCGCCGGGTACGTTGGGCGGCTCGTTCCGGAGAAGGGCCTGATGGAGATGGTTGAGGCGCTGTTCTTGAGTCATATGAAGGTGAGTCTGCTCTTCGTCGGCACTGGTGAATATCAGGGACTGCTCGAGCGGCGCGCACGGGAATTGGGAGTGATGGCCCGGGTGCGTTTTCTGCCCGGCCAGCCGCTTGAGGCGCTGCCCCAAATCATGAACGCGCTGGACGTGCTGGTGCTGCCTTCGCGCACGACTCCCCGATGGAAGGAACAATTCGGACGCGTCATCATTGAAGCACACGCTTGTTCGACGCCGGTCATTGGGTCAGACTCCGGAGCAATTCCGGAAGTCATTGGCGAGGCGGGCATCGTTTTCCGAGAGCGGGATGTGCGGGCTCTGGCGGAAGCCATGGAGCGGCTGCGGGTATCTCCCGGGGAAGGCCGGCGGCTCGGCGCGCTCGGGCGCCATCGGGTGGAGGAACGCTTTACCTGGAAACGGGTCGCTGAACGGATGCGCGCCATCTATCTCGCAATGTGTCCGAGCACCCCGGAGGGACCCGGTTCCGCACCCGCGCCAGGCGCGGCTGTGCAGAGGATAACTTCCGTGGCACCGGTCGGCAGGGAGGTCCGATAGGGCCGAGCGGCCCGGGCTCCGCTTGCGCGACCCTTCGACACGATGGCAAGGCCATCCGCTACCATGAAACAAACCAAGACCATTCTTTTCTTCGATCACACGGCGGCGCTCGGCGGCGGCGAGATTGCGTTGCTGCACCTGGTGGTGGCGCTGGATCGGGAACGATTCGAACCCGTAGTCGTTCTCGGATCGGACGGGCCGCTGCGCGAAAAACTCACGTCGGCCGGGATCGAGACGCACGTGCTCGCGCTGGCACCGGAGGTCGTGCAAACGCGGAAAGGCAGCCTCGGCTCAGGCAGCCTTATGAAGATGGGCCTGATCGTGCGGGCGCTGCTTTACGTCGCGAAGCTCCGGCGCTTCATCGTGAAACGGGGTGTGGACTTGGTGCATACGAATTCTCTCAAGGCCGATCTCATCGGCGGCTTCGCGGCGCGCCTCGCCCGCGTGCCCGTGATCTGGCATATCCGCGATCGCATCGCAGACGATTATTTGCCTCCGTCGGTCGTCGTGGTCTTCCGCTGGCTGCTACGAATCGTTCCCAACGCCGTCATCGCGAATTCCGAGGCCACATACCGCACGCTCAAATTGCCTTCTGGCGCCAACGCCACCGTGGTGGCCAGCGGCGTGGTCCATGATGGCGTTACTCCCGTCCTTGAAACGGCGGCAAGGCTCGGCTCCAGGAATCCGCTGATTGGGATCGTGGGACGGATCAGCCCCTGGAAAGGCCAGCACATTTTTTTGCGCGCCGCGGCGACCGTGCGGGAACGATTTCCCAGCGCACGTTTTCAAATCATCGGCTCCGCACTTTTCGGCGAAGCGGAATATGAGAAGGAAATCCAGGCGCTCACCGTGTCTCTCGGGCTGGGCGATGCGGTGGAGTTCACCGGTTTTCGTCAGGATGTTTCGGAGTTGATCTCGCGGCTCGACATTCTCGCGCATGCCTCCACCACCGGCGAGCCATTTGGCCAGGTCGTGGCGGAAGGGATGATCGCGGGCAAGCCGGTGGTTGCCACCGACGGCGGCGGCGTACCGGAGATTATCGAGGATGGGATCAGTGGAGTGCTTGTGCCCATGGACGATGCGCCGGCTTTAGCGGCCGCAATCCTTCAGTTGATTGAAGACCCTCAGCAGGCGGAGAAAATAGCCAAAGCCGGCCGCCAACGAATCCTCGATCATTTCATGATCGAGCATACGGTGAAGAAAGTGCAGCACGTCTACGACGAACTGCTGGCGACGTAAAGATGGCCGGGCGTGTGCGGGGAGGTTTCTTGGCAGTACCGGTCCAAATTCCACGGCGAATCCTGGTCATTCAGCGGGATGTCCCTTGGCGGCACAGGGTTTTCCCTCATGGTGCAAATACGGATACCACTCCGATGAAGACGAACGGCGAATGCTATCCTATCCCAGCATGAATCTACGAGTTGCGATCATGCATGACTGGCTGCCGGTTTACGGAGGGGCAGAACGAGTCCTTGAGCAGATCATCAACGTTTTTCCCGAGGCTGACCTCTTCAGCATGGTGGACTTGATTCCCGAGGGACAGAGAGACTTCTTGCAGAACAAACCGGTGCGGACGTCGTTCATCCAGAAGCTGCCGTTCGTGCGGACGAAATACCGCGCCTACCTCCCGCTGATGCCGATGGCGGTCGAGCAATTTGATTTCTCGCGGTACGATCTGATTCTTTCCAGCAGCTACGCGGTGGCGAAGGGGATCATTACCGGGCCGGATCAATTGCACATTTGCTACTGCCATTCGCCGATCCGTTATGCGTGGGATCTCCAAAACCAATACCTGGCGGCGGCTGGCCTGACGAAGGGTCCGAAGAGTTGGCTCACTCGCGCAATCCTGCACTATATTCGCTCCTGGGACGCGCAGAGCGCGACACGTGTGGATAGCTTTATGGCCAATTCCGAATTCGTGGCCCGGCGAATCGAGAAGATGTATCGCCGCCAGGCGACGGTGATCTATCCGCCGGTGGACCTTGCCGGATTCTCCTTTGAACCGGAGAAAGAAGACTACTACGTCACTGCCTCGCGGATGGTGCCGTACAAGCGCATGGATTTGATCGTGGAGGCCTTCTCGCGTATGCCCACGCGGGAGCTGCGCGTGATTGGCGATGGGCCGGACTTTGAGAAGATCAAAGCGAAGGCCGGGCCGAATGTGAAGATGCTCGGGTATCAGAGTTTCGAGGTGCTCAAAGAGCAGATGCAGAAGGCGCGGGCTTTTGTCTTCGCCGCGGAAGAGGATTTCGGGATTGCGCCCGTCGAGGCACAGGCCTGCGGAACGCCGGTGATCGCGTTCGGAAAGGGCGGCGTCACCGAAAGCGTGGTGGACGGTGAGACTGGCGTCTTTTTTGACGCACAGACGGTCGAGAGCCTGCAGTCCGCGGTCCTGGAGTTTGAAGCCGCAGACGGACGATTTGACCCGGTGGCCATCCGTGAGAATGCCCTGCGCTTTTCCGCGGAGCGATTCCGGCAGGAATTCGCCCTCGAGGTGGCGAGAGCCTGGGAAGTATTCATGCGCCGGAACACCCCGCCACCGCCCGAGATACACGTCAGTTTTGAATTTGGAGAATTCGATGAAGCCGCAACAACTCGACCACGGATTGTACGGGCGGCGTGACATGCAGCAGCGTGACTCGCGCTGTCTCGCGTGGCAGATGCTTGTAAAGGCTCAACAGTGCGCCCACGCCGGAACTGTCCAGGAATTCCACGCGCCCGAGATCGATGGCCACGGATTCAATTCCCGGCTGCCACAGTTGCTGGCATTGAGTCTTGAAGTCGCGGGCCGTGACGGCATCGAAGCGCGTGGCTTTTACGACCAGGTGGAGCGTTTGATCTATCAGTTCTCCCTCAACGACAGCGGGCATTCTAGGAGCATGAGCCTTCGTGGCACGCAGGCAATCTTAAAGGAGGCTATTTGTGAAGTCCCAGCGACGTTTTGATGAACCGCTCCAGTCCGGCCTAGGACGCGACGGCGACCGGGGCGCGGATCGCCATGTCTTTGATTACTGGAGCAAAGCGTCGACCCCAGGCGGCCGGGCAAGGATCGCTGTGCGGAGTTGGCGCCGGCGCGTCGTCTGGCAGACGGTGGTTGGCGGCTCGCTTCTTCTGAAGCGGCTGATCGATCTGACCTTGGGGTCCTGTGTCTTACTCGTGCTTTCGCCGCTCCTGGGACTGGCCGCTCTGCTGGTCCGGGTCGAAGACGGCGGGCCGGTGTTTTTCCGGCAGACACGAGTGGGCCTTCGCGGGCGGCCGTTTGGCATGTGGAAATTTCGCTCGATGCGACGCGACGCGGAGGCGCTAAAAGCCCGTCTGCTGTCGCAGAACGAGATGGCTGGCGGAGTTATTTTCAAAATGAAGAGCGATCCTCGAATTACGCGGGTGGGCAAATGGCTGCGCAAATTCTCGATCGACGAGATGCCGCAGCTTTGGAACGTGCTCAAAGGCGAGATGTCGCTCGTTGGACCTCGCCCACCCCTCCCCGCGGAGGTCGAGAAATATACCGTCGAAGACCGGCAGCGGCTCCTGGTCCGGCCCGGGTTGACCTGTCTCTGGCAGGTCGGCGGCCGCAGCGAGATCGACTTTGCCGGGCAGGTCAGACTGGACCTGGCATATATCCGTGCCGAAGGCTTCGTCCTGGATTTGAAGCTGCTCCTGCAAACCATCCCGGCGGTGTTGCTGGGCAAAGGCGCCTACTGATGATCGGCGCCCCCCAGCCCGGAGCGACCGCCGCTCCCCTCTCGGAAACCGAGACGAAGACATGGCAGCTCCTCGCTCCAGACTGGGCGGCGCTCGACACGGTCTGGCATCACGATTCGCCGTTCGTGCTCTGGCCCGTCGGCAATCAGCCATTGCTGGCGCATTGGATGGATGAAGCGGTTCGGCGTGGTGTGCAACTTGTCGAACTCTACGTTGCGGACCGGCCGGCCGAAATTCGCGCCTGGATCGAAAATGGCGCCTACTGGTCGCGCCGGGTGCAGCTCATTCCGATTGGCACAGAGCGCCAGGCACCCAGCGGGGTGGAGCGGATCGATCATCTTCCTGGTTTACCGCCACCCCCTATCCCGGAAGTTGAACGAGACCTCCCCCGCTTTTGGTTCGATCTGCAAAAGCAGTGGCTTGCGGAGCGCTGCGCGGAGACGGTCACGATTGACCGTCAACTTCCGTCGGGCGGCTGGGTCGGCCCGGGAGTCAGGATCCACCCCAGCGTCCACCTCACCGCCCCGTTTTGGATCGGCGCGCGTGTCCGGATCGGGCCAGGTTGCGAGATTGGCCCGAACGCGCTGATCGCCGAAGGAGCGGTCCTTGATGACAGCGTGCAGGTCGAGGATGCCTGCGTGCTGCCGCGCACGTACCTTGGGAGAAATACCCGCCTCTTTCAATCGGCGGCCGCCGAAGATGTCCTATTGGACTTCCGTCGCGGGTGCCGCGTGGTGATCGAAGAGGCGTTCATCATGGGACCGGTCGCCGCTTGTTCGTTCGGCCCGGGAATTTTCGGCCGCGTCCTCGCACTGTGCTGCTACCTGGTTTTGGCTCCGTTTCTCAGGCTCTGCTCGGAAGAGGGGCGCGAGGTGCGCCGCATTCGGTGGCACGCCGGCGATCTGTGCGATTTAACCACCGGGCGACGTGGACCGCTCTGGTTTCGCCGGGCCCACTGGCTCCGGCACATCGCGACCGGGCGGCTGCGCTGGATCGGCATCCTCCCACGTGGGCCGGAGGAACTGGCGCAAGTGCCGGAAGAAACCGCCCGCGTGTTGCGCAAGGCGCCGGCTGGGGTATTTTCGCTGGCCGATGTCTACGGCTGCCACGAGCCGGCCGATCCCGAAGAATGGATTCACGCCGCCTACCAGGCTTCCGCCGCCGGCAAAAATGCGGGCTCTGTCGTGCTTCGAAACTTGTGGAAGATTGCATGGTCGCGGACAACTCAATCATCGCCCGCCTGATCCATCGCGAATACGCGCAATGCGAATTGCCCGCCGACCTGGCCCTTGTGCCGGAAGTCGCCGGCAAAGTGCGTGCTTACTGCCTGTATCGGGGGCTCGATTCGCGGACCTGGGCAGAGGTCGAACTCGCCTTGGTCGAAGGCCTTAACAATGCCATCGAGCACGGCTGCAGCGGGGCGAGCGCAGACGTGATTCGCGTGCAGTGGCACTGGACCGGCGGCGTTCTGGAAATCGAGATTCTCGATCCCGGGAAGTTTCGGCCAGCGCCGGTTCCGGCGAAGTTGCCCGATCCGTTGTCCGAAGGAGGACGCGGAATGTTTGTCATGGCCACGCTCATGGACAGCGTTCGGCACGAGATCCAGGAAGGAAATCATTTGCTCATCCTGCGAAAACAGCTCGATCTGCCCCCGCAGACGGAACTCGACGCGCAAACAACGCTCGAAGGGATGACCGGCGAACTGGGGAACAGCTACGAGACGATCACAGCGCTGTTCCATTTCGGCGAGGAACTCGCGACGGCACAATCGTTCGATGATTTCTTCGAACGCGTGCGCCGCCGGTTGTTGAAATTGGTCAACGGCGACGATGCGTGGCTCCGCCTGCGTGATCGCGGCACACGATTGGTGTTGGTCGGATCCGGGCAGTCGTCGCTGGGCGCGAATCTTCCCGAATCTCTCCACCCGGGGGACGACGGAATCGAGACCCAGGTTTTCCGGGAGTCGGAGCGGCAGACGGTCGAAGACTGTTCCACGCTAAAGCCGCGCGATCCACTGCACTGCGAGCAGGGCAGCGCTTTCGTCTGTCCGATCCTGTTTCGCGACGAGACGATCGGCGTGCTGTCGGTGGCGCGGAGGCAGGTGGATCCTTATTTCACGGCGGGAGAAACCCGTCTCATCGGCGCGGTGGCCGATTTCGTAGGAATCGCGCGGACAGTCGCACTCGTCCAGGAACAGCGGCAAGTCCAGCAGCGGACCGACCGTGAGCTCGAAATCGCCGCCGAAATTCAACGGTCGCTCCTGCCGAGTGCTTTTCCCGAAACCGGCAAATTTCGCATCTTTGGCGTTTCGCAGGCCGCGCACGAAGTGGGCGGCGACTACTTCGACGTCCTGCCGATCGAGGGCAAAGGGATGCTGCTGGTGATCGCCGATGTGATGGGCAAGGGCATGCCCGCCGCCCTGCTGGCCACGATCCTGCGCACCACCATCCGGGCCCACGCCAATCTCGCGGAGGATCCGGGCCGCCTGCTTACAGTCGTCAACCGGCAGATTGGGGTCGACCTGAACAACCTCGGAATGTTCATCACGGCACAAATTGCCTTCCTTTCCGAGCAGACCGACGAACTGATCTTCGCCAGCGCCGGGCATTGTCCCCTGCTCAAGGTCTCGCCCGGCGCTGCGCAGGCCTGCAAGAGCAGCGGCGGCGGCGTGCCGCTGGGGGTTCTGGACGACGTGGAGTACGAGTCCATGCGGGAGCGGACGGCGGCTGGCGACCGCTTCATCTTTTTGACCGATGGCGTTTACGAAGTGGAGTCGCCGGCCGGGGAGGTTCTCTGGCTGGATCCTTTGGCGCGGCTGATCCCGGGATTCTGCACCGGCGACCCGCGGAGCTGCTGCAAGCGATTGCTCGATTACGTGGCCAGCCATTCGGCGGGCCTGCCGCCCTCCGACGACCGGACTCTGCTCATTGCACATCGTCTCTGAACCAGCATGGATTATCCCACCATCCTGATTGCCGACGACCAAATGCACATGCTCGCGCTGTTGCAGGCCAGCCTGCTGCCGCTGGGCGGCCGAATATTGAAAGCGGGCAGCGGGGAAGAGGCGCTGGTCACCGCGGCCTCGACGAAGATCGATCTTCTGCTGATTGATTTCGAGATGCTGGACCTCACCGGTGTGGAGACCGTGCGGCAGATCAAGCAGAGCCCGGCCTACCTGGATCTGCCAGTGATCATGATCACCGCTCGCGGCCAGAACCGAATCCGGGTCGAGGCAACTTTGGCCGGCGTGACGCAGATTATCCTGAAACCTTTCAGTCCGAAAGCACTTCTGGAGACCGTTCGCCGGCTTTTGATATGATCCTTCTCGATCTCGATATGCCGGGCAAAGACGGGCGAGGTCGCGCGTGACGTCCAGACGGAGTCCGCGCTCAGTCATGAGCCGATGGACAATGGAGTATGGCGTCCGCTCGCGAAATGCCGTGGCCATGGCCTGCCGGATCGGCCGATGCTCCTTCGCCGGAACGAGACGAAAGAACAACTCCTTGGTCACCACCACAGCCCCTGGCTCATAACCCGCAATCCGAAACATTTCGTCGGAACAGCGAAGCGCATTGGCATCCAGGGCGCCGGACGCCGCCAGTTCTAGTTCCCAACTTCCGAAGTGCCCCACGCTCTGGGCCGCGGCCATGCTCAGCGCGATAAAACATCGATCCCACTGCTGGGCGGCGGATTCGACCCGCAAGCTGCGAAGCGGTGGTAACAAACAATAGCTGGCGCCGGCCAGGGAAAACGCCGTGGCCAGCAACCCGGAGCGCGTCCCGCCCAGATACGCACTCAGCATGATCGGCACGGTAAATATCACCAAAGTCGGCGCCCCGTCGAGCCGGTCCTCCAACCCGAGCCGCACAAACAATGTGGCGGCAGTGACCAGAATCGCGAAAATGTCAGCGGGCCATTGCTCCAACCCGAATAGCGCGCACTCCGTCTGTTCATGGAGCGCGTCATTGGGGTCCCCTGATGCTCGCCCCCGCTCATACTGTCCATGGAGGAGCACTTCCCCTCGAGAGTGACTGGCGAAATAGTCGCCGGCCCCCTATCCTTTGCATCGTGGGTGCTTTGAGAAATCGGTGGATCATCCACGCAACGCATGCTTTCTCTAGAGCGCGTCATGAGCCGCGGGGTCGTGGCCGGACTGCGTGTTTCCCGCCCAAGGGTATTCCCTTAGGCAGCCTCAGCGAACAGGGGCAGCGGAATCATCAGCGCCCGGGTCGATGAATTGGTCGATCACACTGAGAAAGGACCGCACGACGACAGGTTTGGTGAGGAAAGCGCGCACGCCGGCGGCCACCAATTGATCACGCTTCCCCGGTTGGGCATCGGCCGTTAGCATGATCACGGGGATCTGCGCGGTGTCCGGGTCGGATCGGAGCTGGGCGAAGACCTCATCGCCGTGCGTGTCGGGAAGATGCAGGTCGAGCAGGATGAGATCCGGATGGTGTTCTCGCGCCAATTGCAAGCCGAGCGCGCCGGTTTCGGCGCAAATCATCCGGATCGCCGGCCGTCGCGCGAGGATGCGCGTGATGAGCCGGACGTTCGCCGGATTGTCCTCGACGTAAAGCAACGAGTATCGCATCCCGGACGATTCCGGCACCACCACGGGGATGCTTTCGCAAATGCGCTCGACCCGTCCTTCCGCAGGCGCTTCGGCCTGGTGTAACTCGACCCAAAAAGTGCTGCCTTCGCCGACCGCGCTGACGACGCCGATCATGCCACCCATGTATTCGACCATGCGCTTGGCCAGCATGAGCCCGAGGCCGGTCCCTTCCACCCGCGTCTGCTCCGCGCCCAACCGATCGAAGGGGCTGAAAAGGCGGGCCAGTTTGTCCTCGGAAATGCCGGGACCCGAGTCCGCGATGGAAAGGCGGATGGCGGCGCCGTCACTGCCCGCCGCTGCGGCCCACCGGATCATGACATCGCCGCCGGGGCGGTTGTATTTGATCGCGTTGGCCAGGAGGTTCAGCAGGACCTGTTTAAGCCTTTGGCGATCCGCCAGGACATGTTGGGGCTCAGCTTCCTCGGGCATCACCAGGAGCCGGATATTCCGCTCCGCCGCCAATGGCTGGAGCAGCCCGGCACTCGCTTCGACGATGTCCTTGAGCGAAACCGGCTCCGTGGAGATCGTCATCTTGCCGGCGTCAATGCTCGAGATATCGAGCACCTCGTTGATGAGCACGAGCAGGTGATTGCCGCCCTTGAGAATGTGGTGCACACAATCGCGCTGGTCGGCATTAAAACCTTCTTCCATTTCGAGGACTTGGGCGAAGCCGAGAATGGCATTCATGGGCGTGCGCAGTTCGTGGCTCATGCGGGATAGGAAATCGCTCTTGGCGCCATTGGCGCGCTCCGCCTCGGCCGTGGCCGCCAAAAGGGCTTGGGTGCGCTGCGCCACGCGCCTTTCCAGATCGGCGTTGAGCTGCTCCAGAGCTTTTTGCGATTGTACCAACTCGTGATCCGCCCGCTTGCGCGCAGTGACGTCACGGAACGTCCAGATTCGACCGTAGAATTTCCCATCGGTGCCGATCACCGGAGCCGAGTAGCGATCCAAAGTCGTCCCGTCTTTCAGTTCGATCTCATCGCGGCTGATCGCTTGTGGATTGGAATATAGGAAGGTGATCCTTTCGACGAACTGCGTGGGATCTTTGACGCTGTTCGTGACCCATTTGATTTGAGCTGCGTCGTCGTGTCCGTCCGCGATGGCCGCCGGAATTTTGAACAAGTCAGCTGTCCGCCGGTTTTGCAGAACTTTCCTACCGCCCTCACCGACGACGATAATTCCGTCGAGCGAGGAGTTCAATTGGGCTTCCAGAAAAGCCGTCTTCGACCTCAATTCTGCCTCCGCCTCCTTGCGCTCGGTGATGTCCACGCACGCCCCGGTCATGTAGAGCGGCTGACCGGCGTCGTCGGAGAAGGTCTTTCCCTTGTCATCCAGCCAGTGGACGCTGCCATCGGGCCAGATGACGCGGAACTCCATGGCAAAATCCGCCCCCTCCTGCGCGCAACGCTCGCAGCGTTCGGTCACCCCGGCGCGATCATCGGGATGCACGGTGGCGATGAATGTCTCCAGGGACTGAATGGTCTCACCCGGAGGCAGGCCGAAGAGAGTGTCCAGCGCCTCATCCCAGATCAATGTATTAAGGCGAATATCCCACCTGAAAGTGCCGGTGTTGGCGGCCAGGAGCGCGGCCCGCAACCGCTCTTCGCTGACCCGCAACGCTTCGTCAGCCACTTTGTGCGCCGAGATGTCCTGAATGGTTCCGTAAAGACCCACCACCCGGCCCTTTGCGTCCTTTTTGGGAACTGCGACGGACCGCACGTGGATGCGTTTGCCGTCCGGCCGCAGCACAACGAACCCGATGGTCTGCGGTTCTCCCGATACAATCGCCTCGGCGGCGTGTTCCTGGAGGAGCGCCCAACTCGCGGCATCATAGAGCGCGCCCATCTCCTGCGGGTCCTGCGGCGTTCCAAGATGTAAATCGCGTCCAAAGATCTCGAATACTTGTGCCGACCAGGTGGCAGCCTGGGTTTCCAGGTTCCACTCCCAGTCGCCGATCTGCCCGATCCGCTGCGCGTCGTTCAGGCGCTGCAGGGCCCGCTCTCCAGCCTGTTCGGCACGCTTGCGTTCGGTGATGTCCTGGACCTGGGCGATGTGGTAAAGGGGCTGCCCCTGCCCATCGCGGACCAATGAAACACTCGTCTGAGCCAGCACGATGTCTCCCCGCGCGTGCACATAGCTTTTTTCCATCTGGAAGGAGGAGATTTCGCCAGCGCGCAGCCGGCGCACATTTTCCAAGCTGCCTGCGATATCCCCGGAATAGGTAAGCTCCTGGAAGGTGGAGGAGATTAGTTCGGCTTCGGAGTAACCGAGGAGATCGCAGAACGCCCGGTTGACTTTCAGCAAGGAGCCATCGGGCGAGACCAGGGCCACGCCGATCGGGGCGTGCTCAAATGCTCCGGAGAAGCATTGCTCGCTTTCCCGTAATGCTTCTTCGATCTTCTTGTGTTCCGTGATGTCGGTGACGATTCCGATGAGGCGAACGAGCGTTTGCTCCTTGTCGCGGACCTGGAACCCGCGAACACGAATCCACCGAATCCCGCCGTCGGGCCGCGCGATGCGATACTCGACGTCCACCTTGGGGGTGGATTCCATGAGTGTCGCGAAGACCGCAAGCACGCGTTCGCGATCCGCCGCCAGGATGGCTTCCGCCCAGTGCTGCGGATGGGCGTATTGGTTCTCCACGGGATGGCCCCAGACCCGTTCATAGGCGGGACTGACGTACTGCAATTGCTGCATGTCCGGCGAGCGGATCCAGAATACGTCGGTGATGTTGTCCGCCAACGCGTGGAATTTCTCGTTGCTCGCGCGCAGCGTTTCCTCGGCCAATTGCCGCTCGGTGTTTTCCGCGCGCAATGCCTCGTTGGTTTGCGCCAGTTCCGCGGTGCGGACCGCCACACGTTCTTCGAGTGCGTCGTGCAGTCGCCGCAAGGCATCCTCCGCGCGCTGGCGCTTTTCCACCATTTGACGGAAGGCCGATACCAATTCACCAATCTCGTCGGGACGCGGAGGCGGCATGGCCAGGTGCCTCGCTCCGAAGGCAAATTCCGTCGCCACGGTTGTCAATTGCTGGAGCGGTCTGGCAATCGAGCGGCTCATGTAAAATGCCAGACACAAGGCGACGGCAATGCTCCCGGCGCCGGCCCACGCCAGCTCATGGATCGTGCCTCTCGTTAGATCCATCAACTCATTGTATAATGGTGTGTATTCCAGAACCACCGCCCCGATGACTTGTCCGGCTTCGTCCTCCACCGGGACGACGATTTGCCTGATGCCCGCCGGGTACGCCGGGCTGACCTCGATATATGTGCGCACCTGCCGATCCTTGATCGTTGCCCCGGCCTCGTCGTGCGGATCCTCGGAAAAGATCGTGCCGATTTTCGAAGGAACCGCGTCGGCCAGGACCAATTGATGGGCATCCATTAACACTACGTCCCTCCCTTGCGTCTGATGCAGCCTCGTCACGATCTCCTGGACGGACGGTGCGGAGAGTCTGTGCTCGTCCGACATGAGCAGAAAGCTCAGAAGCGAGGCGACATCCTGCGCTTCCTTGGTCGCGCCGACGATCGCCGCCGCTCTCTGTCGGTTCACCGCCAGCACCCCGACGAGGGTGACAAGCATGGACATCCCGAAGAACGTGCCCAGAATCCGCGTTTTGATGGTCATGCAGCGCTGGCGTGCAGGCTCAGGGGAGAATCTCCACACGCGAAGGAAGAGGTCCTTTCGCGCCCGTGTGGGCAGTGAAAGGAGGCGGGCTTCGCCAGGGTGGATATGAACATCTTGGCCCCGGACATAGCGTGCCGAGTGCCTGCGTCGCGGAGCGGTGTGTGGAATTTGCCGGGTGGGAATACCCCGAATTCGTGATGACCAACCGCAAATAGTCCGCCGGGAAACTGACAAAGCGTGTATATTGGCACCCAGGTCTTCTTGGGTAAGAGGGCGTCTATCAACCTTCTTTGGCCTTTGAAAAAACTCCGCATTCTCCTCGTCGATGACCACGAAGTTGTTCGCCAAGGCGTGCGGATGTTGATCGAAAGGGAGGAAGAGTGGGGGGTCTGTGGAGAGGCGGACAACGGGCGGGCCGCCGTCGAACTCGCGGAAGAGCTCAAGCCGGATGTCGTCGTTCTGGATCTCGCCATGCCGGAACTGAACGGCCTGGAAGCCACGCGGCAGATCAAACGTGCCCTGCCCAAGACCGAGGTGCTCATCTTCACCGGCGAGCAGAGTGAACAGCTAATCCACGATATCTTCTCCGCGGGCGCGCGCAGTTACATTTTGAAAACGGAGATCAGCCACCATCTCATCTCGGCGATCCGCGCCCTCAGCCAGCACAAGCACTACTTCACCGCCCGCATCTCGGAAGTCGTCTTCGCCCGATATTTTGCCGGCGAGTCGGGGGCTGGCAAGGACAAGACCGAGGGTCTTACGCCTCGCGAGCGGGAAATCGTGCAACTCATCTGCGAGGGTAAAAGCAACAAGGCAGCCGGAGCGGCTCTCGGAATCAGTATCAAAACGGTCGAATCGCACCGCTCCGCCACGATGAAGAAGCTGCGGTTGGAGTCGTTCGCGGACCTGGTCCGCTACGCCATTCGCAATAAGATTGTCACCGCTTAGTCCGGCTATCGGGCAAGTGTTTCCCCACACGCATGATTTCACCTGAGCCCGAATGGGCAACCCCCTCGGGCCAGATCTACAAAGACGCCACCTTTTTAACCGGTGCTCTTTTTGTTTAAGCTAAGGGAGCCAAGCCGTGCTCGTTGAAATGAAAGGTCCGACTCTTGAAGGGATGCCGCCCCTCCGCCTTCCCGGCGTCTTCTCGGACGCCGACCTGATTGCCATGCATGCCTGCAAGATTCTCGTCATCGACGATGAGCAACCAAATGTGCGGCTGCTCGAACGCGTCTTGATGCGTGCCGGCTTCGAGAACTTCATCAGCACCACTGATTCGCGGGAATCCGCACCTCTCTTCACTGATTTTCAGCCAGATCTAGTCCTGACTGACTGGCTCATGCCCGAGATGGATGGATGCGCCGTCATCGAGCGACTGCGCGCACTCATGGCGACGGACGACTATCTGCCGATCGTCGTCCTCACAGCGGACATCACGCCAGAAACGAAAAAGCGTGCCCTGGCGGCTGGGGCCACAGATTTTCTGACGAAGCCGTTCGATCAAATCGAAGTCATTCTGCGGATTCAAAATCTGCTCAAGGCGCGTCTCTCGCGCCTCATCATCCAACGGCAAAACGCCACGCTTGAGGAAAGTGTGCGCCAGCGCACTCTCGAGCTCGAGCGCACGCTGACCGAGCTTCGGCATACGCAACAGCAGGTCATCCAACAGGAGCGCCTCGCCGCACTCGGCACCATGGCCGGTGGCATCGCCCACGATTTTAACAATGCGCTCGGCATCATCATGGGTTTTGGCGAGCTGCTCTTGCGCGATCTGAAAACCGGCCTCACGAAGGAAAATGCGACCCTGCCAATCTCGGCGATCCTCACCGCCGCGGAAGACGCCGCGAAGATCGTCCACCGGCTCCGTGGATTCTATCGTCCCGACGAAAGCGAGGAACGGCGCCTCTCCGTCGATCTCAATGGCATTGTCGAACAGGCAATCTCGCTGACCCAACCTCGGTGGAAAACCGCCGCGACCGCTGCCGGCCGTCGGATCACGATCATGACCGAACTCGGTGAAATTGCGGGCATTTTGGGCGATCCCGCGGAACTGCGCGTGATGCTCACCAATATCATTTTCAATGCCGTCGATGCGCTGCCCAATGGCGGCAGCGTCACCGTGTGCACGGGGGTCGAGCGTGGAGTAATCGTTTTGAGAATCACCGATACCGGCATCGGCATGAGCGAGGATGTGCGCCGCCGTTGTCTCGAGCCCTTCTTTACCACCAAAGGCCAGCACGGCACCGGTCTTGGGCTCTCGATGGTCTTCGGAATCGTTCACCGGCACGGAGGCACAATCGACATTGAGAGCGAACCTGGCCAGGGGACCACGTTCCTGTTGCGCTTCCCGGCGTCCAACTCAGAAAGCATTCCCGAGCCAGACAGCTTGCCTTGGCTATACAGGCCCCTGCACATCCTGGTCGCCGACGATCAACCGATCCTCAGTCAAATCGTGTGCGAATACTTGCAGGAGGATATGCATACCGTGGAGACCGCGCTCAGCGGAAGTATAGCCTTGGAGAAATTCCGGGCGGACCACTTCGATCTGGTCATCACCGACCACGTCATGGATGAAATGACCGGTGAGCAACTCGCCATTCGAATCAAAGAGCTCAATCCCAAGGTTCCTGTGATTCTGCTCACCGGGTACGGAGGCGAATCGACCGCCTTGAAAGGCTTGTCGCCGGCCATCGATCTCGTCCTTCTCAAGCCACTGTCCCTCGCCGCCCTCCGCCAAGCCTTTGCGAAGGTGATGACGAAGGGTTGAAGCTCGGCGAGGGGACCCGAGACTTCCCGTCGTCGAGGATGCCGCCCGCGCCCTGGGCAGCGAACTGTACATTGGCAGGCGCTGGGACCGGATCGGCCGGTCGCACGGACGCATCGCATGCTTCTCCTTTCACCCCCGCAGTTGGTCACCTAAATCCCATTGCGTCGCATGCCGCCTTGCGTCTAGAATTACGCCTCAGCACTATGGATATAACTCAAAAGAAAAAGCATTGGGTGAAACCTGCGATCAAGGAGATTTCGATCTTCTTTGAGTGCACCTCCTACGCCGGGGCCAGGTAAGCACCTTCCCCCTATTCGCGTCCGCATTCTCGGATCGAGCGCCGGTGGTGGCCTGCCGCAGTGGAACTGCCGGTGCGCCAACTGCACCGCGGCCCGGGCCGGGCAAATTCCGGCGCGAACGCAATCGTCGGTGGCGGTATCGTCGGACGGGGCGCGCTGGTTTGTGATCAACGCCTCACCGAATCTCGGTGCGCAAATCGAGTCGCTCGCGGCTGATGGATTCCCGGCCACCGCCCGCCCCGAAGGTCCGCTCGAGGCGATCTTGCTGACGAATGCCGATCTCGACCACACCCTTGGGTTATTTCTTCTGCGAGAAGGCGGCCCGCTCATCATCCACGCCACCGCCGCGATTCGGGAAACCTTGGGCGCGGCCCTGCGACTGGAAGATGTGCTCCAGGCTTTCTGCGGGGTGAGTTGGCGGGAACCGGTTTCGGAGTTCTCTCCACTTCGACTGCGGAGCGGAGTGAATTCCGGACTGAGCGCGCGGGTGTTTGATCTGCCCGCGTCCAGGCCGTCCTTTGCCGCCCGAACGGGAATGTCCGCGGAGAGCGGGCACAGCGTCGCATGGCAAATCCGGGATGACACCACGGGCGCACGTGCTTTGATCGCGCCACATGTCAGCCGGATCACCGAGCCGTTGCGTGACGCCATGCAGGACTCGCAGGCTGTTCTCTTTGACGGGACATTTTGGTCGGACGACGAGCTGCAACGCGTCAAGCCGGGCGCGCGGACAGCCCGGCAGATGGGCCATGTGCCCGTGTCTGAGAGCTGGGGCGCGCTGGCTTCGCTCCGGGCGCGTCCGCGGGTTCTTATTCATATCAACAACACGAATCCCATCCTCGCGCCCGGATCGCCGGAACGCCGGATAGTAGAAGAAAGCGGTATCATCGTGGGGGAAGACGGACTGGAATACGAGTTATGATTTCCCCGGAGTCACTTTGGGACCGCCAGACCTTTACGGAAAGACTGCGAGAAGTCGGCGTCCGCGCCTATCACGACAAACATCCCTTTCATCTGCTGATGAACCAAGGGCAGCTTTCTCCGGAAGCGCTCCGCGGCTGGGTGGCCAACCGCTTTTACTACCAGCAGTGCATTCCGCAAAAAGACGCGGCGATCCTGTCGAATTGCCCATTGCCGGAAGTGCGCCGATCGTGGGTTCGCCGCATCACCGACCACGATGGTACCGACAGCAGCGAAGGCGGGATCGACGCCTGGCACCGCCTTGGGATGGCATGCGGGCTGGAACGCGACGAAATGACCACGGGCCGTCACCTCCTGCCGGGCGTGCGGTTTGCCGTGGACGGCTACCTCCACTTTGCGCGGACGCAGCCCTGGCCGATTGCCGTCGCTTCCTCACTGACCGAGCTTTTTGCGCCCGATCTCATGGCGGCCCGGCTCGCCGCTTTCGAGCGCTACTATCCCTGGATCGAGCCCCAGGGGCTCGACTACTTCCGGCGCCGCTTGACTCAAGCCCGGCGCGATTCCGAGGAAGGCTTGAGCCTGACACTCGACCATTGCGACACGCGTCGCATGCAGGAAGCCGCCGTCCACGCGATCACGTTCAAGTGCGACGTCCTTTGGGCGATGCTCGACGCGATCTACTGGCATTACACTCCGAACGCGGTGGCGGGATGAAAGATTTCGATCTTCAGTCCCGCCCGGGGTTATCGCCGCATGTGCGCTTGCAGATGGACGCGCTCAGTCGACAGACCGTCCTGCTTTACCCGGAAGGCATCCTCGAGCTCAATACCACCGCGCAGGAGATTCTCGGCCGCTGCGATGGCCGGACGAGCCTTGCCGATATCCTCGCCACGCTGGCGGCGGAATATGACGCCCCCGCGGATGAATTGAAGAGCGACGTTTTCCATTGCCTCGAGCAGTTGAGCGCTCGCGGTTTCGTCTTTTTCGAGTCATGAGCTATCGACCCTATGCGCTGCTGGCGGAGTTGACCTACCGCTGCCCGCTGCATTGTCCTTATTGCTCCAACCCGGTCCAGCGCCCGGACGATCGCGACCTGACGACCGGCGAGTGGATTCGCGTGATCGGTGAAGCCGCGGGAATCGGTGTCTTGCAAATTGGGTTTTCCGGAGGCGAGCCATTGCTGCGTCCGGACTTGCCGGACCTCGTCCTGGCGGCCCGGGAGATGGGTCTTTACACCAATCTCATCACCAGCGGTGTCGGCCTCGATGCCCCTCTCGCCGCCGGGTTGCAACGGAACGGGTTGGATTCCGTGCAAATTAGCTTCCAGGCCGATGAACCCGAGCTCGCGGACGCGATCGCTGGGGCGCGCGTTCACGAGAGGAAGCTCTCGGCCGCCATGCTGGTTCGCCAACACGGCTTCGCCTTCAGCGTCAACGTCGTGCTCCACCGGCGGAACATCTCCCGCCTGCGCGAGATCATCTCGTTCGCTTCCCAGCTCGGCGCCACCCGCCTGGAGCTGGCCAACACGCAATATTATGGGTGGGCCTATCTGAATCGGTCGCACTTGTTACCCACGAAAGAGCAAGTCCGGGCTGCCGCGCTCATCGCCGGCGAAGAGAAGGCGCGGCTGGCCGGCCAGATGGAAATCTTCTACGTCGTTCCGGATTACTTTGAAGAAAGACCCAAACCCTGCATGAACGGCTGGGGGCAACGGCATATTACTGTCAATCCTGTGGGTGACGTGCTGCCTTGTCCGACGGCGTCCAGCATCCTGGGGCTGATGTTCGATAGCGTGCGACAGCATCCTCTCGCCTGGATTTGGGAGCAGTCCGACTCCTTTAATCGCTTTCGGGGAAGTCAATGGATGATGGAACCCTGCCGCTCGTGTCCCATGCGCGAAATCGATTTCGGCGGATGCCGCTGTCAGGCGGCATTGTTGACTGCCGATCCCCGTCGAACCGACCCCGTTTGCGGCCTGTCTCCCGACCATCACTTGGTCGAAGCAGCGGTCTCATCAAGCGGTCATGCCGTCGGCTTGGAGAGCATGATCCCTCGGCGATAACGGCAGAAACGGGAGCCTAGTTCTTATTCGCGGTCATGATTCCGCGACGACGGGAGCGCCGTCGGCCTTTTCTCGCTGGCGAACCACCTCGGCGTCGTGGGCGGCGTGAACCGCGTTCAGTTCCCGTTGCCAATCGCGGAGCAAAGCCGGCGTCCAGACCCGATGCAGAGACCAGCCTTGCTGCTTTAGGACCAAGGAACGGAAAAGCTCCCACTCGATCGGGTCCGGCGTTTTGACAAAGCGGTTGAAGTCCGTGAGCACGCCGATGGTCACGTCCGCCGGCAGCGCGGGATGAACGATGGCCGCATCGACACAGAACCCATCGTTGCCCCAATGCACGATGCTGCCCAAGGAGTGCCGGTCGCGAAGCGAGGAGCCGAGTGCTTGAGCGACGCGTGATGGATTGGCGACCGTCTGCACGCGACACTCGGCCTTGGGATCGACCCGCAGGTTTTCCAGTTGCGCCTGCCACTTCTCAAACTCCGTGGCCAGCGATTCCGCATAGCGGAGGTAGGCGTAGAGGAAAAAGCGCCCGTTGGGCCACTGGCCCGGCTCGACGGCCGGCATCGAGGCATACTCGTTGCGAGGGATGGAGGTGATCAGGTGGATCGCGACTCGTGCGCGTGTGACGAGGACGTTCAAACGCCTGCCGCCGCCAGCCCCCGAAAGCGCGCCGAAATTGCGCCGGAATTCTCCTTTGGGGTCGGGCGCAAACGTGGTGCAAATGATCATGACGTCACGCTCATCGCCTTGCACGTTTTCGAGGTTCTTGACGAACAGGCCCTCGAACGAGTCGCGTCCGCGGCGTTTGCGCGCCGCGGCGAGGCGGGACGCAAACTCCGGTTTCTGCTCGGCGCGTTCATCGAGAAGGTCGATGATGAGGTCCCGTTGTGGGAGATTGAAACACGCAACGCCGATGGAAGGCGGCTGTGCGTCGCCTAGTGACGGCTACGCTGCACGCAGAGTTGACGCACTACGCTTTTGTTCTTCTCCGCACTAATGATCACGACTTTTTTCGTCTTTGCTCCCTCAGGATGACAAGTTTGGGGACGGCGCTGGCGCTCGACGCGACGCCACAGTAAATGCATCGTGCCCGCTCCTTCACAACGGTCACGCCGTTACAAGCATTGAAAGAGGCGCACCAACTGGTGCGCCTCTTCGAATTCATAGCGGGCGAAGCTGCAGCGGAATCGAATTTGTGGACTACCTACTTCATCGCCGGCTGAAAGATCCCAAACATCGCCCCCTGCGGATCCTGAGCCACGGCAATGCGGCCCACGTTTGGGATATCGAATGGCGGTGCGCAGATCTTCCCGCCGAGTTCCGCGATCCGCGCCGCGGAGGCATCCGCACTTTCGACGGTGACATAGGCCAGCCACATTGGAGGCGTGCCGGCGTGCATTGGCTTCATCATCCCGCCGGTATGCAGCCCGTCCTTCATGAAGAGGGTGTAGGGCATCCCGCCGGGCATGGCCGCGGCCTGCCATCCGAATAAATGGGTGTAGAACGCAGCGGCTCCCGTCGTGTCCTCGGTAATCAATTCGTTCCAACTGAACTGACCTGGACCGTTCAGGGCCATCATCGCGGCGGCCAAGGCGGACAACTTGTCGAGGCAGCCGTTCCAGCCGTGCTCATGGCGTCCCGCGTGATCGTCGCTCGGCAGCCCATCATGAGTGATGTTGACCTCGGTCCCCCCATCCTTCCCCACGAGATCGACGGTGACGATGCTCGTCACATTTTCCCAATCGGAATCGTCCTCCCACTGCCACGTGAAGACGAGCTTCGCCGGCTCGCTGATCTCGCGGTATTGGCCGCCCACGACCAATTCGCCGTGGAGGTCGCTGTTCACACGAAAGCGGTAGGCGCCGCCAACTCGCAGGTCGATCTTCGCCTCGAGTACCTGGCATCCGCTCGGTCCGAACCACTGCTTGATCTGCTCGGGTGTGGTCCACGCGGCGAAGACGCGCGCGGGTGGAGATTGGATGAATCGCTTCATTTTCAGGCTGCTGGCTGGTTTGGAGGTGCTCATGAGCGTTTGGTGGTTCGTGGTTTTGTTTTCGGTGGATGCTTGGGGACCGGCGAGGGCGCGCCGGATTCGAGAAAGAGGGCGAGCGAGTCGAGGCTCGATTCCCAAAACTTCCGGTACGAACCGATCCAGTCGCCGGCGCGCCGCAAGGGTTCGGCGCTCAACGCGATCTCGTGGGTGCGCCCGCGCTTCGTGCGGTGAATGAGTCCCGCGCGCTCGAGCACGCGGAGGTGCCGGGAAATCGCGGGCGCGGAAATTCGAAAGGGCTGAGCCAGTCTCCCGACCTGGACATGGCCGCCCATGAGCCCCTGCAGGATCCGCCTCCGCGTCGGGTCGGCGAGCGCGGCAAAGACGGAATCGAGGGCGGCGGAATGCTTAACCATTAAGTTAACTATTAACGCAACGTTGGACTCCTGGCAAGCGGTACTGCTTGCGGTGCGGTGGGACCATGTTGTTGTTCCGACCTTGCCTTGGCCCGTCCGAAAGCGCCCCGGCAGCCGAAGCGTTACCATAGCTTTTGGGTCTTCGAAATGCGCGTCTGTCCATCCCGCCGGGATGGAAGCCGCACAACGTCATCCCCCTGACTCTGCCCGCTCCTTCTCAAGAAGCTTCCCAAAGGCGCAGTGGAAGATGCATCGCTCTCCGTTGTGGTGATGCAATTTCGCGCAGTGCACCGTGCGTCCGCTGAGGCGAAAAATCGTGGCGGCGAGTTGCATGGCAAGGATGGGTGCGATCATGTAGATCCAAAAGGCCGTCCAAATGTGGCCGACATAGGCCGAGCCAAAAGTCCGGGCCGGGTTCATGCTCATGCCGGAGAGCGGCGCTTCGAAAGTAACGAATGCGGCGACCAATGCGGCGGCGAAAAAGGGTGTGTAGCGGGCGAGATTCGGAAGATTGCTGACCTGCAATATGGTCATCATCATGATCAGCGAGATCGCGAATTCCGCGGCAAACGCGACCGCAATACCAGCCCGACCGGGAACCGTGACGATATACAGCACTGACGGATCGGAGAGCAGTTGCGGAACGGCGACTGCGACGAGGACAACACCCGCGGCGCCGCCCAGAAATTGTGAGATCACGTAAAAAGCGGTGTCCCAATTTTCCATTTTCCCAAGCCGCCAGAAGGCCAGGGACACGGCTGGATTGAAATGGGCGCCAGACCGTTTTCCTATGGGGGAAAGAATCAGGGCCAGGGCCGTCACGCCCATGGCGATTCCGATGAGCATGCGTCGAAGGAACGCGTCGGGCAGCATGGTCACGGCCGGCGAAGCAGGATATTCGAGCAGGATGGTGAAGACACTTGCCGAGATCATGAAGAGGCCGAGAAGAGCCGCTTCAATGAGATATTCGGGCCAGTGGGAACGGAGCGCGCGGAGCATCGGGCATTGGCCGCAATCGCGGGACAATCCTTTCACAGGCCTATCTGATAGGCCCCAGCGACAACGATGTCCACTTGACCGTAGGGCGAGATGCGGCCAAGGACAGATCGTGCGCGTCCCGGCATCCACCCTCAAGTTCGCGGGAATCGTCATCGTCCTGGCCGGCGCTTGCTTCGCCCAGTTCACACCGAGTGTGGATCCGGGCCCGGATACATTCCGCCGCGGACCAGGCCATCTTATTCGCATCGAAGAAGGAAAGATCATCGACGAAGACACGGTGCGCACCGCTCGCGAAACGGCTTCGCACAGCACCGGCACGCCCGATTGGACAAATCCGCCGGAGTTCAAAAGTGACGTTTTCACCTTTGTCCGCGTCATCTTTCACAACGAGCCGCGCCCGGGCTCCGGCAGCAGGTTTGGCCGGCGGCTCGGCTGGTGGGTGGACTATCCGGATGCCGATCTCAATCTCTCCTACCGCCTCCAGCAGTTGACGACGATCCGAACCGACCCGGATGCGCGTGTCGTCAAGCTCACCGACCCCGGCGCCCTCCGCTATCCGCTGCTCTACATCGAGCACGCGGGCTATATGGCCTTGACCGATGAGGAACTGGTGCTGCTGCGCAAATATCTCACCAGTGGAGGGGCTTTGCTGGTCAACGACTTTTGGGGCGAACAGGAATGGGAAGGCTTCGCCGCAGAAATTCAGCGGGTCCTGCCTGATCGCACGTGGACGGATCTGAGCATGGATCACCCGGTGTTCAACTGCGTCTATCCCCTCAAGGGGCCGATGCAAAAACTGCAAGTCCCGACCATCCAGTTTTGGAACGAGGATTACAATCCGAACGATCCCGAATCCCATTTGCAGCGTATCTTTCGCGGCGAGGGTTCCGAGGAGATGCACGTCCGGGCAATGCTCGACGGCCAGAAGCGCATTGTGATCCTCGCCATCCACAACAGCGACGTGAGCGATGGATGGGAGCGGGAAGGCGAGAACCAGCGCTATTTCAATGAGTTCTCAGAAAAGATCGCCTACCCGCTGGGGATCAACATCGTCGTCTATTTGATGACGCACTGAGCGTCGAACGGTCTACTCGGCCGCGACGTGGGCGCCCTTCACCGCGATCGAAGGCTTCATCATGAACACGAGCAGGACGAGCGCGATCGAAACCGCCGCAAAGAGGAAGAAACTGTCGAAGTAGGCGAGCGACGAGCTCTGCAGCAGGCGCTGATTATCGAGCGCTTGCAGCGCCATCTGGTGCGCTGCTACCGGATCTCCCGTGGCGCGGATGAGGCCGGGCAACGCTTGCGTGAAGAAATCGTTCACGGCAGGATTCAAGACGTCGAGATTTTCGCCGAGGCGCAAACTGTGAAACTGCTCGCGCCGATCATGGATTGTCTGTGC